>Ga0105355_10006035_pt1 | contig 10120 bp, 9 predicted proteins | sample GOMGulsemesocosm_2_FD_83508 | JGI IMG/M metagenome (GOLD analysis project Ga0105355, IMG submission 83508) | Methane-oxidizing microbial communities from mesocosms in the Gulf of Mexico - GOM9C Gulf of Mexico | ecosystem: Environmental > Aquatic > Marine > Cold seeps | place: Gulf of Mexico...
CCAGATCAGTAATGGGAGGCTAGCAAAAGCTTAGATCTCTGGTATGCTGCTATTGGCAGTGATTAATAAAACATCAATAACAGTTACGGAGCTAACATGTCTGAATATATTTATGAACCACCACAAATTTGGCAATGGAATTCAGGAGGTGGCGGAAAGTTTGCCAATATTAATCGTCCTGTTGCGGGTGCTACTCATCAAGCAGAGTTGCCCGTAGGTAAACATCCTTTGCAACTATATTCGGTAGCGACGCCTAACGGCGTTAAAGTAACCATTTTATTGGAAGAGTTACTAGCGTTAGATATTAAAGAAGCTGAATACGACGCTCATTTAATCAATATTATGGAAGGGCAGCAATTTGGCTCAGAGTTTGTGGAGGTAAATCCTAACTCTAAAATTCCAGTATTAGTGGATAGCAGCGATGAGAATAAACTACCCATTTTTGAATCGGGTGCAATACTCTTGTATTTAGCTGAAAAATTTAACGTATTTTTACCCGCAGAGCCTGCACGTAAAGCACAATGTCTGTCGTGGCTTTTTTGGCAAGTAGGCAGTGGTGCATATTTAGGCGGTGGCTTTGGCCATTTTTACGCTTACGCACCAGAAAAATTTAAATACCCAATAGAACGTTTCACCATGGAAGTAAAACGACAATTGGATGTACTTGATCGACATTTGGCTAATAATAAGTATATGTGCGGTGACCAATACACGATAGCTGATATGGCTATCTGGCCTTGGTATGGGGCATTAGTACAAAACAACGTATACGAAGCCGCTGAATTCCTACAAGCTCAATCTTATACAAACTTAGTACGCTGGACCGAAGAAATTGCCAAGCGGGCAGCCGTTAAGCGTGGCGTTATGGTTAATCGTACTTGGGGCGAAGTAGACGGGCAGTTGCATGAACGCCATGATGCCAGTGATTTTGAATTGAAAAGCGCGAATAAAAAGATAGAAGCCTAATAATGTACGGCACACTAATGCGCTCAAACTTATGCAGCGGCTGAGCTATATCTAACATGATGAAATATTATTGTTAACTTAACGCTAGCATTGGTTAAGTTAAAAATTTTCTTGTTAGTCTCAGCCAAAAAAAATTAGCCTAACTCATCTAATACCTAAGGGTTAACCAAAGCTAAATTCCACTCTGTTACTGTTTGGAGCAAGTACTCGTAATACTATTCCGCAGGAAAAGGCACTTATTGAGGTGACCACAATAGAATATGCTCGTGTTTTTCCTGTCAGACATACCCCAAATAGCCATAAAGCAACGTTTAACTATAACGATCTAACTAACTAACTATTGTGGCTATTAACCTTTTCAGTATAAATAGCATCAAGCTATTGATTTGTTAAAAATAATTATAGAAAAGCAATCGGTGATGTTTTAAGATATTGCCGTGGTTAAGCGTCATTTAGAGAGCGCGGTATTAACCAGACATAATTATAAAACCAGTTTCATCAAGTTTGTGCGCTTGTTGTGCGTAGGAAAAATAAATCAGGGCAAGGCGATTTATTGAGCAATAGCGTGCTATTGAGATTAAAAGCAACGCTGCCGTGGAATATTTTAACCCGCACAAGTGGGTAATAATTTAATTAAATTGGTATCAATCAAAAAGGAAATTGAAATGCAGTTAAAGACCCTTGCCGCTAGTATCATGCTGGTATTATCTTCCCCTGTAATGGCTGATATCGATGATGATATAACAGAAATGGCAGGCTTTTACGGCTCCGTTGGTATGGTTAGCTTAGAAACTGAAAATAGTGCCGCGGGTTACATTGATGACTCTGCTACCTATTTCAAGCTTGGTTGGGAACAGCATCAGCAGCAATGGATTTGGGGAGCAGGTCTGTCAATTTACCTATATTCAGATAATGCCGGCTTTACCCAAGAAACTACTGAAGGGGATAAAGAATCAGGGGCCTCATCCGTTAATGGTTATCTAGAAGGCGGCTATAAATATTCGTTAAATGACCATGTTAGTTTATCTATTTTGGCTGGCTATGAACAGGTTTTCGCCTCAAGCCGTGAAATAGGTATGTGTTATGACTGCCATTCTGAAGATATTGATATGTCGGCGGGTCTTTATATTCAACCCCGAGCCAGCTACCTTGGCGACAATGACTGGTATGTTACCGCTGCCTATAGTAGTTATTTGGGTGGCGATGTAGAAGGCAACTTGTTCTTAACGGTTGGCGTACTTTACTAGCAGCTATTTAGCAAAGCACTAAAGCACCCAGGCACCCAGGCAAGAGTCTGCTAATGTTGACGGCAATAATAGTCATCACTTTGAGTAGACTCTGCTTTATCACTTATCACTTATCACAGCTCACTAGCCCTAATTTCTACCCTAAACTTAGTCGAACTCACCTATGGGTTGTCCAAAACTAAATTCCACTCTGTTACCGTCGGGATCGAGCACCCCACAATAATAGCCCACCGGGAAGGGTTCTTGTTTCGGCGGCCACAGTAGAATGCCGTCGCGCTTTGCTTGTGCAGCTATCTCATCCACTTGTTGCTTATTTGGCAGCGCAAAACCTAAATGAGAAAAGTCATGCTCAGACTGTTGATGGCCGGGACCTCCAGGTAGAATAACAAAAATAAACTGAGTAGTTTTTTCAGGCTCAGCCAACCAAATAATATGTTTACCATGAACATGGCGATCACGAACGAGTATTAAGCCAGCATAATGCTGATAAAATGCCACACAGCGGGCAACATCGTTAACATGTAAGGCAATGTGAGTAAGGCATGCCATGATCTACTCCGATGAAAAATACCAAATCACACTTCAGCGTCAGTATTTAGGTTGAGTACTCATTGAGTATAGCTTGTTTGTATTGTGGTACTCAGCGTAGATCTACGCTATATAACAATAATGTCATTCACCTTTTTATCATTGAGGATGAAATAAACCGCCTTGACCGCGCCCGTTATTAAAATCAAAGCTAAAGCGAACCACCATGGTCTTTTTTTGCTGATGGTGGGTTGCGCAATGCTGCTAGTAGTCGCAGCCTTAAGTGCATATTTTTGGCAAGCATTTCGGCTGATATTGATTTATGTGATTTTAGTGGCCATTGTGATTATTTTGATCGGCGTATTAAAGCGGCTAGAGCCTAAATATAGCTTTATTTTGCATCCTCAACAGCTTCACTATTACCATAAATATGGTCAATGGCAGTTACGTTGGCAACAAATACACTATATTAGCCCGATAAAAGAGACCCGTGGTTTATCGTTAATCTCGCTACCTTACTTAGGTATTAAACTCTATGAACTAGAGTCAATTGTTGATCAAATATCGCCACGGTTGGCTAATAGGCTGATACACGAACAAAAGCCACTGATCGCCTTTGCTATCGTCCATCAATTAATGACGTTGGAGCAAGGGCAACTCAACTTTTCACCCTATCAGCTAGTTACAGGTGAGTTAGTTAAAGGTCCGTTAGCGGCTTTTTTACACCATAGTCAATCAATATATAATAGTTTTGGTTATCACTTAGTGATTGCAGAAAGCAGTGTTGATAGAGATCTTGCGGAGTTTTGTCAGTTGTTGAAACAATGTAAGGCTAGTGCTCATCGCTACCTTTAGTGATAACGTTTACCGCAAGTAATAGCCTTACAATTTAAGCCCGGCTATTTATGAACGCGGTAGTTTGGATCTGTCCAACACTTAGGTAACTCTTCACCAGAAAGAAAGACTAAATCAGCCTTATTAAACGTTTGCTGATCTTGCAACTCTTCGCCATGTTGATAACAGCCCTGTACTTTATCTCTATACAAGTTAGTCAGCTCACTGGTTCGGCTGACATCCACCATATTCTCGTTGTTTCGGCTTTTTAAAAACATCACATCCTCCGGTAATCTATTGGGTATTGCTTTTCAAGTATTACTCTTCAAGTATAGTCGGAAAATAGCCATTAATGACTCTGCGCTACAACCTGTTTCTGTGGTGTTAGTGGTGCTATCTACGTTCTGTTTTTTAGAATGTAGATATAGATTAAATCAAATATATTAATCATCACCATCACTTTACTATACCTACATCGAAAGCAAACATGCTTTTGAAAGCAAAGTAAACAAAGCACAGACAACACATTTAATTTTAAAATAGCGAGGAAATACCCATGGCTCAAATAGGCAAAACTATCCCAGAATTTAAAGCGCAAGCATTCCATAACGGTGAGTTTGTTGAAGTAAGTTCAGACAGCGTTAAAGGAAAATGGTCAATATTTTTATTCTACCCAGCTGACTTCACCTTTATTTGTCCAACTGAATTAGAAGACATGGCTAACCAATACCAAGCACTACAAGCGTTAGGTGTTGAAGTTTACTCAGTATCAACTGACACCCACTTCTCACACAAAGCTTGGCATGACTCTTCAGACGCTATTGGTAAAATTAACTACCCAATGGTTGGCGATCAAACCGGCACAATCACCCGCGGTTTTGACGTGATGATTGAAGAAGATCACATGGCTCACCGTGCAACGTTCTTAGCAGATCCTGATGGTGTTATCCAAGTTGCACAAATTCATGCCGGTGGTATCGGCCGAAGTGCTAAAGAAATGGTGCGAAATGTCAAAGCGGCACAATATGTTCGTGAAAACGACGGTGAAGTATGTCCTGCCGCATGGGAACAAGGTGAAGCAACCTTAACACCAAGCTTAGATCTAGTCGGTAAAATCTAAGCAAACCGTTAAGTCGAGGGGCGCACAAACCTTGTTGGTGTGCACCCTCGCTCACCCAATTTGCATACGTAGACTAAGTCATTTTGTAAAAAACCTTCCGTTTATAAGTAATTCGTCATCTCCAGCTCGCCAGTATTGAGCTCAGTAAAAGTATTAAGGAAAAATAGTATGTTAAACAACGATATTTTAAAGGCGTTAACCGCCTACACACAAAACATGACTAACCAAGTAACGTTAGTGTTGCAAACCGGTGAGCACCCAAAACGTAACGAATTAAAGGAATTTTTGACCCAGTTGACCTCAGTGTCAGACAATTTACGTATAGAAGAGCGTGATGATAACTTGCGCAGCCCGATCACTTTTTTCTTGGAAGTGGAAGGTAGCAATAACGGTATTCATTTTTCTGGTATCCCGAGCGGTCATGAATTCAACTCGCTTATTTTAGCGGTATTACAATCATCAGGCACTGCGCTTAAGCTTGATAACACCTTAAGTAAGATGATTGAAAAAATTACCGACAAATTACACTTTGAAGTCTTTATCTCGCTAAGTTGTCATAACTGTCCTGACGTGGTGCAATCGTTGAACCAATTCGCGTTGTTAAACGAGAACATCAGCGCAGAAATGATTGATGGTGGCCTGTTTCAAGACTTAATTGACCAGCGCAATATTCAAGGGGTACCCAGCGTTTACTTAAACGGTAAATTATTCGCCAATGGTAAAATAGACACAGCTCAGTTAGTGGATAAACTGATTGAACGTTTCCCGTATATTGTTGGCGGTAATGACAATGAGCAACTGCCACTGCAAGATGTTACTGTGATTGGCGCAGGTCCTGCAGGCGTCGCGGCGGCAATTTATGCGGCCCGAAAAGGCTTAAATGTTACCATGATCGCCGATCGCATTGGCGGACAAGTGAAAGATACTGTTGGTATTGAAAATTTAATTTCAGTGCCGAAAACAACTGGCACCGAATTAACCGGCAATATGCAAGCGCACTTAAGCGATTACGATATTACCATTAAAGAATTTTTACGGGTTGATAAAATAGAGCAAGAGGCGGTTGATAGCAAAGCGCCGAAAAAATTACACCTTTCTAGTGGCGAAGTCATTGACTCAAAAACTGTGATCGTAGCTACCGGCGCAAAATGGCGTGAGCTGGGTATTCCGGGCGAAAAAGAGAATATTGGCTCGGGAGTCGCGTATTGCCCACATTGCGATGGTCCATTTTTTAAAGGGAAAGATGTTGCGGTAGTCGGTGGCGGTAATTCCGGCATAGAAGCAGCACTCGATTTAGCCGGTATGGTTGATCACGTGACCGTGTTCGAATTTTTACCTGAGTTAAAAGCCGATAAAGTGTTAGTTGAAAAAGCACAAGCACACGCGAAAATTACCATCATTAAAAATGTTGCTACCAAAGAGGTTATTGCTGAAAACGGTAAAGTGGTTGCGCTAGCCTATGAAGATCGCGTTACCGGTGAGATTAAGCAACAAAGCCTTGCAGGTATTTTTGTACAAATTGGCTTATTACCTAATAGTGACTTTTTAAATGGTGTGGTTGAGCGTACTCAACACGGTGAAGTGATTATTGATGAAAGATGCCACACCACCACGCCGGGTATCTTTGCAGCTGGCGATGTGTCGACCGTACCCTATAAGCAAATTGTGATTGCGATGGGTGAAGGGGCTAAAGCATCACTATCAGCATTCGATTACCTTATTAGAGAAAGTTAGCCCTAGTCGTTAGTGTTAAAGCTAATGAAAGCTAATAAAACTAGTGCAGTCGTGAAAGTGGTGAAGTCATCAAATAATAGTTATTGATGCGTTCACCACTTTTTTTTATCTAGGCTATTTTTCTCAATTTACTGCTCGAGTTACTCCGCACTTCGCGACAGTTTCAACAGCTTAGCGACTGTAGCAACGATCATCGCCAATTGTGCAAACAATGCTTGATTGGGGATCAAGCCAATATTGATGCGTATGCAGTGTTGATAAAGCGGCGTTGTTGAAAAGGTATTTCCCTGTTGCAGGTACACATGGTGATTCGCTAACGCGGTGACAAGTTGTTGGCCATCTACGCCGGGAATATTTATCCACAAGACCAAGCCGCCTTTAGGAAAGTAAATTTCACTATGCTCAGGTAAATGGGCTTGCAGGTATTCAACATAACGAATGCTATGAGCCGCCAGCGCCTTGTTAACCTTGTTGAGATGACGCCGATAATGCCCTTTGGCAATGTAATCAGCCAGTGCTAGCTGTAGTGGCTGATTCACGCCTAACGTTTTCACTTCACGTTGCGTTAAATATTGCGGTAAAAACCGGCCCGGTTTACACCAACCTAAACGTAGCCCCGGCGCTAAGGTTTTAGAAAAGCTACCGCACCATAACACCCAGCCTGCATGATCATAATACTTAATAGGCAAGGGAATGTTTTTTTGGTGGGCGAGTTCTCTAAAGACATCGTCTTCAATAATCGGGATTTGATACTTAGCCGCGAGTGTCGCTAATAATGCTTTCTGCTCGTTAGATAAACTATGCCCAGTAGGGTTTTGGAAATTTGCTGTTAACAAGCAGGCGCTAATTTTCTTTTCTTCCATCAAGGTCTGTAATTGCTCAAGGTCGAGACCGTTTTCGGTACTGGGGATCTCAATCACAGCACGTTTTAGCACCGTAAGAATATTTAGCAAACCAGAATAGCAAGGGGAGCTAACCGCAATAATATCGCCAGGGTTACTTACCACCTCGAGCGCAGTAACTACGGCATCTAAGCAACCATTAGTTATCATTAATTCATGCGGCACAGTAGTAAAACCTTGCACAGTAAAGTGGTGAGATAACTGAGTTAATAGCGTGTTATTTCCTTGGGGCGAACCATAATTAAAGCTAAAGCTGGTTGTTTTAAGTGCGTTATGAATACTTTGTTTGAGCAAGCTATCGTCAATTAATTGGGTATCTATTTTTGCTGTCGCTAAGCTATCAAGCGAAATATCGACAGTTGGCGTTGTTGAGGGCTTGGCTAGGTTATTGCTACCGTTAGCGCTATTGTCATTGCTCTTGCCATAGGAAATGCCACAGCTTTCAGGCACCTGCACCACAGTGCTATTAAAATGTGGAAACACCGACAAACTCTGGCCATGATACGGCTTTTGCGCATAAAAACCCTTTTTATGCTCTGCTACCGCATAGCCAAGCTGCTCCATATGTCGATAACAGGCAATTGCCGTGGTCATGCTTACTTGATGTAACGACATGATGGCTCGCAATGACGGTAATTTACTATTAACGGCCAGTTGCTGTTGCTCAATGGCGGTAATGAGTTGTTGAGCTATTTGTTGGTATTTACTGGTATTGGTCATCTGCTACCTAAAAAAGTAAAGAAACTGCATCTGTTATCTAATATAGAGAAGCATACACTAAGATGATGCTATGGTTAATATTAGACAACGAGGTAATCCAGTGAAATTTTCCGAGATCGTCAATGGTGAAAACACCAATAACATGCTTATCGATGCATTAGCGCAGCAATTTAGTGCCTTTCATCATACTTTGCCGCAGCGTGATGTTGCCAGCAAAATAACTGAAATAACTCAAATAACGAAACGCGAATTACCTGAGCAAGGGCTGAGTTTTGATGCCTTAAATCACTTTATCACTGATGATATCCAACCTAACTTATCGGCTAGTAATGGTGGTCGATACTGGGGCTTTGTTACTGGCGGCGCCAATCCTATTGCCACTTACGCCGATTGGCTAGTGTCGGTATATAATCAAAATGTCGCCAAAGGCGGAGACTCGATAGCATCGTCGATTGAACTGCAAGCACTGGCTTGGCTGTGTGAGTTGTTCGAACTACCGAATGTATTTAAGGGCATCTTTACCACTGGCGCAACCGCCGCCAATTTATTAGCGACTTTTACCGCAAGACAATATGCAGGCGCTGAGCAGGGGATTGATATTGCGAAAGTCGGTATGCAAGCATTGGATGTGAATATTTTTAGTGCGACTCCTCATGCCAGCATGATCAAAAGTTTAGGCATGGCTGGTTTTGGGCAAAATAATTGGCAGAAAGTGGCATGTATTGCTGAGTCGGAAGCGATGGATGTCAATGCGCTAGCCTTGGCTTTAGCGGCAAGCAAGGCTAAAAGTAATATTGTTATTGCGAGTGCTGCAACCGTAACGGGCACTGATTACGATGATTTAGTTGCGATTGCAGGCTTATGTAAAAAGCATGGCGCGTGGTTACATGTTGATGCCGCCTTTGGAATTTTTGAGCGCTTACTTACCGGTAAAAATGGCAAGACTCAAGGGATTGAGTTGGCGGATAGTATTACGCTCGATTGTCATAAATGGCTGAATGTGCCTTACGACTGTGGTGTTTTTCTCACCCAACATCAGGGGCTATTACAAGGGGCGTGTAATGTTGATGCCCCCTATTTAGCTACCGATAGTGCAGATATCGCTTTTATGTCATTGGGGATTGAAAATTCGCGCCGTTTTCGGGCATTTCCGGTGTGGGCAACGCTAATGGCTTATGGTAAAACAGGCATTCGCCAACAAATTCAAGCGAATGTGAGTCATGCCCAACGTTTGGCCGTTTGGATTGAGCAAGCACCTAACTATGAGCTAGTGAAGCCGTGTGAGTTAAATGTGGTGTTGTTCAAGCCCAATCAAGCCAAATTAAATCTTAATAGCAATCAATGCCTGCAACAATTGAATCACTCAGGGCAAGTATTTTTAACTCCGGGTGCATGGTTTGGTGAGCCAATTATTAGAGTCGCTATAAGTAATTGGGCGACCACCGATGCTGATGTTGATAGGGTTATTAACACACTAAGCGCCTTAGCTGAATTCACATAGTAACTTAATCTTCAGCTGGCGATTGTTGTTTTTGTTAATGTTATTGTTAATGTCAGTGTGCTTGTTAAGGCGCAGAGCTATTGAGCTGATAAAGTAAGTAGCTGCGCTGCTAACGTTTCGGTGGCTGAATTCACATAGTAACTTAATCTTCAGCTAGCGCTTGTTTTTTTGTTAATGTCAGTGTGCTTGTTAAGGCGCAGAGCTATTGAGCTGATATAGCAAGTAGCTGCGCTGCTAACGTTTCGGTATTGGAAAAGTTTGAGGTTTCATATAGCACCTTGCCATTTTTTACTACCACTAAACTGGGTAGATCTTTAATCGTGTATTGGTGAAAGAGCTCATTGCTGGCGTCAATCGCGATAGGGTAGGTAATCGAATATTTATTAACGTAGCTCTTTAACTCCTTAGCGCCGGTCCAAAGTCTAGAGATTACTCCCTGCCATTGTATCTTCTCTGATTTGATCGCCAGCTTATTAACCACTTGCTGTGCACGTATACACTGCTGTGACACTAACGGGCGAGAGCTTTTAAGGTACCAATCACACCAGGTTGCACTAAAAAAGAGTGC
>Ga0105355_10006049_pt1 | contig 10107 bp, 8 predicted proteins | sample GOMGulsemesocosm_2_FD_83508 | JGI IMG/M metagenome (GOLD analysis project Ga0105355, IMG submission 83508) | Methane-oxidizing microbial communities from mesocosms in the Gulf of Mexico - GOM9C Gulf of Mexico | ecosystem: Environmental > Aquatic > Marine > Cold seeps | place: Gulf of Mexico...
GCATGTGTTTTTGTTGATCTTGAAAACAACTGGAAACACTTATGTTTTGCACTAAAGTTTGATGTGCTAATTGAATACCAGAATCAGCCTCACTAATATAATTTTGGCCTTGGTTATTATCCCAATGTTCATTACCAAAAAGACGATAGCAGATACCGAACTTAATATTACCCGCAAGTGATTCTGTCTCTGATGCCGTTAATTCAATATGAGCCTGCCAATATTCCTTATCATTGCCTTGCATACTATGATAATTGGCCGCTAAGTTATGCCAGATACCATCCTCTCCAGACCAGACAACATCAAGTTCTTTATCATAAGCTACATTTTCTACTAGCATAAAAAATGTTAACTTTTGTTGAGTCTTTTTTTCGACTCTAGAGATAACATTTTCTACATAGAGAAATTTGATTCTATCCATCATGCTTCCTACGTGCGACTAAAGCTTTAACCATACCCCTCTGTATCAAATATCGCAACCATATCAATAGGATTTTAAGCCATCTATATCCAAAATCTCAATACTTTTCCTATCCACTTTAATCAACTGTTCTTGAGATAATTGCTGCAAAATTCTAGAAAAGGTTTCAGGTCTTACAGATAACTTTGAAGCTATTACAGTTTTAGGTGTATTCCACTGTAATTGACAAGATGAAACAGCATCTACAGGCAATTCTCGCAGTAAAAATTGAATCACCCGCATTTTTGCATTCTGCAAACTCAACTGATCAATTTCTTGTACCAGTCCATGTAGCTTGCGGCTCATATGCCCCAATATTTTCAAACTAGTTTCTGCCGAATGTTCGAGCATATTTCTAAACGCCTTCATCTCAACTTGAATCAGCTGACAATCAACCAATGCCTGAGCATTAACAGGGTAAAAATTACCTTGCATAAACATAACAGCCTCAGCAAAGGTTTGTCCCTCTCGGATCAATTCAATCACTTTCTCATCACCATTAGCTGATAAGCGGTACAACTTAATATCACCTGTTTCTAACAAATAAAAATACTCAGCAATCTGTTGTTGTTGAAACAGTACCTCACCTTCTTTAAGCTGTATTAAGCTTGAACTTTCAATAATCTTTGTAAACTGATCTTCATCCAACCCAGAAAACAGTATGTTTTTTCGTAAAATTTGCATTTTTAATGGTTACTTGATTTATATCAAGGACAGTATAAATTGAAATCAGTATATTAGCGATTCGTTATATTTTATTAGGAAGATTATTATGTTTTGCTACCAATGCGAACAAACAACACGTTCTGAAGATGGTGATGGCTGTGGCTCAGCTAATGTCGGTATTTGTGGTAAAGATGCCACTACATCAGATTTACAGGATTTATTAGTTTATGCCATTCATGGCATCGCTCAGTATGCAAAACGTGCTCGCGAACTAGGTAAAACAGATAATAAAGCTGATGCCTTTATTCTCTATGGTTTATTTACCACTTTAACCAATGTTAATTTTTCGGCACCAAGATTTGTTACCTTACTTCAACAATCCGCTGAACATCGTGATCGTGTTAAAGCACTTTATGAAGAAGCAGCAAATGCACAAGGCATTACCCCAGATGAATTAAAGGGGCCAGCTATCTGGAAACCTGCAGCAACACAAGCAGCATTAGAGATACAAGCACAATCTGCTGCCATAGATAAAGACCTTGATACCGTTGGAGAAGATATTGTAGGCCTTAGAGCGATGATGATCTATGGTTTAAAAGGTGTTGCAGCTTATGCCTACCATGCCTATGTTTTAGGGGGTGAAGATGAAGAAATATATGCAGGTATTGAAAAATCTTTAGACTTTTTAGCGGACGAACCTACTGATGCCTCTGCATTATTAGCAGCTAACTTAGAAGTGGGTAATATCAACTTAAAAGTCATGGAAGTACTTGATGGCGCTAATACAGGTAATTTTGGGGCTCAGGTACCAGGGGAAGCTCGTATTACCCCCATCAAAGGTAAAGCTATTCTAATCAGTGGCCATGATATGAAGGATTTACATGAACTGCTAGAACAAACCAAAGATATGGGTATTAATGTATATACTCATGGTGAAATGTTACCCGCTCATGCCTACCCTAAATTAAAAGCATACCCTCATTTAGCTGGCAACTACGGTAGTGCATGGCAAAATCAACATACTGAATTTGCAGCCTTCCCTGGGCCTATTTTAATGACCTCAAATTGTTTAATTGAGCCAACACCTGCTTATAGAAATCGTATTTTCACTGCAGGCCCTGTTGGTTGGCCTGGTGTTAGACATATTGAAGGACATAACTTTGCACCTGTAATTCAAGTAGCTAAAGGAATGCCTGGGTTTAAAGAAGATACAGCAGAAAAAACTGTTACTGTTGGCTTTGGTCGCCATGCAGTTTTAGGTGTTGCAGATAAAGTCATTGATGCAGTCAAAGGTGGAGATCTTCGACACTTTTTCTTAGTCGGTGGTTGTGATGGTGCTGCACCAGGCCGTAACTATTACACAGATTTAGCAGAACAAACACCTGATGATTGTGTGATTATGACCTTAGGCTGTGGTAAATATCGCTTCCACGAGAAAGAATTTGGTGATATCGGTGGAATCCCTCGTTTACTTGATATTGGTCAATGTAATGATGCTTATTCAGCCATTCAAATTGCCAGTGCTTTAGCTGATGCCTTTGACTGTGAAGTGAATGAACTTCCCCTTTCCATGATGATTTCATGGTTTGAACAAAAAGCAGTCGCGGTATTATTAACACTATTATCTTTAGGTATTAAAGGTATTCATTTAGGCCCTACATTACCTGCCTTTATAACACCTACAGTACTGGATATTTTGGTTAAAGAATTTGAGCTTAAACCAAATGGTGTACCTGCTGAAGATTTAGCTGCAGCATTAGGCAAAGCTGCATAAAATATGGTCATATTGTAACGAATATTTTGTAGATAAAAGTAGGAGGGGCCTATTGGCCGCGACCACTCTTGACCTTGTTCCGGTCGCGGCCAATAGGCCCCTCCTACCGATAACAACAACTCAGGAATTTACTAATTTTTTATAAACCTGTGGTTTGTACAAAGCCATAAAATATTATAAAGAGTAGGAATTATTCCCCCCTACTCTTTCAATAAAATGGAAACCGAATGAGTCATAAAATCACTTTATCTACACGAGATAATCAACAATTTGAATTTTCCTGTGAAGATAATCAAAACGTGCAAGCTGCCGCAGAAGTCGCCAGTCTTTACCCTCCTTTTGGATGTAAATCAGGCTCTTGTGGTGCTTGTTTAGGTAGCTGCAAATCAGGTAAATATGAGTTAGAAAGTTATAGTGAAGATGTTTTATCAGCAGAAGCTGTAGCTAATGGAGAGATTCTACTATGTCGAACCATTCCATCATCAGATCTAGAAATAAGTTTACCTTATGATTCAGAAAGTGTTCAACAAACACTAACAGCACCTCGAGATGCTGAAATAATTAGTATAGATAAAGTTGCAGAACGTACATTGAAACTGGTATTGCAATTAAAAGAAGATCCTGAAGTTGGGTTGTCTTTTGAATTTGAACCTGGTCAGTTTGTAGAGCTTGAAATTACTGATTTAAACTTAATGCGGGCTTATTCTTTAGCTAACACAGCTAACTGGGAAGGTCGGTTAGAGTTTTTAATTCGTTTACAACCTAATGGAAAATTTTCTGATTTTTTACAACAAACATCAGTAGGTCAAGCTGTGCTAGTTCACGCGCCATCAGGTGCTTTTGTAATTAATAAACAAAGCTCAAACCCACGTTGTTTTATAGCAGGTGGAACAGGGCTCGCTCCTTTCCTTTCTATATTAAGCCGTATGGCAGAATGGGCAGAAGATCATCCCACTCATTTATTTTTAGGGGTTAATAATGAAGCAGAAATACTTTGCCAACAAGAGTTAGCAACACTGCAACAAAGTTTACCTCAATTAACGGTGGAAATTTGCGTTTGGAAGCCAGAAGATAATTGGCAGGGTTTTATCGGCACACCTGTTGATGCTTTTAAAGCCTATTTAGAAAATAGCGGTAATGAAGTTGATGTATATCTTTGTGGCCCACCTATTTTAGTTGAATCTTCAACGACAGCAGCATTAGATGCAGGTATTGATAAAGAACATATCTATAGTGAAAAATTTGTTTCTTCATAAAATAAAAGCATGCGTCCGATTAGTTAAATCGGACGCATGCATATCTATTCAACTTTAGTTTCAACTACAGCAATAATCTTAGAAGTAATCAAATCTTTATGTTCTGGCTTAGGAAATTTCTTTTTCATTGGCGGTAAAAGTAAATCGTAATAAGCTACAGCTCTTACTTTTGTAATATTCCCAGCAGGTAATGAATAGTTTAATTCCCTTGTTTCAAAAGGTTTTAATCTACTATCGCCTAAAACCTGAGTTGCCTTAGGTGGAGGTGCTGGTTGTCCATCATTATCACCCAAGCTATACATTAGCATTGCCTTTTTATCATCTTTTATTGGATGAGACTGGGTGCTTTGCCAAATTTCATCCCCTTGTTTATTTAAGCCAGTTAGCTTGACATAAATATTCCTAAAAGGAGCGCCTGTTGGTAAGTTATGTGGCAATTGATTGGCCAACTTAAGGGTGACAACAATTGTTTTATCCTTAGAGATACTTTGCATGGTCATCAATAAACCTTTGCTGACCATTTTGGCTGAATGTCCACCTAATAAACTATGATCCACCTTGCCATTCACCACGGGCATATGACAACTTAAACAATTAGTTGTGCCTGCTGATTTAGCGATTTCATCACCTGTTTGACAAAGTGCAACCTTATTTGAATTTTTGCGTTTATCATGACAACCCATGCACACTGCATTAGTTTTTATAATTGCAGGGTTTGCTGAGTTTTGAAATATTGGATGCTGCCAATCTGGTGATGAGTGGTTTGTTCCTGGACCTTGTAGGGAAGTATCAGAAAACTCATACGCTTTTATACCTAACCGTAATCCACCTTCAGGTTTTTTAGTGCCTTTAAAAGCCGTTATGGTATGGCAAGTAACACAATTAACCCCTTCATTATAAACAGGTAATGCGGTTAAATCGGTTTTTCCATCTTTAGCCGCTGTAGGCGCATGACATTGCAAACAAACAGGATATTTCCCACCCTTCTTAAGGTCTTCTTGCTCAGGACTACCCACTACCGCATTATAAAAAGCACCATGAATAGGATCTTTTAACGCTGTACTATTAGCGTGCATCGAACCTTTCCATTGAGAATAAATATCTTCATGACAAGTTTTACATTCTGTCGCCGACACATGCCGAAGTAACTTTTCTTCCGCTATAGCATTTGAAAAACAACTTAAAAACAGTACGAAAAATAGCATATACGCTTTAACATTTAACATAAAAACTCCATAAAATAGACTACTTTAGTAGTAGTCATAAAAACGGTAGTGGGCCGAATCTGTTGTTAAGGTTATTTATATATTTTGGGGCGCTGGCTTTAGCCTGATATTGAACTAAAGAATGCAGGTTAAAACCTGCGCCCCAAAAGACTGTTACTAATGATAGCTTTTTGTAAAAACTACAAATCTAACTCACCACCATAAAAACTTCTAAAATTGATTATTCAGAAGTTTCAATTAAACTAATACCATCTTTACTAATCGAAATAATCCGCTTTCTGTACAAGCCACCAACTGACTGTTTAAAAACTTTTTTACTTACCCCAAAAGCTTTATAAATCACATCTGGCGGACTTTTATCAGTAATTAACATAGTTCCACCTTGAGATTTTAGTTTAGCTAAAATCTTTTCGGTAACTGAATCTACTTTTTCAACGTATTTTTCAACCTGCAATACCAAATCAATCTTTTTATCTTCTCTGATTTTTTTGATATAGCCTTTAATTTTTTGCCCTATTCTTAACTTCTGGAATATTTCATTTTTATATAAAACACCCCAATATTCATTATTAATAACAGCTTTCATCCCTAAATCAGTTTCATGAGCAATTACTAAATCAACTTGCTGACCTGCTTTTAAATAAAAAGCTTCATCTTCAATAAAATCTTCTAATAACATTGAAGCAGCAATAAGATTATCTTCATCCAGAAAAATCTTCACTAAATAATATCGCCCGTCTACAACCTTAGTAGTTTGCTCACTAAAAGGCAGTAATAAATCTTTTGCCAAACCCCAGTCTAAAAAAGCGCCAGCATGACTCTCTGAAACACATTTTAAATAAGCAACATCATCAACTTGAGCAAAAGGAAGTCTAGTTGTACCTTGTAACTTTCCTTTACCAGCAAGATAGACAAAAACATTAAGCTCATCCCCTACCTTACAATCTTTTGGAGCGTCAGCAGGCAACAATTGAACTTCACCTAACTCTCCCCCATCAAACGTAACAATCCGACCTTCTGCTGTCGCTATTTTTAGCTTATTAAACTTGCCAAGTGCAATCATAAATAATTTATAAATTTAAAATAAAATCCAATTCATTTTATCCTTTTCTGATAGATTTACAAGATAGTATTTATTTTATGCCGTGAGCGCAAACCACCACCTCACTAACCTTCAATTATTAATTCCTCTCCTTATGAGTTTACGCAACCAAATCAGCCTTCGTATTTTATTTATTTCTATTTTAATCTTAACCTTAGGTGGTACCATCGCTATTTGGCAAGCCCGCAATGCTGTTAGTAATGAAGTTGACTCCTCTATCAAACTAGCGCTACAACTGATAAAAATAAGCGCAGGAACAATACAATCTAATGAAACCGATTGGATCTATCGTTTGAGTACTTTAGAACAAACACGACATTTAAAAATTCAACTTAAAAAGCCATCAGAGTCCATTATAGATATTACTCGTAGCTCACCAAGCACTGAACAGCAAGATACCCCGCCTAATTGGTTTGTTAACCTTGTCGTTAGTAACTATCCAAAAGCTGAATATCAAATCGCCACCTTTGACAATCACTTTTTAGCACTGATTATTCAAGCTAATCCAATGGATGAAATCACTGAGGTCTGGCATGAAACCATTGCTTTTTTTAGCTCTATATTAGCCTTAGTTTTACTCACTTTTCTCTCCGTTCACTTGGTTTTTAATAAAACCTTAAAAGCAATACAAACCATTGTAGAAAACCTCAAAGGTATTGAAAAAGGTGAATATGATAAAAAACTGCCTGATTTTTCAACTAAAGAATATGACAGTATAGCTAAAGCTATTAATCATATGACTGAAGTGTTAAATAACACACAAAAACAAAACCAAGCATTAACGCAACATTCTCTGGAAATTCAAGAAGAAGAAAGACAGCATTTATCACAAGAATTACATGATGAGTTTGGTCAATCACTGACAGCAATAAAAGTGATGGCTGTAACAGCTGCCCATGAAAAATCTGATACTAAACAAATCACCCATTCTATTGTTGAAATATGTGATCATTTAATGGCTGTATTACGCTCAATGATGAAACAACTACACCCCTTAATTTTAACTGAACTGGGACTTAAAGCGACCTTAGAAGATTTACTTCATCACTGGCAAACCCGAGCCCCCTCGACCGTATTTACCCTACAGGTTGATGATGAGGTTGATACTATGGATAAGACTATTGTGATTCAGGTATTTCGAGTAATTCAAGAAAGTTTAACCAATATACTTCGCCATGCTAATGCTAATCAGGTAACTATTAGCCTCCAAGTACAAGCAGATCCTCATAATCTTGAACTATTCATTAAGGACAATGGTCAAGGCTGTGATTTAAATAATATTGCTACGGGGTTTGGCTTACAAGGCATGACCGAAAGAGTTAAATTATTAGGTGGAGAGTTTAAATTACAATCCAGACTTAACGAAGGCTTTGAAATAAAGGCAACAATTCCATTAAATGAAAAATAAAATAAACGTATTATTAGTTGATGATCATGCGGTTGTAAGAGCTGGTTTTAAGTTACTACTCACAGCAGCCACACCCAATATTGATATTATTGCAGAAGCCGATCGAGGGGAACTAGCAGTTCAACTTTATCAAACTCAACGACCCGATATTGTTGTGATGGATTTATCCATGCCAGGAATTGGGGGACTGGAAACTATCAAACGTATCATTCAACGTGATGAGACAGCCAATATTTTGGTTTTTAGTGTACATGATGAACAAGTCTATGTTCACCGTGCTCTTAATGCGGGTGCTAAAGGCTACATAACAAAAAATAGCGCGCCAAATATATTACCCGAAGCAATCGATAATATTATGCAAGGACATATTTATATTGAACAAGGCTTAATCAAAGAAAACACAGATCAATCAACTGCTCATAATTACCAACAAATTATTGCTGATTTTTCAGTACGTGAATTTGATATTTTTAGGTTATTAGCTAAAGGACTAACTGCTCATAAAATAGCGGATGAATTATGTTTGGGCTATAAAACTGTGGCTAATTATGTAACTCAAATCAAGAAAAAACTTCATGTTTCCAATGTCGCTGAAATAGCTCATATTGCTCTTATACAAGGTGTAGTTAAATACTAAAAACCTTAAAGCCCTCTTAAAAGAACTCTAAAGAAACAACCTAAGTAACCTCTAGCTACAGTAAATATATCTACATATTTTTTTCAGAAACTTACTAATCCTTAATTTAATAGTCTATTATTTAATAGTAGAGTTTGATTTTTAAAGTTCAATTTTCGACTTTCAAAATAACCCTTTTGATATTTAAAACCAGATTCCAAAAAAGGTTCTTCTATAGCCTTATCTGCAAACAACTAACGCATTTTATTTATGAATATTGACATACTCGTTATTAACGCATTACTCGACTCATTTATGAAAGTATTAGCAAGAATGGCTGATATTGAATTAAAAACGGGATTACGAACAGGAGAGCCCGAACAAAAAAAAGACACCTTAGCTAGAGGCGATATAAGCTGTATTATGCCTTTAAATAGTGCAGAACTTGATGGCAGTATCGCCATCAGTTTTTCTACCCCTGTTATCTTAGATCTTGCACAAAGAATGCTTGGTGATTCTGATGATGAAAATGAAGATAAAACCGCAACTGCATTAGATTTAACGGGGGAAATCACTAATATGATTGTGGGTGGTACCAAAAAAATATTATCAGAGCATGGTTTTGATATTGATATGGCTTCTCCTAAACTTATTTCTGGAGAGAATCATGAAATTAATCACCATACTGGAGGAACAACAATCATTCTGCCTTTTTATTTAGACAGTGGTGAAGCATTTTTAGAGATTAATTTTGATAGAAATACTGTTTAGGCAGTTTAAACTATCTTTTGCGTAAAAAGGCTGTTCGATTTGGTGACTGGACAATTAAAGAAGGAATAGACGACAAACTTAACTCACCATCAACGCCTCCTGCTTTAACGGCTTCTTTAGGCATACCATAAACTACACAGGTTGCTTCATCCTGTGCCACTGTTAATGCCCCCGTATCATGCAACTCCTTCATCCCTTTAGCCCCATCATCCCCCATTCCGGTCATAATAATACCAATCGCATTTTTCCCTGCTGCTTGCGCTGTTGATCGAAACAAAACATCAACAGAAGGTTTATGCCGGGTGACTAATGGTCCATCTTTTATCTCAACACGGTACTGAGCCCCACTACGCCTTAGTAACATATGCTTACCCCCCGGAGCAATTAATACCAGCCCAGGCATAACCCTATCATTACTCACTGCTTCTTTAACGGTTACCTGACAAATACTATTTAATCTTGCCGCAAAAGCCGCAGTAAATGCCTCTGGCATATGCTGAACAACAACAATACCTGGAGCCGTGCGTGGTAATTGAGTTAATACAGCTTCTAATGCTTGCGTCCCTCCTGTTGATGTACCAATCGAAACCACTCTATCAGTTGATTGATACATAGGTTGAGCATGAGCTTCAGCAATAACAGCATCAGCAGTCAATTTCGGCTTCACCTGCATTGGTGTATTTGTAATGGGCTTCATTTTCCCCATTCGAGCCCGTGCTGCACCTTTTACAGCATCAGAAATTATAGCTTTTGACTCTTGTAAGAAAGACTTCAAGTTAACGGTAGGTTTAGTAATAATATCTACTGCACCCGCACTCATTGCTTGCA
>Ga0105355_10006053_pt1 | contig 10103 bp, 10 predicted proteins | sample GOMGulsemesocosm_2_FD_83508 | JGI IMG/M metagenome (GOLD analysis project Ga0105355, IMG submission 83508) | Methane-oxidizing microbial communities from mesocosms in the Gulf of Mexico - GOM9C Gulf of Mexico | ecosystem: Environmental > Aquatic > Marine > Cold seeps | place: Gulf of Mexico...
CATTACGTCTTCGCTAATGTCCAAATAATCATAAATTTTTTGTTCAATATTATTCATTATGATTTTCGTGTTTTTTCGAAAAAACAACGCACTTTTTTTAATGCTCTATTATGTAATAGCCTATTTCTCTTATTATCTATGCCAGAAGTAATCGTATTGTGAGTGGATCCTTCAACGGTGTGTGGATAAACATTAGGATCGACAACTAGAGACTGAACGTTTAACGTATTACTTATGTTTGATTGGGTTTTGGCATAGGAGTTTTTGGCTTCTTTAAATGAATGCAAAAAATTATTGAATAAAATATCATCGGGCCTTTGTTGCCTAAGGTATTTCATGCACTCGTTTATCGTACATTTTCGTACCCAATAAGCAAAGGTGTCGGGAGTGTGTATATTTGCCCTTTTCTTTAATACTTTATCAAAAGTTGCTTGCAGTAGCGCAGAGGAGGATTTTTCATTGCCAGTTAGGTGAAAACATAATGAATAGACTAGATCTGCATACAAAAGATAAGCTTTATGAAATCCTTGTTGTTTTCCTTTTTTCAATAATACGAAGTCAGACTCTGACATCAATTTATTAAAGCGCCTATTATCCATATATGCTCAATGCGTTTTTATTATTTTTTATATAATTGACAATTTTTATATCAATAAGGCGTAAAAGTACACCATAGCTTGAAAGTTTTTTGTTAAAAATAATGTCAAAAGCTATTTCAATTTTATTTCTTCTTCATCTTGTTGTTTATAAATAATTAACTTGGTTATTGTAACTGGCTATTTCACCGATGTTCGACTACTTTTTTTTCTATTTCACATCTGTTTCACAATCCCTGTTTTATGTTGATAGCTATTATTATTCATAACGGGTACCTGCAATGCACAGCACTATTGAATTAGAAAATGTTGGTCAATCATTTATGATGAACCAGGCAAAAATCACTTTGTTCAGCGAACTCAATTTAGCTATTCATCAAGGGAAATCTTATGCTATTACCGGTCCCTCTGGTGCGGGAAAATCCAGTCTTTTAATGTTGGCTTCAGGCTTAGAAGATCCAAGTTCAGGTAGTGTTTTTTATAAAAATGAGTGCGAAGAACAGCCGTTGAGCTTCATTAGAACTGACATTGGTTTTATTTTTCAGCAGTTTCATTTATTACCAGAATTAACAGCACTTAATAATGTTGCTTTACCGCTCAAATTGCGAGGCGATAAATATGCTACAGCAAAAGCCAAAATTTGGTTAAATAAAGTGGGGCTAGATCATAGACTTGATCATAAACCAAGTGAACTAAGTGGTGGTGAGCAGCAGCGTGTAGCGATTGCCCGAGCATTGGTATTTGAACCTAAGTTTATCTTTGCTGATGAACCTACAGGTAATCTAGATCAAAAAAGTGCGACAGAAATTACAGATGTATTATTCGCTTGTTGCCAAGAGCATAATGCAGGTTTGGTCCTTGTTACTCATAGTGAAGCTATGGCTAGTCGAGCGCAACATGTTTATTTGCTAACCGGTGGACAATTAACGAAAAAACAGTTGAAACATAAGCCAACTAATATTTTGGAGCTAGCATCATGTTAGCAGTTTCGTTAGTCAATAAGGTGAATCTAGCATGGTATTTCCATCGACAAGAATATTCAAACGCCCATCAAAGGCTATTGCGTTGGACTCAAGCTGTTTTACTTTTATTTATCGTCACGTTAAGCCAAACCAGCGAAAGTATACAAAGTTATTTGGATAAAAATTTGCAAGGATTACTTGGAGCTGATGCTGTTCTCAGCCAAAAACAAGCGTTATCCGTAGAACAATCAGCTACCCTTGCCAATTTGACTAATCGAATGCTGTTCACTCAACAAATTAAAACAACTTTGACGAACCAGGGAAAGTGGCAACAAGTCAAATTGAAAGCAGTAGATAATCAATACCCATTGCAGGGGGAATTATTAACCTCATCAAGCCTTCAGGAAGAAGGGCAACAAACAATAGGAGGGCCTGAACTAGGTGAAATTTGGCTGGATACTAGACTATTTTCCAGTTTATCGCTAAACATTGGTGATGATATTGAAATAGCGCAGCGTCGCTTTTTAGTATCACGGGTATTGCAACATGAACCTGATAGGTTGATGGAAGGGCATAGTGTTGAAATGCGAGCTATGATTAATTCTCAGGATTTTAAAGGTTTAGGATTTACAGCTGATCTTATTCATTATCGCTACCTAATCGCCGCAAGTACCGCGCAAATTAAAAATCTTATTAAGTGGCAGCAAGAAAATTTACCTGTGGCTAAAATTCACCATAAGCAAGGTGCTCATCCTTTAGCCCTGTTTTGGCAACGCACCGAAAACTTTATCGGGTTAGCCTCGATTCTTTTATTTTTTATGGCGGCAATTGCTATTGAGCAGTTGAGTCAAGTTCATCTCAAAAAAGATCAGTATTTTTCTGCAATTTGCATGAGTTTAGGAACGTCGAATATTGCCGGAATTCAAGTATCAATGCTGAAGTGGTTATTTGGATTGCTGTCAGTAGTTCCTGTGGTTTTGGTATTGTCGATAACTTCTCATTGGCTTTTAATTGATTTTCTACAGCAAACGTTTAGTGACTTAATTTGGCAATGGAATTTTTGGTTGGGCCTAAAAACGTGTTGTTTCGTTGCTATTGTTTTTGGCGTTTTTCATGCGCCTGTTTGGTTCTCCTTGTACAACAGCTCGGTTGCCAAATTATTTAATAACAATAATAAGAAACTAAGCCATTGGTTGAGTAAAGTTAGCTGTATAGTTGTACTGATTGCTGTAGCAAGTACCTATTCTGATAATGGTCTTCTGACTTTTATGATGGTAACAGCCGTTGGTATTACAATAATATTAATAGTGGTATTAAGTTGGCTAACATTGAGCTTAGGCGAGAAATTAAGTCAAAACCTTTCAGGTTTGCTACCCTTTACTTTATTTATGATGAAACAGCGCATTGTCAGTAAAAGTACACAAATACTTGGCGTTGGTTTATGTGCTTTTTTATTGCTTTTTACTCTTATGCTGCTGAAAGATTTAGGTAATACGATGGAAACGTATCAACGACAGCATGATGGTAATGTGATGGTTTCTCGAGCAACGGCGACACAGCTTAGCTACATAGAAAATTGGGCGGACGAACAAGGGGTCGGCATCCGTCAAGCTAAACCCTTTGTATATGGTCAGTTGACTGCAGTAAATGAAGTGCTTTTAGCTGAATTTAGCCAGAAACCAAGTGAAAGTTTAGCGACCTTTGAGAACACCATTCGATTACATTGGAATAACTCGCTACCAAGTAATAATCAAATCATTGCGGGAAGTTATTGGTCGTACGAGGAAAAAAATAAGACGCTAGAGCTTACTAACTGGCAGCAAGTTTCTGTTGAAGAAGAGGTGATGACTGATTTAGGTTTAAAACTCGGTGATAATTTAACTTTCTTTATTGCTCAGCAAAGCTACGACTTTGAGATCACTGCTAGTCATGTTTTTAAACCCGGTGCTGGCTCAATCACTTTTTGGGTGCAAATGCCAACGGTTGCGCTGTCATATATTCAGGCTCCGCATTACCATATGACTAGTTTAGAAGTTACATCTCAGCAATGGCCTCTTCTTTCAACATTGTGGCAAAAGTTTCCAACGTTGCGCATGATTTCACTGAAAGAAATGACTGACCGTTTTGATAGCACTTTAGCTATGGTAACTCAGATTATCAGTGGTTTTTCTATTATGATCATGTTGCTTGCGACTGTTGTGATGTTGGCATCTATTAATGCGCTTGAGGGTCAAGAAAAAAAGAAGAACAGTGTCATTATTAGCTTTGGTTTCTCTAAAGCCATTTGTTTAAAACTTAATGTTATTGAGTGGTTGGTTACCGCTAGTATCACTGCAATAGGCGCTATAGTAGGTACTTACATTGCAGGCCTTTTGATTTATCAATCTCAATTTACATTACCTTATAAACCTGATTTTGTTTGGTTATTCGCGACTTTATTATGTGTTTTATTTCTAGTGACAAGCTTAGGCGTCTACGCAAGTCGTAAGAGCTTACGCAGTTCTGTTAAGGAATTAATGTCAGAAAATTAATTATATGAGCATTATTTCATATTTGTTTCACATCTGTTTCACATTCACTTTGTCATTCTGTACAAGTAAAAAAACAAAGTTACTTCCAGGAGGACATATATATGAAACAGATGAAAGCTATTGGCCAGCAAGTGGTTATGTTAATTACCTTAGCGGCACTTTCTTTACAAGTAAGTGCAATGAAAGTCAGTAAAAAAGTGCTTATGGTAGTAAGCAGCTATGGTCAACAACAAGGTGAAATCAAGCCTGGTTATGAATTTGGTGAATTTGCTAAGGCCTATGCCGTATTTAGCGCTAATGGCATAGCTGTTGATATAGCCAGCCCGATTGGTGGGAAAGCTGAAGCTGACAAGTATGATCCGAGTAAATCCTACAATGCTAAAATTTTAGCAAATACAGAGGTTATGACTAAATTAGAGAATACTTTAGCTACCAGTGAACTTGACGCAGGTCGCTATGATGCAATATTCGTTGTTGGTGGCAAAGGTGCAATGTTTGATTTACCGAAAGACAAAGCACTTCAAGCTGTAATTGCTGAAATATATCAACGAAGCGGTACGGTAGCCGCTGTCTGCCATGGCCCCGCAGCACTAGTTGATGTCAAGCTTAACGACGGTAGTTACTTAGTCGCCAATAAAAAAATTAATGGCTTTACTAATAAAGAAGAAAAGTTATTCGGCAAAAAATGGCTAAGTCAGTTCGAATTTATGTTGGAGGATAAATTAACTGAGCGCGGTGCTAAGTTCCAATCTAGCGAAATTATGTTAAGTCATGTTGCACAAGATGAGCGCTTGATCACAGGACAAAACCCTACTTCAACTGTAGGAGTTGCAACGGCACTGGTGAAAAGTATGGGGTTAATACCGGTTAAGGTTAAACAAGATATAGAAGATAAAACCATGGCGATGGTGGCAAAATTTTTAGCCGGTGATGCATCAGCCAGTAGACAATTGAGTGAAAATCAAGAGCAATACCATATTGCGTTAGTGGGGATGTATGGGTTTTATTATTTGAAAGTAGCTCAATCGAATGAGCATTTTGAAAAAGCGTTAACTTTAATGACAGTGGCACAAAAAGCAATCAACAACCCGATGTTAGATATGGAAATTGCAAAAACTCAGTTCCAATTAGGCAAGTTGAAGTTAGCTAAAAATACGTTAAATCAATTATTAACGAATAAACCGGATTACAAACCTGCGATAGACATGTTAAAAACCCTATAGTTTATCAACATTAACGTTTCAAACAGAAGGTTTGAAACGTTATTTTTACGAAATGGTAATTATTATGGCAGTTCAAACAACTTCACTTTATATTCTATTAGTTGAAGACCAGCTGAGCATTGCACAAAACATTGCTGAATACATGGAAGCAAAAAAACATATCTTTGATTTCGCTCATCAAGGAAAGCAAGGGCTTGCACTTGCTTTAGAAAACCCATACGACCTGATCATTCTCGACCTAAATCTACCTATGATGGATGGTCTTGAGGTATGCCAACAATTAAGAGCCAAGTCGACTAGTCATATACCTATATTGATGTTAACCGCAAGAGATAGTGTTGATGATAAGGTCTCAGGATTTACAGTAGGCGCCGATGACTACCTAACTAAACCGTTCTCATTACAAGAGCTTGAAGTACGTTGCTTGGCATTATCACGACGTCATTTATTACAAACTGAAGATGTTTTAATGTTAGGACCCTTAGCCTTTGATAGAAAACGTAAGCAAGTGAAACGAGACGGTAAAATACTTGAATTACATACTATGGGCTTTCGTATTTTAACGATATTAATTGAAGCCTATCCACAAGTAGTTAGTCGCTCACAGTTATCGCAAAAATTATGGGGTGATGAGCCAACAGAATCGGATGCAATGCGCTCACATATTTATCAACTACGCGGCGTTTTAGATAAACCCTTTGATTTTCCGTTGCTGAAAACTGTACATGGCGTTGGTTTTACCCTTAATTGTTAATTGAAATAAAGCGATATAGCTGGAATGAATAGAGCGATGAAAAATAAAATAAAAAGCAAAACAAAATACCATAGCCTTAGTCGACGGATAGTGGCGCAGTTTTGTATTTTTACACTAGTTTTATCTGCGATTTATTGCATGCTTTGTTTTGTACTTCTATATGATTTAGAAGACCGTTTTATCGAACGTGAAGTTATAGAAGAAGCTCGTTATTTAAGTGATGCCTATCAAACCAGTACACATTGGCCGCTGGTACGAAATTCGTTTATGACGCTTTATTTTTCTATAGAAGAACTCCCTGATGATATTCGACAGCAATTTAATGAAAAGCCCAAGGTAAAAGAGTTTTATGGCAAAGACGGTCGGCATTATCATGTCTATCCTTTACCTAATTACACAAATATTTATCTTGTTGCAGAAGTAAGCAAAAGGCTGTTGGTTCGTCCTGTTGTTGGTGGCGTGCTTAAACTGATGTTCATAAGTGGCGGTACATTGCTATTAATTGCATTTTTTATTGCTTGGTTACTGGGTCGTAAAACAGCAAAACCATTAAAACAATTAGCTGATTTAGTCGATGGCGTTGCTCCCGAGAATATTCCCGCAGTATTTGCTAATCAATATCCACATAATGAAATTGGTATTTTAGCACGTACTTTAGAGCAGGCGATGCAGCGTATTAATCAAGCGTTGATACGTGAAAAATGTTTTACACGAGATGTAAGTCATGAATTGAGAACGCCAGTGGCAATCATTAAAAACGCAGTAGAAATTTATCAAGAGAGTGAATTAAATTTAACAGGAACAAGGCAAATTATTAATCGAGTTGGTGATGCAAGTGTGCAAATGGAACAAACAGTTACCACTTTGTTAGCATTAGCGAGAGAGGAGCAAGCATCAGTAAAAAAAGCCTCAGTGAAATTACTACCATTGATTGAGGAGTCTATATTGGCTCATGGACATTTACTGCATGATAAGTTAGTTGATGTCATCGTTGATGACAATTGCAATACGGTAGTTTTTGCTCAAACAGGCATGCTGAAAATATTATTGGATAACCTACTGAGTAACGCATTCCAATATACGGATTCAGGGCAAGTGGAGGTTAACTATGTTAACGGACAGTTGACTATTTCAGATAGCGGACCGGGTATTGAACCAGGTATTTCGTTAAATATCACCGAACCTGCGGTTAAGGGGAGTCAAAGCACAGGTTATGGCTTTGGTTTGTCGATTGTCAAACGATTGTGTGAACATCAAGGTTGGTTGTTAACGGTAAAAAGTGAACAGGGAACGACAATTTCGGTGTCGCTTTGATTGTGCCGTATCTTTGCTTCTGTAGCTGTATAAACAGAGCGGAAGTAAATACAAATAATTTAAAGTAAGTGTTGTTTAATCGTTAGAGTCTAATTGATAACTATTGAGTGATTCTTTAAATATAACCGAAGATTCAAAATAAATATTTATTATTTAGTTTGGCGTCAACAAAGCTATTTGTTTATAGTGTAGCTATTGTAGTTTATTAATTTATCTTTGGTTTTTTATGAATGTTCAGCAAGAGTGTGTCTTTTTAAAGAGTATTTCTACTCAAGCGTCAAAAGCGATTATCGATTTGCATATTTTAATTATGCGTTGTGATAATCGTGTGTCGTTATCAGAACAAACGCATACCCAAGATATTATTGATTTGCTTCCTTGGAGTGACGGTAATTCAAAGGAAGCATATTATCAAAAATCTGTCGCTATGGTGCGTGATGCCCTTTCTAATCAAGAAACTGAAGCATTACTGCAGAATATTTCAAACGTATTAAACAATCAAATTACTACTGAGCAACTAACTTTCTTAACCACTATGATAGTTTCTGCTGATCATGTACAAACAGACTCTGAAAGTGCCATTGTTGAATTGTTAATGAGTATGCAATAAACCTTACAGTGCTTGTTTGTCATCATTAGTATTCATTTGCTCTAACTCGTCGAGTTCATCTTCTTCATGGCTTGTTTCGTTGTTTTTATCATTGTCTTTATATACCTGTGCCATGACGGTATCGAAAGAATCCGGATGAATATTTCCAATGATATTTATAAAAACAGCCTCATTATCAGACATGGCTAATACAACTAAGCCATCAATTACGTCACCATTCGACTTAACAAACATCAGTGAAAAACCTTCGTCGTCATCGTCTTTTACCCGAATAAAATTTTGCCAGCCATCAGCCAATAGGTTTTTTTTAGATGCGGCAAAATCATCGAGAAATATTTCAGTATTATCCTCAATTTTGTTAACACTGATACGTATACCATCAACATCATCAAACAAAGCATCTAATTGCGGATCATCATCTATCGCCCATCGTGCGGTACCAATTGCCAATGGGCCTAATGATAAATTAAGTTCACTATCTGCTTGCCACCAATAAGGTGACTCTAAATTCGCATAGCCTGAATGATTGTGTAATCCGCCCGCGGTAATACCACAGCCAGCTAACGTAATTATTAAATATAACAGCGCAATGTTACTCAGTACCTTAATGAATCTTCGCATAGTTATAGACCTGTTTTAATATCGAGTGCGCTGGTAACTTTATTAATTTGTGCTGGATCAATTTCGCCGATTATATTGATAAATACCGCTTCTTTGCTGTTGTGTTCGTCGTTAATGATCATTACAACTAGTCCGTCCATCACGTCGTCAGTTAATTTGGTGAAAATTCTTACTTTTTCATGATCTTCATTAATGCTTACAATTGGCATCCAATCTTTTTTCTTAATGTCTTTAGCCACCTTAGTCATTAAATCAAGGGCGGGTTGGTCATCAGCACCCATATTATAAATTTGTACACGTACTGCTTTTAGCTTACTGATTAACTCAGAGGTATCTTCATCGGCGACGTTGAGTTTACTGACAAAACCTAACATTGATTGATTGAGGTTTATCATGACCTTCGGCTCACCGTACTTTGATTCTAAATTGTCGAAGTTGACATAACCTCGCTCCTCAGAGATGTCTTTTGCTTGTGCTATAGGAGCAAGTAGTATCAGTAAAAATAGTGTCGTTAATAGATTTTTCATTAGCTTTCCTTAAATAGGGTTAATGGGTGTAAAAGACTTTTCATCATGGGTTGATGTAATTTTAAATTAATCGTTTGTTTTACTTGAGTAGTTGATTTATTTTTTGCTATCGACAGATAACGAAAGGCAACTGCTAACTCTTGTTGTGCTTGATGTATTTCAGCTACTGTCGGCTGTTGTTGATTTACTGGTGTTGAAAGCCAATGCATACCCATGACTGCGACTATGGTGATACAAGCCGCCAATGTACTTATGGTTGCGGCAAAGCGGGTAAAATTTGCCGTTATCACGTTAGACTTATTTTTTTGTGTAGTTTGTGTTTGAGTTTGCTCTCGTAAAGAGTGATTACTGATATTTTTAAGCGCATGTTGCAGTGACTCAGGCACGGCTTGCAAGCCAATGTCTTCAAGGTGCTGCTCAATATGTAAAGCGTTTTCGATTTGGCTAATAGTGTCGTGATCGTCACAGTTATCTTTGGATGCTTTGTCATTTAAACTACTGTAAGTACGAGCAAGCACTTGGTTATCAAGTGAAGGCGAAGACTCTGCTAAAAATTTATCGAGATCATCTTGCCATGGTTTTTTGTCATTCATAGCTGTGCTCCTTTAATAAGCCTTTTAATTCTCGTCGTGCGCGGTGCAAATAGACTTTCACTTGGTTAGTGGTTAAATCAAGCGAGTTAGCCACAACATCATGTCGATGTTGCTGCACATCACACATCAAAATAAGTGAACTATAGGGCTCTTTTAAACAAGAAATAGCTTGTTTGAGCCAAGTACTCAATTGGCTGTGCTCTAAGCTGCCAGTAGGCTCTTGTATGCATGACGTTACTTGATGTTCATCTTCTATCGGTAACTGTTCTTTTCGCTTTCTAATTTTATCAATACAGGCGTTACGCGTGACTGCAGAGAGCCATTGCTTTATTTTTTCCGAATCGAGTTGGTCTAGCGACTTCCACAAGCGAG
>Ga0105355_10006055_pt1 | contig 10100 bp, 6 predicted proteins | sample GOMGulsemesocosm_2_FD_83508 | JGI IMG/M metagenome (GOLD analysis project Ga0105355, IMG submission 83508) | Methane-oxidizing microbial communities from mesocosms in the Gulf of Mexico - GOM9C Gulf of Mexico | ecosystem: Environmental > Aquatic > Marine > Cold seeps | place: Gulf of Mexico...
CTCGCACCCGATGTTGCTTCCGTAAGAGTAACAACGGCATTCGCTCCGCCTACGCTCAATTCAGTACTCAGCGATGAGCCTGAAATCGCTGTTCTCAGGGCAGCCGTGGTATCGTTGACACTCCCACCGATAACAACACCAATGTTACCGCTGGCTGCTTTATTGGCATCACCTGTAACAAACTCAAACTTTGATCCGTTAATATCAATAATATCGCCATCAACGGGTTGCCCGCTGAATGTCAGATCCTGCACCTGCGCCGTCACATCCGTGCCCGCAGTAACACCAGATATATCAGTATTACCCTGAGCGCCCACAGACTCATCGTCAGTCAAAGCGAAGGAAACGTTATCGACGTCCCCCGTCAAGGTGACAACACCACCACCAGTGTCAACAGCCGTCTGCGCAAGAGCTGCAGGCCCAGAGTTAAATGCGGTTGTAAGCGCTGCAGTTCTCGCATCGTTATCCGCAAGATCTGCTTCGGTTGCGACGTTAACCGCGATATTACCGGCTTCGGCTGCTGCACCACCCACAGTAAACTCAAACACCGTGCCATCAACAGTGATCGTATCACCCGCTCGAGTAGGACCAGACAAAGTCACGGTTGATATTTCGGGCTGCAAAGCACCTGCAGCTTGGGTCTCAGCCACCGCAATATTATCATTGACAGCAACACTACCAGCAGCTTCAGTCTTCGTTAAAGTAAAGCCTGCCGCTCCCTCTGTCACCGCCGTCAAAGTAACGGTATCAGTTGCAACCGTTGATGTCGCTGTAGAGGTATTAACAGAGGAACCTGCGATAGCTGCTTGCAGCGCTGTCGCTACTGCGTTTTCATCTTTAAGGTTATTCACGTCAACCGCAATACCTGAAGAAGCCGCCGCGCCGCCCGTGGTATATTCGAACCGCTGTCCGCCAACCGTGATGCTATCACCCGCTTCAACACCACCATTAGCAATCTGAATGGTTCGCACTTCAGCCGTAGCCGCAACCCCCGTGGTTGTGGTTGATGGCACAATTGTACCCGCATTACCCGCACTAGCTTGCCCTACGCCCTCAGCAATACTGCCGCCCGCGGCAATAGTGTTAGGGCCACTGCTTTGCGCTCCCAGAGTAATCGAGGTACCTGTGCCGCCAACTGAAATAGGGCCGTTAGTGAAGGTCGCATCACTAAGCGCTGTTCTCAAGGCTGTTGCTGCATCCGCAGCCGTATCACCCGCGCTTAACGCAATACTGGTGTTACTACCAGTTGCTGCCGCGCCATCAACGTTAAATTCAAAGACCTTACCACCAACAGTAATCGTATCACCGTTAACAATACCGCCAGCTGCGCCAACGTTATTCGCTGCCAAGGTTAAGGTTGCTGATTCATTACTAGCGGCGTTTGTTACAACCCCATCAGACAAATCCAGACCGGTTGCTTCCAGTACATTTTGCGTCGCCGCAATACGCGTTCCTGCGTCTATACCGTTAGTGGTCAACGTAATATCACGACCGTCAGAAGCATCTAGAGTTAAGGCACCTGTCGCCGCATCGGTGCTAGCCACCACACCCGTTTGAGTACTCACTGCGTTAATCGCATCACGTGCATTCCGGCCCTGCGTAACGGCATCCGTACTGGCGGCAATCGAGCCCACTGCAACACCATTAACAAGCAACTCTCCGTTAGCCAAGCTATTGTTTGCCACAGGCACGTCGGAAGAAGTAACGGTTGTATCGGCCGTAGCCGTCACACCCGTCTCACTGGATTTAGAGTTAATCGCTGTCGCTTTAGCGGCCGCTGATTCAGCTGTCACACCTGCAGCGGAAGTCGCAGTAGACACACCTATTTCGGCGCCGTTAATTGTGAAGCCCGAACCATCAAAAGCATTTGCAGTTACTGCGGTACTCTCTGCCTGGTATGCACCCAGTGTATTCGTCGTTGCACCTGACACGCTAAAGTTAATGGTTTGGTTGGCATTCGCACCGACCTGGAACTGCGCCGCGGAGAATGATCCATCCAGAACATTGGTGCCGTTAAATTGTGTCGTTTGACCTACACGATCAACTTCAGACAATAACTGTTGAACTTCAGCATTTAGAGCCTCACGGTCAGATGAAGAGTTAGTGGAGTTAGCAGACTGCAAAGCCAGTTGACGAATCCGTTGCAAGGACTCGCCACTCGTGCCCAGTGCACCCTCAGCGGTTTGCGCCAGAGAGATACCGTCATTGGCGTTACGAACGGCTTGATTCAGGCCGTTAATTTGGGTGGTAAACCGTGTTGAAATCGCAAGACCCGCAGCATCATCTTTTGCGCTGTTAATACGCATACCGGAAGATAAACGTTCCAGAGAGGTGTGCAGATCGCTTTGTGAAGCGTTAAGGTTGCGTTGTGCGTTCAAGGACGCGACGTTAGTACCAATTACCTGAGCCATTCTATTCTCCTGCTTTCTTACGGTCTTTGTTCAATTTTTATTACACTGAACGACCGATGAAAGTGGTTGATTAAAGCGAAGTATTTCGCCTGTACAATTACTTTATCGACGTAGGGTTTAGAAACTTTAGAAACTTTATAAATTAAATTAAATTATTTTGCAGGTTTTTACAGGGCCTGACGTTAGCTATCAGAATAGCTGTAAGTAAGAGATAACAGTGCTTGCTTCAAGCATCACGATAGCAGCATGAATACTGGACCTAGCCTAGCTGACAAGATGAAACAAACGCTATTATAAAGGGAGTTAATAGTTCTCACCCCTTGCCGCGTAAGAAAAACCCGCAAGCAGCCTTTAACCTTTAATTCGACTAACGAGGCAACGGCCATTTTTGAAATATAACCTTACGCTGACCAGCCGGCAGAAGCTTACAAACTAACAACAGGCCAATTATACCCACTGCTATAAAGCGTTATTAACGCATAAAGTTAAACAACGATAGGTTACTTACTTTCAAATAACTTTGCTGTGCCGCCTGAAGCACAAAGTTACTTTGCGTCAGCTGACTGATTGCCTCAGTAAAATCGAGATCTTCGACTTTGGAAAGGGTTGCCTGACTGAACAGCTTCAGCTCACTGTTCGCATCCTCAATAGACTCAATAGTATTGAGTCGTGCACCAATTTTTGCAACCGTCTGATTAAGAGTAGACAACACATTATCCAACCCCAACAAAGCATCACTAACTAACTCACCGCGCTGCAGGTTCGACACTCCACCATCATTCAACCCAGCGGCAAACTGCTCTATAATTGTCAACATACCCAGCTTCTGAGGGGGCGAACTCAACGCAGTGAATTCATCACCATCGGCCGGTGCTCCACTGATATGCAACTGAATGCCTTCAAACGCTATCGCCTCTCCCTGTGTATAGGGTATGTCGGTCAATTCTTGCAATGGCGTACCACCACTGATCGCAGCGCCACTTGGGGGAGCCTCCGTCACACTGTAGGTTGTGGTGGTACCAACCACCGTGAAGGTAATCACCGCATCATCAGGATAAAAGGCATCATAGTCAGCCTGATTAGTTACCGCCGATGTTTGCACCATCCCCGTGCCAGTATTGAGCGTTACAGGCGGTACTGACGGCGGCACAGTGGCCTCGGGAATTGTTACGGTAAAATTATTCGGCACCTCAATCTCAGCAAATAGCGCTTTGCCGGAATCGCTGGCGGCCACATTTAAATCGTTGCCAATAGGGATAAACAGCTGACCCTCATCACCCTGATAGCTAAAACCACCGCCAGAATCCCGCTCAAAAGGTTGTCTATCAGCCTGATAACCAGAAAAGAGGTACTCATTATTCATTCCCTGCGTATTCACAAGCCCTAATAATTCATCTACTCGCTGCTGCAGTTCAGAGGCGATAGATTGACGGCTGCCAAAATCAAGTGCAGCATCCCCGGCCTGAACAGTCAGCTGCCGAACGGACTGCAACGTATCTCCGATACTATCCAGCACCGATTCTTCTAAATTCAAGCGATTTGTCGCTCTATCCGCATTACTCTGATATTGATCGAATTGTGCAATTTGACGCTTAAGTGCGATAATTTGCGGAGCTGCAATAGGGTCATCCCCTGGAGTCTCAACCCGTTTTCCGGACGCAATCTGCTCCTGCAGCCCATATACGTTTGCCTGCCCATCCTGCAGCCTAGTCAATCCACTTAAAAAAGCCTGATGTGTAGAAATTCTCATACTCATATTAGGACCTGCTATCTCACCGCGCTCATCAATGTGTCAAAAATACTGCGCGCAATACTAATCACCTGCGCTGAAGCGTTATAAGCCTGCTCAAACTCGATCAGCGAAGCCGCTTCTTCGTCCAGGTTTACACCCGACACCGATTGCTGCAACCCCTGGGATTGCGCCAACAGGACTTGACTGGCTTCAACATCACGTCGCGCCGCACCAGTACGCGAACCGACCTCCTGAGTAAATACTCCGTAGGCTGCCTCGGCCGTCAGCTTACCATTATTTAACAGCCCCGCGCCCTGCACCTTGGTTAATGCCAGACCAACCCGGTTGTCAAGCACCCCGCCGGTGTTGTAGTCCACGCTAAAAGTGTCCCCCGGGGCTGGAGCACCTGAAATTTCAACCTGAAAACCAAAACTGGTGGGCAAAATACCATTTGGTGATGTAGGAGGATAGCTTAGACCAGCCTGTGCCGGCACTAAGGCAACTGGTGCAGCGGGGTTGGTGTTATCAAGAATGTTGTACGTAACAGGCACCGTAGCAGGATCAGTAAACTGGATCACCACGGGCGGTGCTAATTGCTTTGCTGTAGGGCTAGAAAACGCTAACGCTTTATTGGTCACCTCACCAGCACTAATACTGGCAGTACCGGTATTGTTGGAGCCCGTAATAGTGCGTACCGGTGATGCCAACGCCAAAGACTCGGCACGCCCAAATTGCACCGCAATATCATTGGAAAAGCCACGCGTCGGCTGCAGCACAAAACTATCGCCCGCTGAAAAATTCCCCGAGGGCCGAGTCAAGTCAATCGTCAAGCCATCCACTACCACGGAAGCGGTTCCGCTGGAGGGCAGTGGAGGAGTCCCAGAAAAAGTTAATGCCCCGGTCAAACTTGGATCCAGCGCAGCATTTTGTTTGCCATCACTAAGACGAGTTAACACATAGGTATTAGCCCCCGTAAAGGTCAAGCTGTAATCACTGGTAGTCAATTTCGAGAGATCAGAAATCGTGACGCTGACCTCCTGATCCGAAGGTGTCGAATTATTGGTACCGGCAATAGTTCGATTACTGACGGTGTTGGCATTATTAATATCTGTAAACAGGTCACCACCCTGATTACCGTCTAAGTCCATGCCCAAGTTATGGGCCCTATTAAGTTCACCACTAATACCCAGAGCAACCCGCCCCAGATTATTCAACGCATTATCGATAACACCGTATTGCGCATCAAGCAAACCACCTAGCATTCCACCACCTAGTGAGTTACCTACCACCGTTTTAGCGCCCGAGTCCGTCTGAATAGCCAGCTCCCTTACGGCAGCATTATCAGGATCAACTTGAGTCGTTAATGAAAACACATCTGTGCCCACTACCAATGGTTGACCGCTACCAATCGAAATTGACACACCGTTATTTGCCATCGGTACAACTCTTACATCCACCAGTTTGGAAAGGTCTCGTAACGCCTGGTCCCGCTGATCAAGCAAGTCATTAGGTTCGCCGCCACTATTAATGGCCACATTGATTTGATTGTTTAATTCCCCAACTTCTTTGGCCAGAGTAGACACCTCTACTACGACAGCCTCAACCTGCTGACCAATATTATTTTGCAACGTCAACAGCTGATCCTGCAGCCCTTGAAATTTTTGCGCCAGGTTGTTAGCCGTCGATAAAAACACCTGCCGTGCTTCAATTGATGAAGGATCGTCCACCGCTGATTGCAAGCTGGAATAGAAAGAGGACAAATCACCCGATAAACCACTGTCAGCATTGGAAAACAACTGATCCATCTGATCCATCACAGTACTAAAGGTTTCTGCTTTACCAAACGAAGAAATATCACTGCGCTCACTGGCGACCATAAACTCGTTAGTAATACGGCGAACAGTATCCACCTCAGCACCCGTACCGAGGAAAAACCCGCCCAAGAACTCAGGAGTACGCGCACCAAATTCAACCGATTGCCGACTATAGCCTTCGGTATTGACGTTAGTAATATTTTGACCAGTAACGCTCAACCCGATGCGGTTACTGTTAAGCCCGGATAAACCAATGTTAAGCAAGTCTGTCATATTGCTACCCTGTTACTCCGACAGACTTTTGTAAGTCTGCACGCCTTGCTGCTGCTGTGCATTCAGGGGAGACGTTTCAACGCTATCAGAGCCACCCACCATTTGATGCCGATCAACAAAACCACCCAACTGTTTCACCAGCATATCGGCCATACCAAGGCCGCGGCCCTGCGTCATACTCAAACTAATTTGTTGGTCATACATATCCCGGTACATATTGGATTGCTGACTACCGAGAAAGTCTTCATCCGAGAAAGCTTCGTTGGCCTTACGCATACTCTTGAGCACCATATTCATAAAGATGGACTCAAATTGCTGAGCCACTTCTCGCAACGCACCCTCACTATCTTCCTTTGCCTGCACTTTGATTTTTTCCAAACTAGCCAAGTCGGTATAAGACTTAGTATTAGCCATCTGTCCTTGCATACTAGATAGCTGAGTCTGTGCTGAAAAATCAGTATTCATATCAGAACCTATATCACCACAATGCTGGCACGTAGAGCGCCAGCTTGTTTTAGGGCTTCAAGAATTGCCATTAAGTCACCGGGCGCTGCACCTACCTGGTTAACAGCTTGCACGATCTCATCCAGTGACACACCGGGGTTGAAAACAAAGGCTCGACTGTCATCCTGGGCAATACCAATCTGGGAGCTGGGTGTAATCACGGTATCACCGTCAGAAAACGGTGCTGGCTGGCTGACCTGTGGATTTTCAGAAATGGTCACCGCTAAATTACCATGGGTAATGGCCGCTGGAGAAACCCGTACGTGCTTGCCAATAACGATGGTGCCAGTGCGAGAATTAATGATGATTTTGGCGGTTGCTTCGGCTGGATCAATTTCCAAGTTTTCCAATACCGATAGATAGGTCACACGCTGCGACGCATCGAGAGGCGCAGTTACCTGTATCGAGGTAGAATCCAGCGCAAAGGCCGTGTTAGCACCCAGCAACCTGTTAATTTTATCTGAGACGCGTTTGGCCGTCGTAAAATCTGGCGAATTAAGGTTAAACGTCATCATATTGCTATGGGCAAAGGTATTAGGAATCGCCCTTTCAACGGTTGCACCATTCGGTACACGACCCACACTGGGCACATTCACCGTAATCCGTGAACCATCGGCACCCTGTGCACCAAAACCACCCACCACCAGATTACCCTGAGCAATGGCATAGATTTGACCATCCAGACCTTTCAATGGCGTGATCAATAAGGTACCTCCACGCAGGCTTTTAGAATCCCCTAATGAAGACACCGTCACATCAATCTGCTGACCGGGTTTGGCGAAGGATTGCAGGTCAGCATGCACAGCAACAGCGGCAACATTTTTAGAATTTGGCGTCACACCAGCAGGCAAGGTAACACCAAATTGAGTCAACAGATTTTTAAACGATTGTTGCGTAAAGACCGTTTTATCACCTGTCCCACCCAAACCAACGACTAGACCGTAACCTATTAATTGGTTAGTACGCACACCAGCCACACTGGCCAGATCTTTAAGGCGATCAGCCATGACAGACTGACAAAATAACAACGCACTCAACACCAGCAGGCACTTATTAAACACTTGTTTTATCGCTAATTTATTAATCGTTTGAATGTTCATGATCTTTACCTAGAAAGGCCAAATTTGACTAAAAAAGAATTTGGACACCCAGCTCGGTTCATTAGAGTTGGCAAAGCTGCCTGTACCGCTATAGGTAATACGCGCATCAGCCAGTTTTGTTGAAAGCACAATATTTTCAGGTGAAATATCTTCGTGACGCACCATACCGCTAATGCGGATATATTCGTCACCGGTATTCAAGGTCATCCATTTCTCACCCCGCACCCGCAACACACCATTAGGCAACACATCGGTGACCGTCACCGTAATATTGCCCGACAGGCTATTGCTTTGATCACTTTCGGCATCCCCCGTAAAGGCGTTATCACCTGAAATCGACGTTGTTAAGCCCTCATCCTTCAATTTATCTGTAAAGGATGTAAAAGGTAACGTTGGGTTAGCCATATTATGCTTAGCACTATTACTAATCTCGGTTTCAGCTTTCTTAGAGGCGGTGGTTTTTTCCACCAAATTAATTGTCAAAATATCACCCACATAACGTGCCTTACGATCGACAAAATAGGAGACACGCTGAGAGGGCTGATAAATCGCACCCAGAGATGACTGACTAGGTATGCTATAACCCGGCATAACAGGTGCATAGGCCGGATCATTAGGCGTAGCATTACGCACCCCCGCACAACCTGTTAACAGAACAGCGCTGGCCAGAGCCAGGCACTTCACTGTTTTGATTCCCGTGTTAATCATCACCACCACCTATTTTACATTCAATCAGCTATTACAAACTTTGCGTAACAAACTGCAGCATTTGGTCCGAGGTTGAAATAACCTTGGTATTCATTTCATACGCCCGCTGAGTAGTAATCATGTTAACCAGCTCCTCAACAATATTTACGTTGGAGCCTTCCAGCACGCCCTGCTCAATACTACCGAGGCCAGACAAACCCGGTGTACCTGCCGTGGGAGAACCAGTGGCGGCTGTTTCTTTATACATATTTCCGCCAATCGCCTGCAAACCGGTTGGGTTGATAAAGTCGACTAACTGTAAATTACCGACTTGAGTGGGAATAGAACTACCCGCCACTGTGGCACTAACCACACCATCACTACCAATAGTGATGTTCAGGGTATCATCAGGAATCGTAATCGAAGGCTGAATTGGATACCCCTGTGCATTAACCAGCTCTCCGCTGGAACTGAGCTGGAGCTGACCGTCGCGCGTATAACCTGTCTCACCATCCGGCAACAAAACCTGCAAATATCCGCGACCATTGATGCCGACATCCAGCGGCTGATCAGTTACTGCCAAATTACCGGCGGTATGCATCTTTTGAGTCGCGACGGTTCTAACACCAGTACCGGTTTGTAAACCGGAGGGTAACTCAGTGGACTGAGAAGACTGCGCGCCGGGCTGCTTATCCACCTGATACAGCAAATCCTGAAAAACCGCCCGTTCACGCTTGTAACCGGTAGTGCTAACATTGGCCAAGTTATTGGAAATACTTGCCATCGCCTGGTCCTGCGCACTTAAACCTGTTTTGCTAATCCACAATGAAGCTAACATAATCTTCTCCAATCAGGCCTCGGGGCCTTTAACTTCTTAAGAACGTCTATTTATTGCCGCTTTTTGGGCTTTTAGATGCCACTACTAAGATAACTGCAAAAGCCGTGCCGAAGCTTCAGAATTTTCTTCCGCAGTCTTCATCATTTTTACATGCAGTTCGAATTGACGAGACAAACTGATCAGTTCGGTCAGTGCTTCCACTGCATTAACATTACTACCCTCAAGGAACCCCACGCTAACGCCAACCGCCGCATCAGCAGAAGCTTCTTGACCATTACGCTGCCGCATCAAGCCGTCACTACCTTTATAAAGCTCAGCACCTTCAGGATTAACCAGCTTGATTCGATCCACCTGCGACAACGAGCCAGGAGTCGCGCCCAGTCCTTGAATCGAAATAGTGCCACCCTCACCAATGGTAATTTTTTCAAAGGGGGGCAATGCAATGGGACCGCCCTGCCCCATTACCGGCAAACCGTTGCCGCTACGCAACATACCCAACGCATCCACCATCATGTCACCCGCGCGGGTATAGGCTTCGCTACCATCGGCAGCTTGTACCGCTATCCAACCCCCACCATTAACGGCAACATCCAGTTCATTGCCCGTTTGAATTAAGGTGCCATTGGCGTAGTTAGTGCCCGGATTTTCCTCCATCGCGTAGACACGCGAGGCATGGGTTTCACCATAAACCGGCATAGAGCGGGCCTGAGCATAGTCACTACGAAAACCCGTAGTGGACAC
>Ga0105355_10006056_pt1 | contig 10099 bp, 8 predicted proteins | sample GOMGulsemesocosm_2_FD_83508 | JGI IMG/M metagenome (GOLD analysis project Ga0105355, IMG submission 83508) | Methane-oxidizing microbial communities from mesocosms in the Gulf of Mexico - GOM9C Gulf of Mexico | ecosystem: Environmental > Aquatic > Marine > Cold seeps | place: Gulf of Mexico...
GGAATAATTGATGGTGCCTTTATAAATATAGACGTAGCCAAATATCAAACATCTCTATTATTTAAAGGCAAGGCACCCATTAGATTCGCAAAAAACCTACCTTTTATTCAAAATCATTATTATCTATCAACTATTCACGGTAAAGACATTATTTACCAGTTCAATGCCTTCATGAAATGCAACGACCTTTTAATAAAATCATTACTCAGTAAATATAATATTAAAAAAATATAGTCTTTATTACCTCTCTTAACGTAAATATTTGCCCATCACTTAAATCGCGCCTAAAAATCATCTTGGCCATGTGTGGCATTATCCACAACTACCATTTAGCAGGATTTGTTTATCGGATTAGCCAACAGGTCGCGAACCCGGGGCTTAACAAGATGAAAAAATGGATACAAAACAGTTGGTTAGAGCCACAACACCCCTCTAAGGATGAGCAAGGAATACATTGCATGTATAGTTTTTCTTTTGGCTGACCAAGGGATGTAGTGAATTTGTAATTGAACTCTACCGTCAGCAAAGAATCATAAGCCAGTCACACAGACATCCAGTAAATTTTGATTAAATTTATTCTTCATAGTTCATAGTTCATAGTTTCACAAAATCTTAATGTTAGTTTCATGCTCGTTGAACTGCCGTTAGTAATTCAAAAGCTAATGTCAATTGGCTATTTGATGACATAAAAATAAACAGTGGCTAACATCAGTAAGAAACCAACTGTTGTCGTTAAAATTGAATATCTAAAAGAAAACTTGGTGCCTAATAAATATTACAAATAAAATATATTGGACTAATATTGATGTAAACATCTTTGTGTTGTGCATTGGATTTGTATATTTAGTTTAAATTAGGGGAGTTATGTCTGACTTTAAAGAATTCCAAAAATACCAATTTCAATCATTTCTAGTAATCATTGCTGTCATTTTTATTTCTGAATCTTTGATAATGGTACTACTTTCATATTTCCAAATTCACTCAGAAATTATAGAGATGCTTCTAGACTCAATACTCTTAACCATTACAACCGCACCATTTATATATTATTTGTTGGTTCGTAAACTTTTACTACAGAAAAAATCACTTATTATCGATTTAGAGCGTCAAATAGAGAGTTTAAATGTAGCGGCTTTAGTTTCTGAAACCGATATTAATGGCGTAATAACTAAAGTTAACGATCAGTTTTGTCTTATTTCTGGTTATAGTAAAAACGAGCTTATTGGCTCAAGTTACAATATTATCAGTTCTAATTTTCACCCAGACGAATTTTGGCAAAACATGTGGGAAGTAATTCGTAAAGGTGAAATATGGAAAGGTGAAATATGCAATAAAAATAAGGAAGGTGAACTGTATTGGCTTGAAACGACAATTTTTCCTAAGAAAGATATATTTGGAAAATTAAATGGTTTTTCAACGGTTAAAATTAATATTACAGAAAGACATGCCCGCCAGAGTGAATTAAAACTTGCCGCTAAAACTGCTGAAGAGTTAGTTGAGTCAAAATCACTTTTTCTTGCAAATATGTCTCATGAAATCCGTACGCCAATGAATGGTGTTATTGCCATGACTGAAATGCTCAATTCATCTGAGTTGTCCCTCGAACAAAGAGAGATGACAAGTACGATAAAATCTTGTGGAGATAACCTTATGGTTATCATTAATGATATTTTAGATCTTTCTAAAATTGAAGCCGGCAAGTTAACCTTAGAAAAAGTGAATTTTCAACTTAATCAATTCATCGACAACCTTATATTTTTATTCTCAGCTGTAGCTTCAAAAAATCAAGTCACGCTTAATAAAAATATTGCACCAGACGTTCCTCCCTACTTAATGGGTGATGATACTCGTATAATGCAAATATTAAGCAACTTCTTATCTAATGCTATTAAGTTTACAGAAGAGAAAGGAATTGTGACCTTAACAGTAGAGCATAATCTGATAAATGAAACACAAAGCTTAGTAAAGATTAACGTTACTGATAATGGAATTGGCATTAAACCTGAAGCTCAAAAATTACTCTTTGAAGCTTTTACACAAGCAGATATATCTACCACAAGAAAATTTGGAGGTACAGGTCTAGGTCTAGCTATTTGCAGTAAGTTAACAGAGTTAATGGCAGGTAATATAGTGCTTGAAAGCAGTTTAGGTGAAGGGACAAGTATCACGCTAACGGTTCCACTCGAGCATGGACATCAAATTACATCCCGTAATGAATCAGCAGATAAAGCAAATAATTTTGAAGATCATGAGCTTGCAACATACTATCCCCATAAAATTTTACTCGTAGAGGATAATGCTATTAATCAGAAAATCGCAAAAATGATTTTTAATAAATTAGGTTATAGATGCGAGGTTGCATCCGACGGTATAGAAGCTGTTGAGATGGTTATGAATAATAGAACTAATCCATACAGCCTTATTTTTATGGATATTATGATGCCCGAAATGGATGGGATTACCGCAACCATAAAAATACTTGAACATTTAGGCAAAGATAGTCCCATTATTATTGCTATGACAGCAAATGTATTCGAGGAGGATAAGAAAAGTTTTATCTCTGCTGGAATGAATGACTTCATTGCAAAGCCTGTACAGATAAGCGAATTTAAACGGGTATTAACAAAGTACAGTAATTAGCCGTAACAAAATAATAATTACTGGCCACTATTTCTTTAAGAATATAGACGTTGAAAATTTGTAAAAGAACACATAAAGATAGAATTAGCACAGAAAAGTATATTTTTACAAAATTCACGAAAGGACATTAGCTAAATTTATTGGAATGTGGTTCATATCTGTTTAAGTTTTTACCTTCGAATTACTTTCTAGAACGTTGATGAAATGTATGCATAATTATGATTATGCTGCTGGTTTTAATTTAAAAATAACAAATATTTTCAATAAAAAAAGGGGGGCAATAGTTTTAAGATGAATAACTGCTTTGGTAGCGAAGTGGATTATTTACAGAATTCAATTAACGTCTAAATAAAGACAGTTTTGTGGTAAAAGGAGGTCTTAGTGATTATGCTACAAAGGTTAACAGCTAGCACTTTCCTCTCTAAATCTATTAGTTTTAATCACTTGAAAGCAGGTATTAAATTGCTTTGGTGTGCGCTGTAAAAAATTGAAATCTATGTGTATCTTTTGTTTTTGAGAGGTTTGTGTATATTTAGTGGCAATGGTGGTTTTGAAGCGTCTCACTATTTAATTTGATATTTTCAACTTTGATAATAACTATCGAGAATCTTTTGGATTATTCCACTATTCCGTAAATAAATTACGCTTTGTTTAAGTCTAACAAGAGTATCCTGAGTAAGGTCATTTGTACAAACTAGCATAACCTCAAAGCTTTTAAAGACTAATGGAGCATCGAATTCATTAACTGACACACCTTCTTTTTTTCCAATAAATAATAGGCTCGAGATGGGGCCAGCGATTGCGTCGACACGCTTCAATTTCAACATTTTAATTGCTTGTGTATATTTTGCTGGTCTTAAGGTCGATAATGTTTCATCTTTATCTAATCGTTCATCGAAATACACACCTAAAGGAATGGCTATTATTTTATTCTGAAGGCTAGCGTAGTTTACCAATTTTATGCCAGCTCTTGGTAAGATACCGGTTAATAACGGATAGCCGATAGGTTCAATCAAGACAAATGCATTTGAAATATCAGGTGTATTAGCCAACAAAGCACAACTTTTCTTTTTTGTACTCATTGTCAAGAAAATACGCTTTGAAGGCACTACGAAATTTGAATCGCCAATATTACTATGCTCTATGATCTGATTCATTACATCATAAAGTACTCCTTCGTATTCACCATTGTCATTCATAAACCCATATGGCACTTGTTCCATGGTAAACATGTTTATATGCCTTGACCCATTTGATGCAAAAAGAGGGGAACCAAAAGATAAAAGCAAATAACTGACCAAAATAAGCTTTATGCGAAGACGTTTCATTTATTGTAACTCTGACGGGTTCTATTTTTAATGCCTGATTACATAAATCAAGAGTAGTACATCCCTTCTTATATTGTATATTTTATTGAACAAATGAAATCTAAAATAAAGAGTTAACCCACAAATATTAGAAAATACACGATAGCTGTTAGCCTGTAGTGGCTAAGTGATTTTGGTCATTTATTTATAGTTTCTCAGTCGGTTTGAGGATTTGATATCTAATTCCGTGCAAAAATCTTCGGCACAACTTCAGTTGTGAATGGATGTGAGTTTTTATATAAAAACGACAACTTTATGACTCCTGATCTGCCATTTTTAACTCAAAAGCTAACTTCCGCTTTTGGCTATTTGTTGAACAAAAAATCAGCAACTAATGTCAGGCTGTTTTGAGCGAAATAGAGACCGTTACTTCAAAATGGATATACTTTCAACTTTAAATTACAGTAAAAACCTTCATATAATTAATTAAAGGAACTAATTAAATAGCTCTATATAACAGTTATTAAATTTAATACTTTTAAGTTATTTCGTTATCAATTTATCAACGCAACAAGTACATGTTTGTGTTTAAATGATTTTCTAATAATTAATTTGAGAATTAAAGTTTGTTCATTATGAATTCAAAAAACTTTGTAACTACAGGATCTTTATTAGACCTATTGACATAAACTCCGTACAAATCAGCTACTTGAGGGGTGTATTTATCAAAAAGATTCACCAATTCACCTTGCTTAAGGTGGGAGTCAACTAAGAATTTTGGAATTCGAGCTATACCTTGCCCAGCCAAAAGTGGTTGCAACAATAGCGCACTAGTTTCTACAGTGAATCGTCCACCAGCTTCATGACACTCTATTTTGTTTGGACCTTTAAATTTCCACATCTTTTTTCCTGAGTAGTATTTGTAATGTAGGCAATTGTGATTTACTAATTCAGAGGGACGACTAGGGTTCCCATTATTTTTAAGGTAATCAGGAGAGGTAACAATAACTACTTCATACCCTTTTATATGTTTAGCATAAACAAGCTGATCTTTCGGGGGGTACCAAGTTAACACTAAATCATAGTGTTCGGTTATTGGGTTAATCGTGCGTTCTACTAAATCAAGTTCAATATCTATTTTAGGGTGTAATTTACTGAAATCCGGAATTAAAGGCGATAATCTATACATGGCTATAGCAGAAGGGGCTGCTATTCGTAAACTTCCTTTGGCTTCAGACATGAAATCTTTCATCTCTTGTTTTAGAGCATCTATTTCGTTTTCTAAATTTATTGCTCGTCGTAAAAGTAACTCTCCGGCACTAGTAAAATTAACACCTCTAGGATTACGTGAGAGCAGCGCTACATCAAAGTATTCTTCTAATCGAGCTACAGATCTGCTAACGGATGCTTTAGTGGTCCCTAAGTTCGCAGCACATTTAGTAAAACTTTTTGTGTATCGAATTTCTGCAAAGATATGTACATCATTAGCAATATATTTTGTTGACATAGCGTTTCGCAAATGGAGCTTCTTTGTTTACAAAATGAAACGTAAGATTACATCAGTTCTTACTGTTAAGCAAAGTGATGAGGTATATGGTGCTTTATAAGTCCAGCATGAATAATAAAGTAATTATTGCTAGTGAATATCTTCATTATTTTGTTTTATTAACGATGTTATCTTTAATTCCCTTGTTATTGGCAAAAGAAGATAGCAATGGCTCTTTATTATCGGCAGCCTCTATTATAGCGAACTTAACGGTTATGTTTCTTTTACCTATAATCATAAAGTGGTCGAAGTTTATTCCCAATTATAGGAATCTACTGATGTTAAGGTTGCTAACAATGGTTTCGCTATCAGCACTATTAGCTTCCCAAAGTTGGTGGGCTCTATGTTCAGTTCAGGCAATAGCACTTCTGACACTGAGTTTGCAACAAGTAAACACAAATCGTAGTTTTAAGGGAGCAGGATTATCGTTATCAGAAAAGTCAGTATTTATGTTTGAAATTGGTACAGCTACCGTCGGTTTTATAGTTGCTTTATCTATGTATCTAATCACAGATATGCAGCATGTTACTTCTGAGCCGTTAATCGCCTTTTCTATATCTTGTTTGTTCATTAATTTTTTACTTTTGATGGGAGTGAAAAAAGAGGAGGTTTCATGTGAAATAGCGCTGTCGAATCAAGTTCAAGACAAGGGCTCTATTAAGATACCTTTCTCAATAAAACTGTTCTTTTGTCGTTCACAACTCTGTTTTCTAGCACAACGGTTGTTGTGGTTTATCGCCCCCATTTGGTTTGCTCAAACAGATAATGTGGGAGGGTTTATTAATTGGTTACTCATATCATCTTGTGGAGTATTGCTTGCTATTTTTATTGTTAGGCTAAAAGAAATTTTTCAATTCAGCATCGAACATTTGTTTGTATTTAGTAACTTTATCCTGGTAATAAGTATCAGTGCGATAGTCATAGTACCCAGTGATAAATCCATCTATTTATCAGGTGTTGTCTGTACATTCGCGATACCTATACAACGTACATACTCAAGACAATTTGCCGATATATTGCAATCTGAGTTTCATAGCGCTGCTGAGTTAATTGCCCACGGCAATAGATTAATTCGATTTATTCATATGTCACTTGTTTGCCTGTTTCCAATTGCAATGCAGTTTGGTGGCCTTCAAGTTACGACCGTTCTATCTTTGGTCGCAATTTCATTACTGGCTATGAGTAATAAAATTTTACCTATTCAAAATCAAACCTTAATTAGGAGTTAGATATGATGTATTTGGACCATTTAGTTATTAATTCAGCTGATGTTGAAAAAACAGTTAACTTTTATCGTGATCTTTTTAATTGCTCTGTCGAACGGTGGAATGAATTCATCCAGGGTTCAGTTAAGTTTCCGAGTATTAGGATTTCAGAGTCCTTTATTATTGATGTATTTCCTCCTGAAATGTGGGCAAGTGAAAAGTATGTTGAAAATAATCACAACATAAATCACTTTTGTTTAGCAAGTACTCCTGAGCATTGGAGAGATATAAATGACTACATTGCAGAGAATAGTATCAAAATTGAGAAAGGTCCTGATGAGTTTTGGGGAGCCCGTGGCAATGGGATGTCCATATTCGTAAAAGATCCTGAAGGAAATACCGTAGAGATTCGTAAATATGAATAATCAACACAATGGTTCTAAGGTTAAGGTTTGTGAGAATATTGAGTATATTGATTGGCGAGAATTATCTGAATTATATCGCATCGCCCCATTAGGAAATAAGTCTGTTAATTGGTTAAAAAGTGTTTATGAAAATAGCAGGTTTTATTGCTTTGTTTATCAAGGAGAACAGTTGATTGGAGCAGGTCGTGCGTTAGCAGATGGTTTTGATTGCTCTTATATTTGTGACTTAGCTGTTCATCCTGCTCATCAAGGAAAAGGGATTGGAAAGCAAATCGTTAAAAAGCTAATCAATCGTTCAAAGGGCCACAAAAAGATTATCCTATATTCTGTAGTAGGTATGGAGCCGTTTTATCGAAGTTGCGGGTTTCAATCAATGACAACTGCTATGGCTATTTTTGCGGACCAAGATAAAGCCAGTGAGAGTGGGCTGATAGAAGTAAGCTGATGTTAATTTAGGAGCAAATAATTAATAAAAACACGTAGAGTCAAGTCAGAAGGCTTAAATTCAGTTTTTAATCTTATTATCGCTGTTGCTGAACACCATGATCAAATGGGGTCTTTAAAAAACGATAAGCCTAAACTCTCTGAAACGGCATTTTTAACTTAGCCCAAAATAGAATTTTTTGGTGGTTGAAGAAGGTAGTCAAATTCTAGGTTTTATTTCATGCACATGAAACAACTCCATGTAGCTAGGTGAAAATAGATGCGTATTGATGATATGTTTGTTCTTTCCAAGTGCAGAGAAATAAAGCCTGGTGAAGCCCTAATAAATAAGACAAAAAGGTGTTTATTAAAAAAATAAAACCATAGGGACGAGTGGTAAATTGAGTAAGTTAACTTAGGAGCAATAAGATTTTATGAAAGAAATTGCACGACAATAAAAATTGAAAATCTTGGCTGGTTAAATGCCTAATATATTTAGATTAAATGAGGAATACATGATGAAAATAGTAGCATTTGGTGCTAGTAATAGTAAAAATTCAATAAATAAAAAGCTTGCAACTTATGCTGCACAGCAAGTAGCTCAAGCAGAAGTTGAGGTTCTTGACTTAAATGATTTCGAATTACCATTATTTAGCGTGGATAAAGAGATTGAATTAGGCCAACCTAAACTTGCCAAAGCTTTCTTGCACAAACTTTGGAAAGCTGATGTCATAATTATTTCGTTTGCTGAGCATAATGGTACATATACTGCCGCGTATAAAAACCTATTTGATTGGTGCAGTCGAATAGAACCAAAAGTTTTTAATAATAAACCTATGCTGCTACTTTCAACTTCTCCTGGGGCTCGTGGAGGAGCTTCTGTACTCTCTGCGGCTATCAAGTCAATACCTTATTTTGGGGGGAAAGTTATAGGAAGTATGGCGATGCCTAGCTTCAATGATAGTTTTGATGTGGATGCTAACAAATTAATCGACTCTGAATTAAAAGATCAGCTATTAAATACAATTAAGAGTCTGATTAACTCTTCAATGCTTGAGTAATTAAAAATAAAGGGATTCTTACGCTCTTAATTTTCCCTATGCGATAGTCAGCTTTAGGCTGCTGGGCTGTCGTTAATAACCAAAAACTAATGACCGCTATATTTGGCCATTTGTTAACCTACAGAACAACCAGTCGCTACCGTCAACAATGCGCACAAAGTGATCACCATCTTTGAGGAAGTATGGGACGTTATGCGAGATTGAAGAAATACTGCTAATACCGGCTATTCCTGAAGATAGCTGATACAAAAATAGAGTTAATTGCTCTAATAAATAGGTCAACAAAGTGGTAGGAGCCGAAGTATTAATTTAGTCACTAGAAGCTTCTGCTTAGCGGACTTTGTTACTTTTACAATATTAATGGTTAGTACAGTTATTTAGAGAACTCAAAGGTGTGGGCACGTTATTTAAAAGTAGTTCAATAATTGATTGTTTTACTTAGGATAAATTAATTAAAAATATTACATAGCGAGTCATGAAAAGACGCACATATCTCAATGTTCACTTTCTCCAAATAAAACTTGTTTGATAAGGTAAACAATTACTAGTAATACATTAAAATTATTGATAAAAAACAAATTGCACTCAAAACAGAATTGTTTCTGTATTTTGTTTTAAACTGAAATGCTCACTAATAAGCTGTTTCTTAACATCGGAGAATAATTGAAAGTGGAATTTCCAATCGAAGGTTCTTGCCAGTGTGGACAAGCAAGTTACAAGTTGTATGAAAAACCCCAAATGGTATTAGCTTGCCATTGCACTGAATGCCAAAAACTATCAACGAGTCCATTTAGTGTTACAGCCGTAATAGCATCTACAGCTATTGAGGTTAAAGGTGAACTAAAAGAGTGGAGTCGCTACGCGGATAGTGGAAATAGAAACAACGCAAAGTTTTGTCCTGCATGTGGAAATAGAATTTACCATTACAATCCAGATAATTCAGGTACTATTAAACTGAAGTTAAAGCCTGTTGATTTAGCTAATGACGGAGTCTTTACGCCTTCAGCGCATGTATGGGTTTGTGAAAAAGTAGGTTGGTATCAAATCCCTGATGGTATAAAGGTATTTGAAAAACAGCCAAAGTATTAAGCAGCTACAAGTACTTCAAAAAGGACAAAAACTAGTTGGATTTTTGCTCACTATTCGCTAATTATAACCAGCTAATTTTTGCCTATTAAGCAGGCGTTATCGATAAAAAAAACTAATCTGAATCTGTTTTTCTTAGATTATAACTAATGACGCAAAGTGATGAAAGCTAACTTTCTTAGATAAAATCCCACAGGTAGCAATCAGCTTAAAGCAACCCCTCAAGCATGCTGTAAATTTTGGCTGAAATTGTTCTCAATATGTTCATGGCTTATCAAAACTTAATGTCGGCTATTGGCTAGCTAGAGAAGTATCTAATTCTCACTGGTGCGATGTTAACAAAGATACGATATAGTTTCACACAGATCTAAATATGCATTTTTTGACGATAAACATTACCAATTAA
>Ga0105355_10006066_pt1 | contig 10089 bp, 15 predicted proteins | sample GOMGulsemesocosm_2_FD_83508 | JGI IMG/M metagenome (GOLD analysis project Ga0105355, IMG submission 83508) | Methane-oxidizing microbial communities from mesocosms in the Gulf of Mexico - GOM9C Gulf of Mexico | ecosystem: Environmental > Aquatic > Marine > Cold seeps | place: Gulf of Mexico...
CATCGCCCCATGCTTCATTTTGAAAATAAATGTCTTTCATGATTAAACGAACAACTCAGCTTCTGCACGAATGGCGAGCATGTTGATAAATGTTTTTTCACGCGCTTTTTGTTTTTTACGAATAGGTAGTCGACCTTGATGAACCTGCTGACGAACGTTACCTGTAGTGTCATTAGTAATACGTGCGTAGTCTTCTACACTAAGGAAAGGGAGACTTGAACACACAATATCTCGCTTAAGTATTTCAAATTGTGAGTCTGTGAGTGTAATATTACTTGTTAACATCATTATCCCTACAGGTGATGGCAATTAGCCACTTAAATTAACTGATAGAGATATTAAACGCACAAATTGCTAATTACAATAGCAAATTGTTAACTTTTTATTGTGAGTAGACTATGTCGCTGAATTCAGAAGATATTTTTTTAAGATTAATGAGTACTTGTCAAACAAGTACACTAAAAGAATTATCAGAAATGCTTGGATATAAATATAATTGGGCAACTACTTCCAAAAAAAGGGAAGTAATTCCTTATGAGGCATGCTCAATTGCGGTTGAAAAATTTAATACTTCAATGGACTTTTTACTTTATGGAATAGATCATACTCCGAAGAAGATAGATATTAATGAGTTAAAAATATCTATTACAGAAGGAATTTTTGCAGCAGTTCAGCAAGAAATGATCACACTAAATAAGAATGTAAAAATATCTACGATGGCAAATATGATCACAAATGAAATAATTGAAAATTGTGATATTGAGACACAGGAAAATAAGAAAAAAGCTATTTAATATTATCCACTGACTTTAAATGTACTACTCGATTTACGATAGGCTTAGAACTTTCTTCAATAGCCTTCACAGCATGATTCTCCCAATCTCGTAAATAACTAATCCTATAATCAGGGTTTATATTTTTAATTTCAAAATATCGTATTAACAACTGCTTTTCATTATAAACAGCATAAGATTTCTCATATTTTAAAGTCTTAAATAAAGCAACTAAAACAAAGACGATAAACGCCCAAATTGCGATTTCCATTTAATATTAGATCCATATAAAAAAAAGCAAATACTTAAAAAATATAAAAGCAAAGTAAAAGCGGAGTGTGCATTTATCAACCACAAAATAGGTTCATCAGTTTCAAAAATAACAACTCTAACCCTGTGTATAATCAAATAACTCATTGATATTAAAATTAATAAAATATAATTTAGTACAGTTACAAATTCATGTTTTATTCGTAAATATAGGTGCAAAAATAAAGAAAGAATTATCACCGTCAAACACAAAAAAGCAGAAGCTAGATAATATGTATAAAACCCAAAAGACATTTTACTCGTTTGCCCTATCAAGCAATGTATTAAGAAAAAAGAAATAATAATCAAATTAGATTTATTTCTACTTTTATTAATAAAGCTCAAAACAAAACAAATAAAGAATAAAAACAAATAGAATTTAGATATAAAATGCGCTAATTCTAAGTCAATCATTAGGGATTTTTGGGCGGTCTAGTTGGGTGTCCTCCACCTGTATCAAATAAGGCTTTCGCTTCAGAAGAAATAATCACTGTATCAGCTGAATTTGATGAGTTTTCATCTGCGGTTAAAGTTTCACTTTGCAATGATTCATCTTTTGGCTTTTCATTTTTAGTCTGTTGTTGAGTAACAACATTTGAGCCTATACCTTTAATATCCATATCTAACCTTAACTCTTAAAATAAAAATACTATCCCATTAACATAATAATAACAATTGTATTTGTTAGTTTTTATGTATAATCAAATAAATTATTGTCACTACACATCTATATAAGGATATATATGTTCAAGTATTTATTGCCTCTCCTATTAGTTTTCATATCAAACATAGTTTTTGCTGAGAAACCAAAGTGTGATTATGAAATGTCACAACTAAAAAAAGTTCAAGCAATAATGAAAAAAGGCGGTTATGGCGAATACATTAGGGACAGAGAACGAGAATTACATGCTAAGTATCAAATTTGCAGAGAAAATAAAAATAAATACAAGGAAAAAAGTGTAGTTAAAAATAAAAGTCAAAAGACTAAACAGTACACACAAAAAAAGAAGAGTTCATATAAACCTTCAAAATATAAGAAAGGTAAAACCACTGCTAATATTAAAGGAAGGTATCAAGGGCTTAAACAAGATGGTTGGATAAAATATTACAAGACACCTAAAGAATGTTTTAAGCCTAAAAGTAGCTCTTCATTTGCAAAATGTTTAAATCATAGGGATGTAGAAGCAAAAAAGTTTGATGTGATTTGGGCAAAAAACAATGCACCGCAATCTTTTAAATTGGGGTAATAAGCCATATGAAAAAGCTTAAAAAAATTCAAGACGGTATTTGGAAAACAGACTCTGAAAAAACACCTTATCAGTTGGACTGTCGACCTAGAGGTCATAACGGAAAACGTTTTAAAAAAGCATTCTTAACACTTGGGGAAGCAAGACGTTTTCTAAATCATAAAATTTCAGAACAAAACAACTTAAAGGATTGGGAGCCTGACCCAGAAGACGATAGACGCTTAAGTGATTTAATAGACCTTTGGAATAAACTCCACGGTAAAAGCTTAAATGATATTGGTAAAAGATTACCTAAAATGAAAGCTGCTTGTAAAAGCTTAAATAATCCAATAGCACGAAAATTAACTCCTACAGATTGGGCAAATTATAGAGCCGTTAGACTTGAAACTGTTTCAATAAAAACAGTAAATAATGACCAAAGTTATATTAATGCTATGTTTAACGAATTAATCAGGTTAAACGAAATTAATGTAAACCCGATTAAGAATATAAGATCACTAAAATATAAACAGCCTGAAATGGGGTTTCTAGAGCCGTCAGAAATACCAACGCTTTTAGAAGAGCTTAAAAAATCGAGAAACAAAAGCACATACTATGTAGCAAAAATTGCACTTTCAACGGGTGCAAGATGGAGTGAAGCTGAAAACCTAACGGACAAACATATATCGAATAATAGGATTACATTCACCAATACAAAAGGTGGAAAGAATAGAACAATTCCCATATCGAAAAAGCTTGCCGATGAAATACCAATGATAAAAGGAAGATTGTTTTCTAGTTGTATAGGTTCATTCAGAAAAGCAATTATTCGGGCTGGTGTTCTTCTACCTAAAGGACAATCAACTCACGTTTTAAGACATACCTTTGCTAGTCATTTTATGATGAATGGCGGTAATATTTTAGTTTTACAACAAACGTTGGGTCATGCAAGTATCAACGATACGATGAAATACTCACACTTTAGCAATACACATTTAGAAGATGTGATTAGGTTTAATCCATTGTATGAATCATAAATAACATAACAGGGCTCTTACTTTCATGGGTTATATTCATAAGTTCACATAGCTGTTAAGTCAGCTTATGCAAAAGTACGGAAGTTATTTGTTTAAGTACCCAAGTAACACTCACCAGAGTAAATTATTATTTAGAATAATAATTACTGACAAAAAAGTACAATCTTTAAATTATGCTAACTCACTTAATCTGAATTTGCCACATTTAGGGACAGTCCTTCTGTATTTGTATCTTTTCCAAAATGTAATTTTAAATTATTAATAATACTTTACTTCAAATAGGGAATTGATGGGAAAACAATTAGCTTGGCTATAAATCGAACAGCAGTGACAAAAGCCAAGTTTTACTTGTCCCTCTTAAGTTACTTGCTCGCCATGAACTATAGAACAACGTTATTCACTATTACGTTTTCTACAGTTATCGTAACATTTACTGTATTTTTTCCTGATTCAGTCAGTGTGCCTGTAAGTGAACCTGATAAAAGGTGAACTCTAATCTTTGAAAAGATAATTCTATAATTTGAGACATTTCCTTCTGCTTTTCCAGAAACAAAATAATTTTCATCTATTATCTGAAACTCTAAGCCAAGTGTTAGTAATTCCGGCTCCCGATTTAACTTATGTATATCATCGAATAAAAATTGGAAACTGTCTAAGTCGATTATTCCCATTTAGAGACTCCTTAATAAATGCCTAAGCCTCGTAATGAGACAAGCTATAGTTGGCTAAAATGTGCAGCGAAGAGGAACCTGACTATTGTTATTTGTCCCGCTTGAACGACTCATTAGCAAGACTTGAATTTAAACTAGCATAACTCAACTTTTAATAATTGTTTAGAGTCACCGATAACATCCAATACCCTTAAAAAGGATAAAGCTCCCCCACAGAGGAATAGAGCAAAAACTTGGCTAAATATCGCAGGGATAATACCCAATAGATTATAAATAAATTCATACGATAATATTATAAATACCCCTAACGTCCCTAAAATAACGTAGAAGAAAAATACTTTAAATTGCTCGATTATTATATTTTTACGAGTTTGGAATTTTTCACTCCAAATAAATTTATTATTTAAGATGTCTATACCCAAGTATTTATGACACTTTCCAAATTTTTTAAGATGTGTGAATGCTCCGGGCACATGAATAAACCATTCTATTTCGTTTATTAGTAGGGGTTTATTTGTATATGCAACTAATGCAACTCTCAATTCACATAACTTCTCATTAGCATCCCTACCACATAGCGCTTTCATTTTTTCATAATGATCTAAATTTAATTTATGATAGCTCAAGGACATACCTTTAAATTTAGATAGAATGAGAGTAATACTAAAACCAGAAACAATTAAAGTTACAACTAACGATATGATTTGATGGTATGGCATACATAGTTCCGTGTATTGCTAACGCCTCGAAAGGCAAAAATATGTTGGCTAGAATGTTTGAGGAAAACAGCCAACTGTTTTTGTCCTTTTGAACGACTTATAGCATGATTGTAATGCTGCTATTAAGAAAGCGGAGCAATTAATCCGTTATTAATAGCAGCAAGAAATAAAACACATATAAAAGGAGTGATTAAGCTTATAATAAAAACGGATCGTTCCTCTGTTTTATATATTCGAGTTGTATAAAAAACAACGAACAAAACGAAAGATGGTACAGCAAACCATGGTTGAGAAATCTCCCAAATTATTGAGGAAACAGAACTTTCAGGGAAAAACACTGCAATTAGAGTTAATACCACCACCAATGCGATACTAAAAAATACAGCTCCCACATTATTTAGAACACTACTTTTACGCTGCGCTGTTAGAGTTACCGAATTTTCATCTTTAATCAATGCTAAATCAGTTCTTATAATCGACGCTGCAATTATAAGAAATATGATCATGGAATCTATACCAAATTTATCAAAGTTAATGTTGAATATAGAAATAGCACTTGAGTGCAATTTTTCAGTAATAAGCTCTCTGTATAAGTTTATTCCATCTAAAATAATACCACGCCATTTGATTATCCCTTCCGAAAGTGATGCAATCGAGACTGAAGTTTGAAAAATTGAAAATGCTAACCAAAAACGTAGTTTTGGTGAAGCCTTACCCCAAACACTTTTAACTTCTGAAATATCACCATGTAACCCCATATATAAATACATCTCCATCTTTCATGCTGACGCCACGTTAAGCGGCAAATAATAGCTGGCTAAAATGTGTGAGGCACGAACAACAGCCAGCTGTTATTTGTCAGTTTGAACGCCTTGTTAGCTTTCCTTTAGATAGGTCATTGAAAATAAAGCATAAGCAGCTAAAGCTTCAGTGATCTTTACGCAATTAATTAAATACTCTTGATATGACACAGAAGCAGTGTCACCATTATTTTTTGTGTAAATAATTTTTGATTTTTTTGCATTGAATTGCATATGATTATGAAATGATGCATTTCTTAGATGGTTATCATAACTTTTATTAATCTGATTTAGTTGAGAATTATTGGAAAAACACCTTAATTTATCACCATTTCCGGTTGACATATACTTTTGTAATGAGTCCAATCGCTCAAATGAATTAGCATTTCCTCTTAGCTTAATATTGTTAATTCCAGCAGGTACATATAACAACTTCGCGACTACCTCGTATGCTGAACTATAATACTTTTTGGTTTTATTGAAGTCACTAGAAGACGATTTTCTGTTTTTATCTATCCCTATTCCACAATTCAGGTAAAGAAAAACTTGTGAGAACTCTGTAAATAATTCAAAAAACTCTTCAAATATTTCAAATGAGTTTACACTTTGAGCCTTATGAAACTCTATCAAGTCAGCGGTTTTAGATATACTTTCCCACTCAGTTTGTAATGATTTATATATTGAAAGTCCATACTCCCCCATGAAATGATTAAAAAAATCATTAATGTAGTCATGGATATTTTCATGCAAAGGGGCATCAACTTTTTTATGATTTTTTTGGGCATATTGTTCAGCAACTAATTCTTTATTACTATTAATTAACGACCAAACTTTTAAAAAGAAACTGAGTTTTTCTGCTCCCATATTCTGAAACGATTTTCTATGTGCTTTTATAGAAGTCGGGACTTTTTGCGAAATCATTCGCTGCATTTCTTTAACGTTTAACAATGTTGCTGTAGTAATATCTCCTGCTTGAACTACTCTCGCGCCAACAGATAGATCTGGGTGAAGTAAAACCTGGATAGCTTCATCGTATCCAAAATCACTATGTTCGCAGTTTTTTAAGTAACGAAACTCACCTTTACTTTTTAATCCCTCGATACCAAATTTTATTTCTTCTTCACAGTTTGTACATGGAAAGCTATGGTGCTGTTTATCCTCATAACCTAAAGTCAGTTTAAGTAAATGCTTTGTATTACAGGTTAAACATATAATGTTGTGGGTTACTACCATTTATTACTCTTTAATTAGATGCATTATTGGATTGATACTCAATAGAGAGCTAACGTCACATTAAGCAGCTAAATATAGTTGGTTATAATGTTGAACGGAGTGAAAACAACCAACTGTATTTTGTCCGTTTGAATGCCTTGTTAGCTTTACATTTCTAGTTACATGGTAAAGCCTTTATATACTCCGCCTGCAATAAGTACTAGAAAAAAAGCAAAAACCAAAGGGAATATGAATTTAAATGACTGATATTTAGATGTTTTATTACTTTCTAAAAGTTTGGTGATTATTGTGGCAACTATGATTCCGCTGACTGCAGGAATAAAAATATCTAAGCCAAACTTTTCTTTTAATACGATCTTTAAAATGCTCAGCATTACAATATTTGAAATTATAGACTTTACTATTGTCTTCCGTGTTTCAGTGTCTAATTTAAATAGACCAATAAGTGAAATAGCGGCTATAAGGATAAAGTTAATTTGTATCGACTCTAACTGTAATCCTGTATTTAATAGTATTGACTGCATAGGAGTAATAACAAAATTTTCATGAAAATTTATGCCATCTAAAATAAAACCTTTCCACTTAATTACTACGTCAGCAATTGAAGCAATCGAGCTAATAGAAAGAAATACTGAAATAGTCATCCAAATTTTAACGAATGTTGCCGATTGACTCCAAACTTTTTGAACTTCTTTAATATCGTTATTAATAGTCAATTTAAACTCCATGCCATCAGTGTATCAAGTAAAGCTAACGCCCACTTAAGCGGACAAAATAGTTGGTTAAAATATGCGACGAAGGAGCAAAAACCAACTGTTATTTGTCCTTTTGAGTGACTTGTTATATTTCAACTTCTACCTTATCCCAAATATGAGTGTACAGTTAGCGCACTTGCTCCTGACGTTTTAGTTGTTCCTTCAGGAATCATTCGGATTCGACCAACTCCATTGAATCCACCATTTTCAATTTTATTACGAAGTTCTGTTTCTGAAATAGGTTTGAATGTTGAGTTGTCAGAAGAGAATGTATAGCTATAGAAACCCTTTTTCGCACCTTGCTTTCCTTTGAACGGATGGCATTTAGCACCTGAATCATTGTAACCTACGATATCGTGAATTAAATCGAGCATTGAACCCTCCTTGAAATATAACGCCCCACTAAGAGGCAAATAATAGTTGGCTATAACAGAGAGCGAAGCGAACAAAGCCAACTGTTATTTGTCCTGTTTGAGTGGCTTGTTAGGTATTTTTACCACCTTTACATAGTGTTAAACCTAACTCTAGAAACTTATGAGAAGCCCCAATCACCAATGAGCCCCATTCAGGATGAGTGGAAAGTAAAGTTTTTGCATCTGGGTAACCACCAACTCCGATCGCAGCTCCGTTGAGACCATAACGTTTGTCACCTATAAAAATTGTAACTACTGGGCGTTTAACACCACCAAATTTACGATTATCGCAATCTAGAACTGCAATATCATTATCTTTATAAGGCCATTCAGTCCCATATTCTGATTTATGAATAACAATTGAAGTAGGCTCTTCTTTTTTGCTACATGCGAAACAAAAAAATAAGATAATAATAAAACAAAATAACTTGGTCGAATTCATCACATCCCTCTGATTAAATACCTAACGCCCAAATAACAGGCTAAGTAATGGTTGGCTAAAATTGTGTAGCGTAGCGAAACGTAGCCAACTATTACGTGTCCTTGTTAATTTTCTTGTTAGCTGTATTGTGCTTCACAATTAGCTAAGAACAACAAATTAGTAGCTGTTAGGTGTAAAGTATAACTAGCCAAGTGCTCTGGTACTGATGAAATTTCGGAGCCTTGCCCATGTCCGCCTTCTTTGTTTCTTACTGTAGGTATTCCACTTTCGAGTAAAATACGAACAGATGAGAATTGGTTTTGCAAATATTCAGGAACCAAATTATTTGTAAGGCAACTATTGATTAATTTTTTAGCTGTATCATTTTTATTATAAGGCCATGAATGTTTGTCATGAATAGCCTTCATTAAGCTTTCAAAAGACTTTAGACATTCATTTAAGCATTCTTTAAATCGTTTATGCCGGTAATGTTCGTGAGCAGATAAAAATTCATCATTAGAACCTATATATTCTTTATTAGTGCCTAATAACTTTAAAACAGGCTTAACTGTTTCAGAATGTATAAATTCGGAGTCTACACGTATTAATTCACCTGATTGAAATTGGTAACCAATGCCTGACTCTTGAAATCTACAATTTAATTCTTCAATTGCATCACTAGGATCTTGAGATGATGTTGTATATTGCTGGTAATTATAGTAATTAACTGCGACATGCCTTTCTATGACTCTAAAGCAAAGCTCTATAATATCTAGGCATTGCTCGTAATCATCAGAATTAAGGAAGTAATCATAAATAGCATTATCATCTGGAGCATTTTTCTTTAATGAAAAAACACCATATTCCTTACAAAGAGCTTTATGAATAAGTTCGTACGAGCTACCGGCTCTATTTTCATATTTATCTTGGCCTATAGTATCTCGAATTATATGTATAATTTGAACTCTAAGTCCATTTGGAATGCTCTCATACACATAAACATCAGGAACTTCTCCTCTCATTTTCTTTTGTCTTTTAGAAAATAGTTCAAAAATTGCCATGCATACTCCTTATACAGCTAACAGCTTATTAGACAGGATATAATATTTTTAAATACAATTAACATACCGTCTTTATTTATATAATATAAATAAAGTTAACTAAATAACATAAGTATATCAAGTATTTATTAATTTAGCTCGACAGACCTTCGGGAATGCGTGTTTTAAACTCGTTTTCTCAGGTGAAATCGTGCAAATACATTGTATTGAAAGTTTTGTACATTAAACGTCAAAAAATCATTAGAAGATATATATCTAAAATTTTTAGCCTAATGTCAATAAAGCGCACATCCGAGATCATTTAGATAAACAACAATACAGAAAATATTGTTCAAAGTTGGAAGTAGAAGTTATTTTAGTAGAATTAATATATATTAAGAAAAACATGGACGCGGGTTCAGTTCCTTTACTGGCAATCGAACCGACTATTAATTATATAAAAAAGTACCACATTAGTACCACACACCTTTAACAAACACAGATAAAGACTAACGCAACATAACAGTAACCAATTGATATTGCTGTAAGTTGTTGTTTTTACTAGGCCATTAACAGGGTCGATTCCCCCCCGCTCCACCACACATAACCCGTTGCAATCAATAGGTTGTAACGGGTTTTTATTTTGTACCAGTAAAATACCACACATAAAAACTTTCATTCAAATACACTAA
>Ga0105355_10006072_pt1 | contig 10084 bp, 10 predicted proteins | sample GOMGulsemesocosm_2_FD_83508 | JGI IMG/M metagenome (GOLD analysis project Ga0105355, IMG submission 83508) | Methane-oxidizing microbial communities from mesocosms in the Gulf of Mexico - GOM9C Gulf of Mexico | ecosystem: Environmental > Aquatic > Marine > Cold seeps | place: Gulf of Mexico...
ACATCGTTAATTTCACCGAATATTAAAGGTCAGCGCGTAATTGTTGCTGAGTTTGCTGAAGATCCTATTGAAGGCATTGAAAATCATGTGCAGATCGAAGCGCAGCCACTCCCAAATACTGAAGATCTTGCCGATAATGATGTGATTATTGCGGTGAAGAGCGCTTCTCTTGGCTGGGTCGACTTGTTAATGACCAGCGGCCAGTATCAGCATATGCCGCCTTTACCTTATAGCCCGGGCTTGGAATACAGTGGTGAAGTCATTTGGATAGGCAGCTCAGTGACTCAGCATCAAATCGGTGATCGTGTGCTGGTGGATGGCTTTCAAGCGGGCCCACGCTCTCCGGGGGATTATCAGCAATACGGTGGTTTCGCGAATTTTGCTGTGGCGCCTGAACAGGCATTATTAGCGATTCCCCCAGGATTGAGCTTTGACCAAGCGTGTAACTTATTGGGCAGCTATGAAACGGCCTATTATTGTTTGCTTACCTGTGGCCAATTACTCGCTGGCGAAACTGTATTAATTCATGGTGCGTCAGGCGCCACCGGTTTAGCCGCTGTGCATATTGCGAAGATGATGGGCGCTACAGTGATTGCGACCGGGCGTAATGACGATAAGCTTGCGCTAGTGAAAGAGCAGGGCGCTGACCATGTGATTAACTGCAGGCATAATCCTAAGTTCCGTCAGCAAGTCAAAGACTTAACCGCTGGTAAGGGCGTTGATGTTGTATATGACGCGGTGGGTGGAGATATCTCTTTGGAGTCCATGCGTTGTGTGAAGTTTGGCGCGCGCTTCTTAATCGTCGGCTGGGCGTCAACGCCGTTCGTCGCGAAAGGCAAAGGTCAGCGTGAAGCACCCAATGCGAATATGCTGCCGACTAACTTAATTATGATGAAAGGCTTGAGAGTGATGGGCTGCCCAACGGTGATTTCTTCACAGCAAGATCCTACTCTTCGACCGGCACGAATCAAGCAGCTGCTGCAGTGGGTGGATGAAGGTAAAATTCAGCCGTATATTTCTCATGTATTTCCGTTAGCGGACGTGAAACAAGCCTTATTGGCAAAGTGGAACGGCGAGATATTGGGTGGCTGTGTATTAAGGCCTGCTGAGCTCTAATAAACTACTAAAAAGTACAGTGCCGATTTCCGCTACTGTTACTAGTTGAGTGGGGTAGAATGGAGTTATAGATTCATTCACTCCCTTAATTAATGAGTAGGCTATTTGTGGAACCCGTTGCAGCATTAGACCCAATACTTTGTCAGCAAGCTAGGCTAAGCCGTGATGCACGTTTTGATGGTATGTTTTTTACGGCTGTGAAAACCACTGGTATCTTTTGTCGCCCTATTTGCTCTGCTGTCCCTCCTAAAGAAAAAAATGTCAGTTATTACCCCAGTGCTGGCGCGGCGTTAGCAGCAGGTTTTCGCCCTTGTTTACGTTGTCGCCCTGAAACTGCGCCACAAAGTGCCGCTTGGGTTGGCATTGAAGCGGTTGCTGCAAAAATTCTACGCCATATTGAACAGGGTTTTTTAGTCGATCACGGCGTGCCAGAGCTCGCTCAGAAAGTAGGAGTCAGCGAGCGTTATCTGCGCCAATTATGTCAACGTTATGCGGGGGCAAGTCCTAGCCAAATTGAGTTGGCCCGTAAAAGTTTATTCGCTAAGCAGCTATTGTTTGATTCTAATTTGTCCATTACGGATATCGCTTTTGCCGCAGGCTATAACAGTGTGCGACGCTTTAATGAGCATTGGCAGCAGCAGTTTGGTAAAGCTCCTTCTAAAATGAAAGTGAGTGGGTTGAGAGCTAAAAGCTCGGAAGTTAAAAATAGTAATACTGATATATTATTGCGTATTCCGGTGGCGAAAGGTTTTGATGCGCAATCCATTTTTTCATTTTTATCTTCCCGTATTATCATTGGCAGTGAAGCGCTTGTGACTTCAGTGGATGATAAGAAAAATGAACAGAGTGAGTATCGTCGAATTTTATCAATGGATGATCAATTAATTTTGATATCGATTCGTTATGATAAAAAAGCACAGTGTTTAATCGTGAGCTGTGGCGCGGATAGTTTAGACTTCTTGCCTCGGGTACTTAAAATTGTGAAGCAGGTATTTGATGTTGATGCGAATTCAGCGGTTATTTTAGCTAAGTTAAAATCCTGTGATGAGTTTTACCCTCAGTTATGTGCTCGTGAAAAACAGGGACTTAACGACATACGTTTACCCGCGGCTTTTGATCCTTTTGAAGCGGCTATGCGTGCGATCGTTGGTCAGCAAGTGAGTGTAAAAGCAGCTTGTACTTTATTGACCCGCATTACTCAGCGCTGTGGAAAACCAATCGCTGAAAATCCTTGGGGTTTACAGCAAGCAATGCCAGATGCCGACAGTATCTTAGCCCATAATCTAGACGGTTTAGGGTTAACCCAAGCAAGAATTAACAGTTTAAAAAACATGGCCAAGTTGAGAGTCAAAGAGCCCGAAGTATTCAGTCTAGTTTATGATAGTGACTTGCGACGGGAAAAGCTTTTGGCAATGAAAGGTATAGGGCCCTGGACAGTGAGTTATTTAGAAATGCGAGCATTTGCCCAGCCAGATGCTTTTCCAGCTGGAGATTTGGGGGTTCGCATTGCTTTAGAGAAGGACGGCATTCGCCCTAGCGAAAAACAGGTTAGGGAAATATCAAAGCCTTGGGCGCCTTGGCGAGCCTATGCCACGATTTTACTTTGGCAAAGGTTGGTATGAGGAGATGAGTATAATGAAAGAACAATATCCCTATCGATTAATTCTTGAGAGTCCTTTAGGAAAAATTTTGATTCAAGGAACGCAACAGCATATTCAGTATTTGAAGTTTATTGATGCTGCTATGCCCGAGTCAGAAGTCTCTGCTTTTGAATCTACAGCTCTAAAACCCACAGCCCAGGCAGATTGGGCAGAAAACTGTGGTGAACAATTAAAGCAGTATTTTGTCGGTAAGCGCTCGGCATTTGATTTGCCTATTGATCCGCAAGGCACCGACTTTCAAAAAAGAGTCTGGCACGCTTTGGTAGCGGTTAAGCAAGGCCAGGTGGCGAGTTACCAACAAATTGCTCTAGCTATCGGTAATGAAAAATCGGTACGGGCTGTGGCGAGTGCGAATGCACGTAACCCTATTTGGCTGTTAATTCCTTGTCATAGAATTATCGGTAGTGATCATGCCTTGAGAGGATATGCGGGGGGCATTGAGCGTAAAGCTCAGTTACTGCTAATAGAAGGTCGTCAGTTAGAAGGGCATCAGTTTGATAAAATGAGCCTGGTTGCAATCAGTATCAAAACTAAGGTCATGCCATGCAACGATTGAGAGTGCTTGATGGAAACTAAATCTTTTCGTATCGACCGTTATATAAGTAAAATGTTATCGGTTAACCGCCGTGATATTAAATTAATGCTGGCGCAAGGTCGGATCATTATTAACGGCGAAATTATTCGTGACGTGACTACAATAGTTGAAGAATTTGATCATGTGCTTTTTGATGGCGAAGTACTGCAGAATAAACAAGCACTGTATATCATGATGAATAAACCTATTGGGGTGGTGAGTGCAACGAAGGATACATTGCATAAAACGGTGATTGAATTATTACCGCCAGCGTTGCAGTCATCAGATTCACACTCAACGGATTTACATATAGTTGGTCGCTTGGATTTAAATACCTCAGGTTTATTGTTATTGACCAATGATAGTCGTTGGTCGCGTCGTTTAATGGCACCGAAAGAAAAAGTCAGCAAGGTATATCAGGTTGGCTTAGAGAATGCTTTAACCGAGGAGTATATTTCTGCGTTTGCTGAGGGGATGTATTTCTCTTTTGAGGGTATAACGACTCAACCTGCTAAGTTAACGATTTTATCGGAAAGGGTCGCTGAAGTTATTTTACAGGAAGGAAAGTATCATCAAATTAAGCGTATGTTTGGCCGCTTTAGAAATCCGGTATTAACGCTGCACCGAAGCGCTATTGGTAATTTAATCTTAGATAAAGGTTTGCTGGTGGGAGAGAGTAGGCCGCTCACCCCTGCTGAGGTGAGCTCAATTTTCTGATTTTTCAGAGAATTAGAAACGGTAGCCAATCGCACCAATGTATTCATCAAAATAAAAGGTTTGCGAAGCTTTGCCACCTTGCTTAGTGGTTAAAATATCATCCATGTCGGTATAACCAAACTTGGCGACACCACGGAAGAACCAGTTATGGTAGAAAGTGAATTCAAAGCCGCCTTTTACCGACGTAGCGTAACCGGCTACATGAAATTCGTCATTGCGCTCGTAGCCCAGCATTTTAACGTTGGTTTTAGGGTACATAAAGCCGATACCTGCGCCCGCCATTAAAGCAAAATCAAAATCTTTGCCATGACTCCACAATGAATGGAAGTACTCGGTTTCAACTGAGATCATGTTTAAGCCATCAGTATGCTCAAAGTTCATGAAGTCGCCGCTGATTTGTTTATCTTCTCTAGCAGGATCTGTTTTTTCAAAGCCAGGAGAGCTGATCGTCCCAGTCATACCAACGATTTGGCCTTGCTCAACTACATATTTCATGTGATCGAAGCCTAGGGATATTGCCCAGTTATCGGCCACAAAATAACCAACTCGATAATTATATTGCGGAATCGTGATGGCTGCAGGGTTCAGGTAGCGATTAAAAATTGAGCCGACGGTAACCTTGTTTTGACGATCTTTAGCGGAAGTTTTATGTAAGGTGAAATCATGGTCTTCACCTTTAAAGGAGATATTACTGTCTGAGTATTGAGAGCGATTCCAACCCCAGTAGCCATACCATTGGCCTTGCTGGCGTATATTTTCTTTTACTTCTTCTGCTGCATTGACGCTGCTCATTAATGAAAATAAGCAGGTAAGTAAGACAATTGCTTTCACTTCTTTAACCTGTTGGCATACCGATTTAATGGCGCGCATGCTAACAGGTTAGTGAAGGTTAATAAATAAACAGAAGTTAAATAACAAAAGTTAAGGTAAAACAGACTGTTTCAAATAATCCTATAAACTTTAGGGATGAATTATTAGGGCTTAGAAGTCGCCCCACAGGTACTGAAATAAACTTAATGCCGCAAGCGCGGCGGTTTCTGTACGTAAGATGCGAGGGCCGAGTGTTAAGCCCGTAAACCCCTGCTAAATACATAGTTCGACTTCTTCATCGGTAATCCCGCCTTCTGGGCCGACTAATAAGGCAACAGAGCTGGGTGCTTTCAGATCGGCTAAGGGTTTTTGATCGCGGGTATGCAATACCAATTTAACATCACTTTCAATGGATGTAGCCCATTCGTAATAAGTCATGGCAGGATGAATGGTAGGTATGATATTTCGGCCACTTTGCTCACAGGCGGAAATCGCGACTTTTTTCCAATGCTCCATTTTCTTTTCTAAACGTTCACCTTTTAAACGTACATCACAGCGCTCACTCCATAGAGGGGTGATATCGGTAATGCCTAGCTCGGTCGCTTTTTGGATGGTGAAATCCATTCGGTCGCCTTTTGAAACGACTTGGCCAAGGTGAAGGGGAAAGCTTATTTTCGATTCTGTGGATAAAACTTGTGTAATTTCGACCTGAGCATTCTTTTTCCCTGCGACTGTGAGACAGGCTAAATATTCACAGCCATCGCCATTAAATAGTCGTATCTCAGCCCCTTCTTTCAGCCTTAAAACTTTCACTAAGTGAGTGCTTGCTTGGGCTTCTAGGTCTAGCCTGCTATTCAGCGTAAGCGTTTCAGGGGTGTAGATGCGTGGTCGAGTCGCCATAACAATTAATTCACTAGGTCAGTCATTAGATTATCGTTAATTATAAAACGATAATGCGATCTAACATAAGTAAAATAAAAATTAAAAATAAATAGAGTATTGAATAGCGAAACGTCTGCTGAGCACGTCTGGTGCTTTGTTCTATAAATAAACGAATCGCCAAGTAAATGAATACTGCATTACATAATAAGCTACCGATAAGGTAGAGCTGATTACTAAAGTTTAATAGGTAAGGCAGTAGCGTAACTAAGCTTAATAATAAGGTATAAAGCAACATTTGCAGGCTGGTAAATTCTTTACCATGGGTCACGCTTAGCATAGGCACTTTTGCTTTTGCATATTCTTGCTGGCGGTAATAAGCAAGCGCCCAAAAGTGTGGAGGAGTCCAAGTGAAAATGATCAGTACCAATACCCAGCCTAGAGGGTGGGTTTCCCCTGTCATCGCAACCCAGCCCAATAGTGGCGGCATCGCCCCGGCAAGACCTCCAATGGTAATGTTTTGCGGTGTTAATGGCTTTAACCAGTGGCTATAGATAAGTGCATAACCGACCATGGACGCTAGCGATAATATGGCGGTTAATGGATTAACAAAAAACCATAATAAGCTAAAACCCAGTATGCAAAGGCTAGTTGCAAAAACGTAGACTTGAGATAAAGACAAGCTATTAGTAACCAATGGACGGTGGCGGGTACGTGCCATAGCCTTATCTCGTTGTTGGTCTATGCCATGATTAAAGGCTGCTCCAGAGGCAGCAACCAGTGCAATGCCAACTAAAGCCAAAGTGAGGGGGATAATAGCGGGTCGCATATCTGTGGCTAGACAGGCTCCGACAAAAGCCGTTACTAGCATGAGTAAAATCACATTGATTTTACACAGGGCGAGAAAGTCTTTTAGCGTTTGTCGACTTGAAGTTTTTCTTTTTGCATTAATATCATTGAGTACAATATTATTCATAACGTGACTCCAAAGTTTTTTCCGCAAGAGAAAAATAAACAAACCATAGGCACAGCCAGAGAATAGCCGCGCCTGTATTGTGTAGTAGTGCCAGAGGCAAAGGTAATAATAAGTAGACATTACTAATACCGATGGCGACCTGAATTACCAGAGGGATGGCGATGATAAAGGCCAACTTTTTATGCTGTTGAAGGGAAAGTTGATAGCATAAATATAATGCCGCTAATATCAGTAGGCAGGCCGTAATGCGATGGAGAATTTGAATCGCCATACGATCGGCCATGGGCAATAGGCCACCCAGGTATTCTTGTGCGTTAACCATGGGCGCGTGAAAAGGACCATTAACGGTTTCTGGCCACCACTGACTTTGGCATTGAGGCAGGTCAGGGCAAGCGAGACCTGCGTAGTGAGAGCTAGTCCAGCCCCCTAAGCCCATTTGCAAAAGTGTGATCAAAATAACGCTTATCAAAGGCGCATGAAGGGTGCTTGGAATTTTTATACGGGGCATCTTTTTTAGTTGAATGCAGCGTAATTGCCAATAACACAGCGCTAACATAATCATGCCCGCTAATAGATGCAGGGTGACTACCGGTGGCCAGATTCTAAGTGTTACGGTTAACATACCAAAAAGACCTTGTAAGATAACCCAGGCTAAGGCGAGGAAACTCACAGATCTTAATGCTTTATGCTCTTTTTTAAATACGACGACTAAGGCGAGTAATAATAAGCTCAAGCCTAAGCCTGTTGCGGCAAAGCGATGAATCATTTCTGACCATGCTTTGATCTGTTCTACCGGGAATTCAGGATGTGCCTGATTGGCCAGTTGAATGTGTTCGTTACTTTGTGGGGGGAGTATTTGACCATAACAGCCTGGCCAGTCAGGGCAGCCAAGTCCTGCATCTAATAGCCGGGTTAGCGCACCAAGCGTAATCACAATCAATGTGATGACTAGATTCGATCTTGCCCAAATTAACATAGTGAACTCCTTGTCAAAAACTTATGTCTTAATACCGACTTCTTAAGTATCACTTTTGGTTGCTGCGGATAAGATGCTTGAGGTCCTTGTATAAGGGTTTACCTATGTCTTTATGTGAATAAGCTAATAATAACTCACCACTAGGCAATGTGATGTAGGTAGTGTCTTTAGCTATCGCCGTAGAGCTTATGACATCAACTTGATCTTGGCGCTTCCCTAATGCGATTTTTATTTTTTCTAACTTGCTTAATATTTCTTTATTCTCACTATGAGTCACTAAGTGCCAGATGTCTTTATTGAGATCTTGTTGGATGAAAATAGATTCAGTCAGAAAAGTACCGTGCTGCTTTTGACTTAACTGCGATGAAAAATAATCACTGGTTAATAGCCCTGCTATTAAAAAGGGTGAAAAGGTTGTCGCTAATATTAGTAATAAAACTTTGTTATTTTTCATCTCAGTTCCTTTTAGATGCTTTAGATATCCGTCTTGCTTTTATTTTGGCTAATATCGTATTCCCTTATACAACTAAAGAAACCGACAATTAGTGCGGCTATTGCAATAAGTAACCATTGCAGCGCATAACCTAGATGTTTGTGTTTATTTAAATAGGGTGAAGATTGGAATATATCAATTAACTTGCCATTACCCGCGACGAGCTTCCAATAGCCAGGGTCAATGGCTTGTTGAGACGCAAGCTGGAAGCGTTCTATATCAATTTTTTGAATTCTTTTTGGCCAAGCTTCACCTGTGGGACTTGGCCAATGGTCGCTACTCCAAACTATCGGAATTGTTAAAGGTATGTTGGCTATCGAAATGGTTTGCAGGTCTTTAGCTAAATTAGGTTTAGGGATTTCAGTTCGGATAATGGGGGCCTGTAACCATCCTAGATTGATTAGCAACGCAGGGCTATTACTCGTAGGGCTATTGCTCACAGGCTTAAATAAACCGAGGTGGTAATATCCCACTTTTCCTTTATGAGTTCGATTATCCAGTAAAAAACTCGCCTTGAGCCAGTGACCTGAAAGAGTAAGCTGCCCTTTGTTTTTGCTGACTTCACTTTCAGATCGGGTTATTTCCTGTAGCCGACTTTCTTCAGCTCTTTGCCATTGCCATACAGCAAGCAAGGTGCACAGAATAAATATAGCTAAAAATATTAGACTTTGAGTTAATTCCAATTTTAGGTAATAGCGTCTACCGTAAAAGGAGAAGTGTTTAATAGTCATAACGAGTTCTGGAGTATCTGTTTATGCTGTGGATGGTTTTAATCCTGATAGTACTTATTTTTTTGTGTTTGGCTTTAGCACTTAAATACTTAGTATTTAATGAGACTGTGAATAATGCGACGAATGAATCCACTAATAAGTCTGCAGAGGAGGTTAAAAGTGATAAGAAAGTAGTCATCCTATTAACGTTTAGGGTTATATTTTCGTTCATTTTATTACTCCTGTGTTATGTCTACTTATCTTCATGATTATTTTAACGCTATAACACATAGACGAATATAAACAGAAACATCCAAACAACATCAACAAAGTGCCAGTACCAAGCAGCCGCTTCAAACGCAAACAAACGATCAGAGTCAGGGTTGTCAATTAGGCTTTCGCTATCCGTTTTGTCAAAATGTCCTTTTAGCATTCTAATCAGTATGACGAATAACATGATGCTGCCAATGGTCACGTGAGCACCGTGAAAGCCTGTCAGCATAAAGAAAGTAGAGCCATAAATTCCAGCATTTAACGTCAGACCTAACTCATTGTAGGCATGAATGTATTCAAAGACTTGGACGCATAAAAAACTAAAACCAAAGATGATTGTCATCGCTAACCAGAACTTTGCCGCCGCCATTTTTTCTGCTTTTAGCTTATGGTGACTTATGGTTATGAAGATACTCGAAGTTACTAATAATACGGTATTTAAAAATGGCAGCTGCCAAGCGTCGATAACACCACTTGGAGTCGCAAATTTTTCAGGGTCTGGAGATGATAGCAGTGGCCATGCTGCGGTGAATTCTGGCCATAATAAAGCGCTGCTGGCTTTAGCACCGTCGCCATCAAGCCAAGGTATAGCTAATGTTCGAACATAGAATAGTGCACCGAAAAAAGCGACAAAAAACATAAATTCTGAAAAGATAAACCACAGCATGCCAATTCGGAAGCTACGGTTCAGTTGGTCACTGTACAAGCCTTGCTGGCTTTCTTGCACGACGTTTTGAAACCAACCAAATAGCATGTAGGCCATTAGACAGGAAGAAAAAATAAATAAGATAGCGGCAATGTCACTGCCGGTAATCATTAAGGCCGTTGATAGAGCCATAGAAAAAACGGCAATTGCTCCGATGATGGGCCACTTGCTTTCTGCTGGAACGTAATAGTTA
>Ga0105355_10006073_pt1 | contig 10083 bp, 7 predicted proteins | sample GOMGulsemesocosm_2_FD_83508 | JGI IMG/M metagenome (GOLD analysis project Ga0105355, IMG submission 83508) | Methane-oxidizing microbial communities from mesocosms in the Gulf of Mexico - GOM9C Gulf of Mexico | ecosystem: Environmental > Aquatic > Marine > Cold seeps | place: Gulf of Mexico...
AACCGTAACGAACAAGTAGCTATTCCATGTGCTTCATAAAACTCCTTACAAATATCCTCAGCAGATTTTTTATGGTAACCATAGGGTGATATCGGTTTTTTGGGATGTTTCTCATCAATTGGCAAATACACCGGGTTTCCATAAACTGCAGCACTAGATAAATTTATGTATTTACAATTATTATTATACTTTCTAATAGCGTCTAATTGCTTAAAAACATTTACTGTATTAAGCATAAAATCACGTTGAGGGTTTTTTATAGAATCCGGAACACTTGCTGCTCCGGAACAATTAATACATATGTCAAAATTTTTATTTTGAAACACCTCTGAATAATCTGCATTTGTTGCATCTACAATACTATAATGTTCAGTAACATAATCTGCTACAACATCACATTGCCATACATTGTGTTGTTTTGAAAAATAACTCACACAGTGCGCTCCTATAAACCCTTTTGATCCTATTATTAATATGTTCATTTTTTTATTGCTATAAAAGAATACATCCTTCCTGGAATATTTTTTTCATTTAATGCTTTAATCCCCTTAAAATTTAAATATTTAAACATTATGTTTTGTATCAAAATTGACCTTGATAAGATTCCTATTTTTTTTTGTAATGCCTGAATTTTATTGACCTTAAATTTACTTTTTAATTTTTCAATTTCTGTATCAGTCATTGGATAATAATTAATTTCACTATCATAAAAACGCAAAACTTTTTGTATTTCCAGACCTGACTGAATCATCGCATTACTATAATCCTCTTCTGAAAAGGCATTTTCTCCACCATAAAACTTATGCAATGGGTGGTTATCTAAAAACCATTTTTTATCTTTTTCATTATAAACTACGTGGTCTCTAATCGTCATCAATAAACCATTAGGCTTTAAAACTCTAGCACATTCTCTAATAAACTTATTTAAATCATTAGCATGGTGCATTGCTTGCCTAATATATACTACATCAAAACTATTATCTTCAAACTTAATATCCTCAGCAAACTTATCATGTATTGTAACCTGATTTAATTTATATTTATCTTTTAGTAATTGAATAGCTCCAGAACCTACTAAATTACTTTTATCTGGCTCTACCGCATCAACTTTATAACCTTCTAACGCAAAATTTATAACAGATATACCATTACCAGAGCCTATATCTAAAATACTACTTGTTGAAGGCTTATATGCCCTTAAAATCTTAAGAGTTTCATTAAATTCCGAGCTGTTTTTAAATCGCTCGACATTTAAACCTAAGTTTTTATCAAAATATGATTTTTCTACCAAAAAATCATATTCAGGATTGTCTTGTATATACCCTATTGTTTCTTCCCAATTCATTATCTTTCTTCTTTAGGTATTTCTCTAATAATTTTTGCTGGATTTCCTCCAACTATTGTCCATTTAGGGACATCTTTAGTAACAACACTTCCTGCGCCTATAATTGCTCCTTCACCAATTGTGACTCCTTTTAAGATTATACTATTAAATCCAATCCAAACTTTATCTTTAATTACTATTTTACCTCTTTTTACTTTACTCCAATCTTTATACCCTCCTATTTTGTTTTCTTCAATTCCTTTCTTCCAATCTAAAACATCACTCTTTCTTTCAGACCAAATATGAGAATGGGAATTATTATCTATTACGGTACAACCCCAAGAAAACATTACATCATTCCCAATAATAATCTCATCTATACAATAAAAAGATCCTCCCCCTGTAAAGGTTCTATCTCCAATTGTGACACTACCTGATTGTAACTCAAAAATAAAATTTCCATTTACAAGACTATTTTCTCCAATTTTTATAAACTTCTTATCTTTTACAGGATTTCTCACTACTATACTAATATTTTTAGTCTCAGAACAACTTGAACTATCAATATAGTTTTTCACCATAACAGGCTTGGAACTATTCTTTAATTTTCTTTTAAAAACCTTAACATATATTTTCCTAAAAATATTCATTAGCAAATCTTTTTTTCTTCTTTTTTTTGAAAGACATCAAACGTTGAAAATGGATCAATATTATATATCTGTATTCCTTTACTTTCAGCATATTCCTTAAACTTTTCATAAGTCATATATAAATTGTAGTCTGAATACAAAAACTCTTTAGGCAAATGATCTTTTTTTTCTTCATAATGAATTTTTATTCCTTCATTATATAAATAATACTCTAAAGATGGCTTATCATGTGAATAAAAATGTCTATACGGTTTTAAACGCTGCCAATCATGATTAATTCCAATTAAGTTAATTTCTTTTATGTTTAAATATATAGCCAACTGTAAAGCTACTTGAGCAACAGAACCTGGTGATTTAATATTTTTAGTAAAATCTATAGGGAAATTCCCCCCATAAGAATATGAATAAAATTTTCTATTCTTAAAAATTTTATTTGCTGATATTAAATCTCTTTTCTCTAAAAGCACTGTAGTTCTTAATGGTAATAAATCATTACTTCTCGACCACCAATTCTCTAAAACAGAGGGAGTTAATGGCGGATGTGATGCGGAAAAAACATGTATATCTGGATTTATTTGATTTATATCTGAATGTTCATGAAAATTACTCATGGAAATTATTAAGCCATCTTGAAGATTTGATAAATTTAAATCATTAATAGAAGTTGAAGACCCTAAAATATAACATCTTTTTCTATTTCCATACTTCTCTAAAAGCTCTTCATTTTCTATGTTTCTATATTCCTTGGTGAATAAGCTCTTAATCTTTGATTTTATTTTTTTTAATATAGCCATACTAACTATCTAAATATTTCGCTTCAATTAGCGCAACATTTGTTGCTCTATTAACTTTTCCTACATTCCAAAAATCTCCAGAAAAAACTGTGAAATTCAATACATTATGTACTAAGTCCAGTTGTTTTACAGCTAATTTAACTGTTTGCACAACCACAACTACGGAATAACTTCCTCCACGTAACATTAATTGTGGTAATTCTAAATCTACATACCCTTCAATAGTATTAAAAACTACTCCCATTTCATCAGAATAGAAATCTGCAATTTTCACTTCATTAGTATCATAAATAACCAAACCAAAAATAAGGTCTTCTGGCGGAATAGGTGTATTAAATACAAGATTCAACCTAAACTTAGCATATGCTCCTGAAATTAGTTCATTTACAGAATTACCTTTGTCATTCAGCAATTCCACTTGAGTAAAACGAACTTCACCCGAACCACCTCTATCTGTTCTATTTAACAATAACTCATTAGCTTTTTCACGCTGGGCATTTAAATAAAAGTCTACCGCATCATCTGCTGTTCCCTTATAAGTTATTACCCCTTTATCTAATACAATCGCTCTAGTGCATAAATTTTTAACCGCAGTCATATTATGACTTACAAACAAAACTGTTCGACCACCCTCTTTGGAAATATCTTGCATTTTCCCAATTGCTTTTTTCTGAAATTCAGCATCTCCAACTGCTAATACTTCATCAATCACTAAAATATCAGGTTCCAAATGTGCTGCTACTGCAAAAGCCAAACGAACTTTCATTCCTGAAGAGTAACGTTTAACGGGAGTATCAATAAATTTTTCACATCCGGAAAAAACAATAATTTCATTTATTTTTTCACTTATCTCTTTCTTAGTCATCCCTAAGATAGCACCGTTTAAGTATATGTTTTCTCGACCAGTCATTTCCGGATGAAACCCTGTACCTACTTCTAACAATGAAGCTATTCTACCATTTACTTTTATAATTCCAGTAGATGGGCCAGTAACTTTAGATAAAATTTTTAATAATGTAGATTTTCCTGCTCCATTTTTACCTATTATACCTAAAACCTCTCCTTTTTCAACTTCAAAATTAATATCTTTTAATGCCCATACATAATTAGAGCTTCCTTTTGAGGCTCTATCATTTATATCACCAACCTTTAAATACGGATCTTCCTTTCCCCTAACTTTATGCCACCATCTATTTAAATCGTGACTTATAGTTCCAGTTCCCACAAGCCCTAGCCTATATTGCTTAGAGATGTTTTCTGTTTTTAATATACAATTATCCATAAGTCTCATTTTGAATAAACTAATAACCTCAAGTTTGTAGTTAAATAGCTATTAATTATATTGTATCAATAAAGGTTTTTTCAGTTTTATTAAATATCACCATACCAAATAATAATACTAAAACAGCAAAAGTAAAAACAAACAACACTTGTGAAAACACAATTGCACCTTGATTTAACAACATATGCCTTGCCATTTCAATTACGTGTGCCATAGGGTTATACTCTACTATCCATGCATATTCAGCTAACTTTTCTTTTATTAAAGACAAAGGATACATTACTGCAGACATATACATTAACAATTGTACTCCAAAACTCACTAAAAAAGTTAAATCTCTATATTTTGTTACCATTGAAGAAATTATCATCCCCATTCCTAAACCTAACATCCCCATACAAAGTACGAGTAATGGAAATAAGGCTAATGTCATATTTGGTTGAATATCATAACCAGCAAAAACATAATACACATAAAACACCAAAAACACTAGTAGTTGGATTCCAAATTTTAATAAATTGGATACAATTACTGAAAGTGGCATTATAATGCGTGGAAAGTAGACTTTTCCAAAAATATTTTCATTTTTTTTAAAAGTATCAGAAGTTGCCGTTAAACACTCTTTAAAATAATTCCAAGTAGTAATTCCTGCTAAATTGAATAAAAACGGAGGTATACTCCCAGTATCAATCCCTGCAATATCATTAAATATTAACGTAAAGATCACAGAGGTAAACAATGGCTGTATTAAATACCATAAAGGCCCTAGTACCGTTTGTTTGTAAACAGTAATTACATCTCTTTTCACAAAAAGAAACAATAAATCCTTATACTTCCAAATTTCTTTAAAATTAAACTGTATCAATTGTTGGTTAGCAGATATCTCATCTAACCATTTTTTTTCTGTACTCAAAATAGTTCTTTTTTTAACTATTAGTAAATATTAACTACGCTTAAATAGTTGTTTAATTTTAGCTAACACCCCTGTTTCAGCATCAAGCTCATGATATCCATTTCCGTATACTCCATACCCATAACCGTAACCATAGCCGTAACCATAACCTGTTTTAGCTTTATAATAATTTAACACAAAACTTAAATTTTTAATCTCCTCGTTTTTATGTTTTTCATTAATCATCCCTAACATTGACTTTTTAGTATAATCCTGACGAATCATATAAATATTTGCATCAGTATAACGCGTTAAATCTAAAGCGTCTGTAACCAAACCTAAAGGTGGTGTATCAAAAATGATATAGTCATAATTATCTTTTAACTCTTTTACAAACTCATCCATTTTATCGCTAATTAATAGCTCTGAAGGGTTAGGTGGTATTGGTCCGGAGGTAATTAAATCTAAATTTGGAACATGAGTTTTTTGCACAACTTCATTAAACTCCTTATTATTTATTAAATAATTTACAGCCCCAAAATCATTATGCAAATCAAAGTCATCAAATATCTTTGGCTTTCTCAAATCTAACCCTACCAACACCGTTTTTTTGTTACTCATTGCATACATACTAGCAATGTTAATAGCAGTAAAAGACTTTCCTTCTCCACTAACAGATGATGTTACTAAAAGTGTTCTTGAATTATCAGATGAAGGTGATTTTCTATATATAAACTCTAGATTAGACCTCATAGCTCTGAAGGACTCACTAACAGGAGATTTTGATTTTTTAAACACAGTTAAAACCTCACTACTTTTACCTACAACACCAAGTAATGGTATTTTGGATAAAAAAGAAATATCTTTTGGATCAGTAATATTGGTATTTAATAAAAAGAATAGTGTAATTAATAAAGCAGGGATTAACAAGCCTACTACCAAAGCAATTACATAGTTCATATTACTATTAGGACCAACCAAGCTTGTACTAATCACTTTAGCTTCATCAATCACCAATAAATCAGAAACACTAGCAGCTTTAATCATTTTTGCTTCACTTCTCTTTTCTAAAAATAATTCATATAAATTATTACTTAAACTATATTGTCGTTCAATATTTAATAATTTTTGCTGATTTTCTGGTAGCTTTGAAAACTTCCCTTCTACTTTTCGTAAGCGATTATTAATTGTTTTATTTTCTAAGTTTAGTGCTGCTCTATATGATTTTATATTCTCAAACAACACAGTTTTAAGAGATTGAATATTCCTATCTAAATCTGCAAAAATTGGAGAATCTTCACGTACAGCATAATCATACTTTGAACGTTGTACCGATAATTCTATTATTCTACCAACATTTGACACTATATTTTGTTCATCTACTCCTACCACTGAAGGTGCGGGTACATCTGTAAACAAAGTCCTCTTTGTTAAGTATTTTTCCAAATTAGCTAGATATTCTAATTTTGAGTTTAAAGCATTTTTCTCTAAGTCTAAATTAGTTAATTCGCCAGCCAACTTTACTCCTTCATCCTCAAGGTTAATTGCTTTAGATTTTTTATAAAAAGAATTCAATTCTTTTTCATTTATGCCAACTCTATTTTTTAAACTATCTAGCATTTTATCTACAAAACCAATTGTTTTCGTTGCAAATAAATTTTTTCGTTCTAACTGATCTATTTTAAGCACTTCAACAGAAGCATTAATATAATCTACTATTCGATGTTTATTAGCTCCATTCATTGATAAATTTACAATTGGAGAGCCAGAGATAATTGAGCGAACTGCAATAGTTCTATTTACAGCTACAGTATTATCAAAATCGGAAAAGCTAATATCGAAAGAGGCTAAGTCGGAAAGCAATTCATCAGTTGTTTTCACAAGTTTAAACTGTAAAAACGGCAATTTAACCAGCTCATTATAAGCGTATTTTTTTGTAATTTCACCTACATCAACTTTAACAACTTTTTTGTTTTTAGTGCCGTAATGTTGTACCTCAACTGCTTTAGTAGGATTAACATATGAAAGTTGGTAACTAAAATCATCCAAAGGAGTAATACTAATTTTTTTGTTTAATTGTTGGTAAACTGTGGTATCAACTTCAACTATAAAAGGCATTGTTTTGTATGCATCATACGGCCAATATTCTGCTTGTTTTGTATAATTAACATAATACTGAAGGTATTCTACTACTTTTTCGTTGTGTGATCTAGATTTAAAAAGAGTTATAGTCGTTAGGATTTTATCAGAAGCTCCTCCCCAATTAAAAGTTAAATTAGTTGTTGAAGTGAAAAACGGGTTTTTGTCGTTAGAAATAACTACCTGACTGCTTACAGAATATCTTGATTTTTTACGCAAATTTACTTGATAAGCAAGCGTAAAACAAATAGCTAAAAAAAGAACAAACAACCACCAATTTTTTACAATTTTAAAAAATAAATCTTTAAAATTCACCATCGGTTTAAAATCTGAAAAACTAAATTCTTCTTCCATAACTTATAGATTTATAAACTTTTAAACAAAAAATAGGTTGTAACCAGAGTTGTAAACACTGTTAATAACGTGGTAAATGACTGAAGTCCTTTTTCTCCAAAACCCCATGACCTTTGCGGTAAAGGCTTTACATAAATCATATCATTAGGTTGAATATAAAAATACGGTGATTCAAATATGGCTATATCTGTTAAATCAACATGGTGTATTTTGTTTCCACCAGGGAATGGCCTAATTATTAATACATCCTTCTTATTTCCATATAAAGGAATATCTCCAGCATTAGCAATTGCTTCAAAAATAGTTACACGCTCTTGAAAAATAGTATTAGTTCCTGTAGATCCAATTTCACCAATAGTTACATATTTTATACCTCCGAGTTTTACTGTAACGAACAAATTTGCTTCTTTCTTGAAATATTGCCCCAATAATTGTTGTGTAATTTTAAGTTTTATTTCTTCAGTAGTTAAATTCAACACTTCAACTTTCCCTAGTGTTGGCATATTAATTTCCCCATGGTCATCAACTAAAAAACCATCAAAATATAACCCTTGACCAGAAGTAGCTTTTACGTTATCCTCAGAGGCCACCGGATTAAACATACCCACCAATGCTTGATCTAACACTTTTACACGTATACTCAACATGTCATTAATCTGAACTCTGTATGGGGGCAATTGCTTACTCAATAGCGCTTGTTCTAATGCTATATTTTTATTTTGCAAATACACTGTTTGCTTATTAGAAATACACGATGTGAAAATTAAATTTATTAACAGTAAAAAAATAAGTAGCGACTTAATTTTCATTTATTTTCATTTTTAAGTAAGTCACAAATATAACTTTTCAGTAGTAATAATGAAACTTTATACCTTATATCTAAAGAAATTCGACTTAATTTGTAAAAAAATAAAAACGTGAACTACTTATCTGTAGAAAACATATCGAAATCATACGGTGAACGTGTATTGTTTGACAATATTTCATTCGGAATTAATAAGGACCAGAAAATTGCTTTTATCGCAAAAAATGGTACTGGAAAATCAACTATCCTAAATATTATTACTGGCCGTGATGAATCGGATACTGGGCAAATAGTAAAACGAAAAGAATTATCTGTTTCTTTTCTTTCTCAAGAAGATGTTTTTGACGAAACCTTAACTATTGAACAAACTATTTTTGCTTCAGACAACAAAATACTGAAGATTACGCAACAATACGAAAAAGCACTAGAAAACCCTGATGACTCAGAAACATTTCAAAAAGCTTTTGACTTGATGGATCAGCATAATGCTTGGGATTTTGAGACACAGTATAAACAAATTCTGTTCAAATTAAAACTGGAGCAATTAGACCAAAAAGTAAGCTTACTTTCAGGAGGACAGAAAAAACGTTTAGCCTTAGCTACAATCCTAATTAGTAAACCCGATTTATTAATTTTAGACGAACCTACCAATCATTTAGATTTAGAAATGATCGAATGGTTAGAAGCCTATTTCAAAAAAGAGAGTATTACTCTTTTTATGGTGACTCACGATAGGTTTTTCCTAGAACGTGTATGTAATGAAATTATTGAATTAGAAAACGGGCAATTATACAGTTACAAAGGAAATTACTCGTATTACCTAGAAAAAAAGGAAGCTCGAGTAACTGCTGCTAATACAGAAATAGGGAAAGCAAAAAACCTATTTAAAAAAGAATTAGATTGGATGCGTCGCCAACCAAAAGCACGTACTACAAAATCTAAATCTAGAATTGATGACTTCTATCAAATAAAAGAAAAAGCACATTCCAGACGTAAAGAACATTCCATGGAATTAGAAATTAACATGGAACGTCTTGGAAATAAAATTGTTGAATTTCATAATGCGTACAAATCATACGGTGAAAAAATAATTTTAGACAAATTTAATTACTCGTTTATTAGAGGGGAACGCATCGGAATTATTGGTAAAAATGGTACTGGTAAATCTACTTTTCTAAACATGCTTACCAATACAGACAAACCAGATGCAGGAAAAGTAATCACTGGTGAAACTGTTAAGTTTGGATATTACACTCAAAAAGGAATTAATATAAAAGAAGGACAAAAAGTAATTGAAGTAATTCGTGAGTTTGGTGATTATATTCCTCTTTCAAAAGGTCGTAAAATATCAGCATCACAATTATTAGAACGTTTTTTATTTGACAAGAAAAAACAATACGATCGTGTAGAAAAACTTTCTGGAGGAGAACGTAAAAGACTGTATTTATGTACTGTTTTAATCCAAAACCCTAACTTTTTAATTTTAGATGAACCTACAAACGATTTAGACATCGTTACCTTAAGTGTTCTTGAAAACTTTCTATTAGACTATCCTGGATGTCTATTAGTGGTTTCTCACGACAGGTACTTTATGGACAAAGTAGTAGATCACTTATTCGTATTTAGAGGAGAAGGTATTATTGAAGATTTCCCTGGGAATTATTCTGATTTTAGGTCCTATGAAGATAGTACAACTCCAACCAAACAATTAAAATCCGTAGACAAAACTGTAAAGACATCTTGGAAAAAAGAAACTAAAGCTCAACTAAGTTTCAACGAGCAAAAAGAATACAATCGTTTAGAAAAAGATATTCAAAAAATTGATAAGGAGAAAACTGCACTA
>Ga0105355_10006076_pt1 | contig 10080 bp, 9 predicted proteins | sample GOMGulsemesocosm_2_FD_83508 | JGI IMG/M metagenome (GOLD analysis project Ga0105355, IMG submission 83508) | Methane-oxidizing microbial communities from mesocosms in the Gulf of Mexico - GOM9C Gulf of Mexico | ecosystem: Environmental > Aquatic > Marine > Cold seeps | place: Gulf of Mexico...
GCAGACCAGTCCGCGACAGAGCTTGGTCACAATTCTGTGCTAAAGGGAAATGTTGACATACAACAAGGCGAGAGAAGCCTTAATAGCCCATTGGTTAGACTCAACCAAGAGACAGGCGAAATTAACTTAGAAAATGGCGTTACCTACCGCCAAACAGGGCTATTGATTAAAGCTGAAAGCGGCGAAGGTAATATTAATAGCGATAAAACCATCTTAAACAACGCACAATATGTGGTGCATGCTCAAGAATTAAGAGGCGATGCTAAAGCGATCATCAGCAGAAGCAAAGACATTCTTGATATTGAAGAGGGCAGCCTTACCTTCTGCCCGCCAAATGTAGATGATTGGAAAATTTCCGCGAGTAATATCAACTTAGATATCGAAGCGGGGTTTGGCCGTGCGGATGATGCCAAGCTTGTGATAATGGGCACTCCTATCATCTATCTACCTTATTTCTACTTCCCAATTGACGACAGAAGACACAGCGGTTTTCTCTACCCCTCTTTCAAGATTGCTAGCAACGAAACTGAAATAGCTATTCCTTACTACTTTAACATCGCTCCTAATCTAGATGACACGCTAACCGCCACTATCAATACAAACGAAAGCTTACTGCTTGAAAATGAAGTGAGATATTTAGATAAAAACAGCGAAAACAAATTAAGCACCGGGATCAACGCAATAGACAACAAAACCCCAAGAGAGCGCTGGGTAGTAGGTGCTAATCATGAAGGGCAGTACGGCCAATTTGATACTGTAGTTGACTATACGAGAGTGAGTGACAATGATTATTTTACTGATTTTGGCTCAAATTTAGACGTCGATGAAGGTGAAAACGATCACATAAACCAAACCGCTAAAGCAACTTATCGCTCCGATAACTGGAACAGCTCAATACTCATTCAAAAATACCAAACAATCGACGACACAACCACCAAGCCTTACCAGCGCTTACCTGAGATAAGACTCTCAGGCACTGTGCCTGAATCTTTGAACAATGTTAACTTTAATTACCGTACAGTATTTACCCGTTTTGATAGAGACCAAGCTGGATTAACGGACGCTGAAAAAGTAAATGGGGATAGATTAATTGTCAATCCAAGTATTGATATGGAGTTTTCAAAAACCTGGGGCTATGTAAAACCTTCATTAAAACTGTGGCATGCCAGTTATAATTTAAACGATCAAGCGAGTGATACTAGCTCGAATCAATCGGTCACTTTGCCTATCTTATCCGTTGATTCAGGCCTTTACTTCGACAGAGGTTTTGACTTTCAGGACAAAGCTTATACCCAGACACTAGAACCAAGGCTTTATGCTCTGTACGTGCCCTTTGAAGACCAATCTAAACTGCCTGATTTTGATACTTCAGAGTTAACTTTTTCATACAACTCTCTCTTTAGAGATAACCGATTCAGTGGTGATGATAGATTTGGCGATGCCAAACAGATCTCGCTTGGGTTAACCTCAAGAGTGATATCTGATGAAGGGCGTGAAATCCTATCCGCCAGTGTCGGCCACGCTTTTTATTTTGATGATCGCAAAGTACGTGTGGACCCTGAAGATGACCCAATCCAAGATGACACCTCAGATTTTTCCACCTCGATTATCTGGAGGCCCAACACACGAGTTCGCGCGTTACTGGATGCCACTTTCGACGCCGGTCGTTTCAACAACACAGAAACAACCTTTGACTTAAAATATGAAGAAGACCACAACCATGTAGTGGGCATGCGCCACAGATTCACCAGTGACACCCGAAAACAAACAACCCTCTCCTATCTATGGCCTATCTCAAACAATTGGTCTAGCTTAGGCCTATTTCAATATGACTGGTTAACAGGTAAAACACTAGACGCAGCCGGTGGTCTCGAGTACCAAAGCTGCTGCTGGAAAACTCGCTTTGTTGTTAGAAATAAGCTTGACACAGATGGCTCCCGTGATAATTCTTTTGCTCTTCAATTTATACTGAAGGGATTAGGCGGTGCCGGCAGAAGTCCAACATTAGAATTAAGAAACAAAATTAAAGGTTATGAAAAACGTGAGTACTACAATGCTAACAATTAATCCCGTGAAAAACATTCTAAGTAAAGCTTTGTTATTAGCAAGCCTGAGCTTATTGCCTCAAGTTAGTCAGGGAGCCCCCCTAGATAAAATAATTGCCATTGTTAATGATGAAGTCATTCTCGAATCAGAATTTTCTGCAAATATGCAGCGAGCAGTCGCACAAATAAGGCAGCAAGGTGCCAAAGCTCCTGAGAAAAAGGTCTTACAGAATCAAGTCATAGAACAAATGATAAGCAGAACCATCATGCTCAGAATGGCTGCTGATCAAGGCATTAAAGTAACCGACAGGCAACTTAACGCTACGATAACGCAGATTGCTAAGAACAACGGCATGAGTTTAGCTAAATTTCGTGAAGTACTGATTGCTCAGGGCCAAGACTACATTTCCACCCGAGAAAAAATCAGAGATGATACGCTCATCAGACAACTACAAGAGAGCAATATAAGCAAGCGCATACAAATATCAGACACAGAAGTGCAAAACTTTCTACGCACAAAAGCCAGCAAGAGTAATGCAGAAGTGCTTATCAGCGATATCCTTATTGCAATAGAAAGTCCGATGACACCAAAAAACATCAAGACAGCACGTGATAAAGCCAATAGCATCTATCAAAAATTGAGTGCTGGTGCCTCTTTCTCTAATTTAGCTATTGGCAATTCAAATGCCGCCCATGCTTTAAATGGCGGAGATATGGGCTGGAGAAAAGTTGCAGAACTACCAAGTTCTATGGTCACTGCAATTGCGCCGCTCAGTGCAGCTCAGTTCAGCAAACCCACAAGAACACCGACAGGTTTTCACATTTTATTACTTCGCGACAAAAGAAATAGCGAGCAAGCAAAGCAGGTAGATAAAACCAAAGTGAGACATATCCTCATCGCTCCAAGCGAAGTGATATCTAAAGCACAAGCAAAACGAACCGCAGCACAAGTTTATCAACAACTTCTTAAGAACAATAAAGACTTCCATTCTCTCGCGGAAGAGCACAGCAATGACCCCGGTAGCAGCTCACAAGGTGGAGACTTAGGCTGGACTCAAAGCGGGCAAATGGTCCCAGAATTTGAAAAAGCAATGCAGAGAACTAAAATAGGCCAAATTAGTTTACCTTTTGAGAGCCGCTTTGGTTGGCACATATTAGAAGTCCTGGATAGAAAAACAGAAAATGTCGATAACCTAGTGCAGGAAAACCAAGCGCGTAACAGTATTGGAAAACGTAAATTCAACGAAGAGAGAGATAACTGGCTACGCGAGATACGTGCCAATGCCTATGTAGAGTTTAAGTGATTTACAGCTAGACACTACCGCCAAATACAGCAATGAAAAATAGCCGGTCACCTGACCGGCTTTTTCTATTTGCCAGTAGATCATACCAGCGCTGATCGTATATAATGCGGCACCCACCAATTTCAGCACTTGAGTTACCCATGATCAAAAGAATTGCTATAACCAGCGGCGAACCCGCCGGAATAGGCCCTGAGCTTATTGTTAAAATATCGCAACAAAACTATCGAGATCAATTGATAGTCATCGGCGATCCGCAACTTCTTATAGACAGCGCAGCATCACTCGATATAGAACTTGAGCTAATTCCTTTTGATCCAAACATTAAAACAGCCTCTCAAAGCGGCCAGATTTTTATCAGTCCTGTTATTTTAAAAACCGCAGTATCACCCGGCATATTAGATGCTAGTAACTCAGAATACGTTATAAAAACATTAGCTCAAGCGTGTGATGGCTGTCTAAGCGGCCTATACGATGCAATGGTGACCCCTCCTGTCCATAAAGGTATCATCAACGAAGCAGGTATATCCTTTAGCGGACATACTGAGTTTTTACAGCAAAGGTGTTCTTCTAGTGAAGTCGTCATGATGCTTGCAACTGAGGATATGAGAGTTGCGCTAGTAACAACTCACCTCCCCCTAAAAGATGTCAGCAGCGCTATTACAAAAACAAAACTTAGACAGATCATCAACATCTTAATCGCTGATCTAAAATCGGTCTTTGCGATAGAACAACCTAAAGTGCTTATATGCGGCTTGAATCCACATGCAGGGGAAGAAGGTCATATGGGTCGTGAAGAGATAGATACAATATCCCCAGTTTTAAAAGAATATACGGATAAAGGGATAAATTTAATAGGCCCTCTACCGGCCGACACCTTATTCACACCTAAGTATCTAAAAGATTGCGATGCAGTACTTGCCATGTATCACGATCAGGGACTACCTGTGTTAAAATATTCAGGATTTGGAAAAGCAGTCAATATCACACTGGGACTGCCCATTATCAGAACATCAGTCGACCACGGCACTGCCATTAACATCGCAGGCCAAGGAATAGCCGATACCGGCAGTTTAACGGTTGCTATCAATTACGCATCATATCTCGCCCACCAAGGCCAGAACAAAGCAAAAGGTCACTATTTATAATGAGTCGTCAAAGCAGCGCCAATGCGGGACACAAAGCACGTAAACGTTTCGGGCAAAACTTCCTTCAAGATCAAGGTATCATCCGTAGGATCATCCGTGGCGTAAGCCCTAGACCCAGTGACCACATGGTTGAAATTGGGCCGGGACTTGGCGCGCTAACAGAGGTTATTCTTGATGAAGCCGGCGCACTTGACGCTATAGAACTCGATAGAGACCTACTGCCCATTCTCAGAGCAAAATTTTTTAGCTACGAAGACAAATTCAGAATTTTCGAAGCCGATGCGATGAAATTTGATTTCAGCTCTTTACAGCAAGATGACCGCCCGCTACGTATTATTGGTAATCTGCCTTACAATATCTCCACACAGCTTATTTTCCACTTACTACAACACACCACGTGCGTACAAGACATGCACTTTATGTTACAAAAGGAAGTCGTTGACAGGCTCGCAGCGAAACCCGGCGATAAACTCTACGGTCGATTGGGAATAATGGCCCAGTACTATTGCGCCATTGAACCTCTATTTATTGTACCGCCTGAAGCTTTTGACCCTATCCCAAAAGTGGATTCCGCGATAGTGAGGTTAATGCCTTATAAAGAAAAACCACATATTGCTAAATGCTTAAACACTTTAGAGAAAATTGTAAAAACCTCCTTTAGCATGCGCCGAAAAACGTTACGCAACAACCTAAAGGGCATTATTAGCGCAGAACAATTACAAGCACTTGAAATAGATCCTATAAGAAGACCTGAGACCCTCTCGCTTCCTGATTTCATCTGTATTGCTGATTTTATACACGATAATGCAACGACCGAAACACCTAATACAGCGATATAACATGCAACACAAAGATACAGATAAACAAACCTCTGAGCAGCTTGCGAGCAACATAGAAATCCTAGTTGAATCAAAGTACGAAGAGAAACAATCCGATGCTGAGGCAAAACGCTTTGTCTTTACCTACTCTATTACCATCAAAAATAGCGCAAACTACAGTATTCAATTACTCTCTAGACGCTGGGTAGTTACAGACGGTAATCAGAAAGAACAAGAGATACAAGGCGAAGGCGTTATAGGCCAACAGCCTGTTATTGCCGCCAATAGCTCTTATCAATACAGCTCCGGAGCCATATTAGAGACCGATGTGGGCAGCATGTTTGGACACTATAATATGATTACCGAAGAAGGTTCTGAATTTAAAGCGCTCATTGATGCTTTTACACTCGCCAAACCTAACACTCTCCACTAAAAATAGGTAGAAAAAAAACAATGGCCACATATGCAATCGGTGATATTCAAGGCTGCTTTGACGAGCTGCTAGCCCTGCTAGATGTGGTCAACTTTTCAGACAGCGACCAACTTTGGTTTGCAGGAGACTTAGTAAACCGAGGTCCAAAATCGCTTCAGACACTAAGATTTATAAAAAACCTCGGCACTAGAGCTAAGGTCGTATTAGGTAATCACGACCTACACTTACTCGCTATTTATTATGCAAATGCTAGACTTAAAAGGTCTGACACCCTATCAAGCATATTAAGTGCACATGATTGCGAAGACCTGATGCACTGGCTCAAAGCTCAACCACTTGTCCATTTTGACCGTAAATTTAACGCACTGATGGTACACGCAGGTATCCCTGCTAATTGGAGCATCGACCAAACGCTTACACGAGCCAAAGAAGTAGAACAAACCCTACAAACCGACCAGCACGTCGAGTATTTCAAAAGCATTTACGGTAACACTCCCAACCACTGGGATGAATCTCTCAAAGGGTATGATCGCCTACGCTGTATTACCAACTATTTGACAAGAATGCGTTTTTGCACCCAAACACAGCAATTGGATTTAAGCCTCAAAGGTGAAAACGGCAGCCAACCAAAAGAATTTTCCCCTTGGTTCAACTTCCATAGCAATCATCACACCTCTCAACCCTCACCCTTAATATTGTTTGGTCACTGGGCCGCTTTAATGGGAAAAACGGAGAGAGAAGACATCATAGCGTTAGACACCGGCTGTGTATGGGGAGAAAAACTGACAGCTATCTGTCTAGAGAGCAAAACACTCTACAGCACTCCCAGCATCAGCAAACATGCATAAAATAAATATTCGTAACATTTTATAGGACAACAAACATGACTGACTTCCAATGCATTGAATGCGATGAAGCAAAACAGCATCTATCTGGCAACGCTACCCTGTTAGATATACGTGACAGCCAAAGCTTCGATCAAGCCCACCCCAAAGATGCTATCAATCTTAACAATGATAATTTAAAGCAAACATTATCACCACTAGCAAAAGACCACGTTATTTTAGTGCTTTGCTATCACGGCATCAGCAGCCAAGGCGCTGCTGAATTCATTAGCTCTCAGGGCTTTACTAACGTCGCCAGCATCAATGGTGGCTTCGAAGCTTGGCAGACACAATTTCCTGAAAACGTTATCAGTAGTTTATGAAAACATATTTGGTAGGTGGTGCCGTAAGAGACAAATTATTAAATTATCCTGCCATAGATAAGGACTGGGTGGTCGTGGGCGCTAGCGCTGAAAAAATGCTTAAACTCGGTTACACTCCTGTCGGTTCTGATTTCCCAGTCTTTCTTCACCCGCAGACCAAAGAAGAATACGCGCTTGCCCGCACTGAGAGAAAAAGCGGCAAAGGCTATAAAGGCTTCTCATTTTATGCCGCACAAGATGTCACATTAGAACAGGACCTTTCCCGTAGAGACTTGACAATTAATGCCATGGCACAAGATAACGAAGGCAAAATCACCGACCCTTTTAATGGACAACAAGATTTGGCAGATAAAGTGCTACGCCATGTTTCAGGTGCTTTTAGCGAAGACCCACTGCGTGTATTACGCGTAGCGAGATTCAATGCACGCTACGCACATTTAGGCTTTAAAATTGCGGAAGAAACCCTCTCATTAATGCAAGATATTAGTGCCAGCGCAGAGCTTGAGCACCTTACCAAAGAGAGAGTATGGCAAGAACTTGAGAAATCCCTTTGTGAACAGAGCCCGCTGGTCTTTTTCAAATTACTTAACAATGCGCATGCGCTTGATAAGTTATTTCCTGAATTACTGCTTTTTATTGACCAGCTAGAACATCGCTCTAGTAACCAAAACCAAGTTTTCAACAAAAAAATAACCAGCTTACCAACAGCCGCACAACGCCTTGCCTGGATATTTTGTATTGCTCATAAAGCACTCCCTTTATCGACAAGAAACCATGCTGCTCAGAAATTTTGCGAACAAATGCGCTGCCCTAACAGCACCAAAGACACCATAAAAAATTCCGTACGTGCATGGCCTATCTTACATAACTGGTCAACCACCTGCGGCGCTGAAAAATTATCATTTATAGGGCAAGCTGATTTAGTGAGATCCGGACATAAAACATCAGCTATAATCGCTACAATACAGGCCTTGGATTTTACAGATACAAATCTGGAACACCGTTATGGTGATCAGCTTGAGATGTTATTGCTAAAACTTCGCAATATTGATCATAAAGCATTAATAGACCAAGGCTTTAAAGGCGGCGAGCTCGGTCGAGAAATAAAAAGAATGCAGCTTGAATACTGCGATAAAAGCTAAAGCGCGATTTCTACCTTCAATAAAGGATGAGCACTTTGGTCAAACGCCGCCCATAACTGACGATAATTTAAACCTGAAACCGGTTCAATTTTTTCACCGGCAATATCTGCCAAAGGTTTTAATAAATAGCTTTTCTGGCAGATATCACCACAGACAAAATTGTCATTTTCGCCTTCATAGCTAAGCAAGTCGATATCGATACTAACGAGTGATACAGACGCTCCACGCATCCTACCTAAACTATTCTCTATCTCTTTGAGCTTTGCAATCAGTGCTGATTTACTTACCGTCACTAAAAGCTTTAACGCCAGATTGAAATAGTCATCACCATTGCCTTGCAGCGGCTGATTACGATAAACATCTGACACTTCAAGCTCTGAGTATAATCCCTGTAAAGCAACAAGAGCTGCTTTAATGTGATGTGCTCTATTAAAATTACTGGAAACCGATAAATACACTAGCGCCATTAATAAAACCCCAATCCCTATAGCGGCTTCAAATTACAATGCATAATTCGCAATAGCAGGCCTTTCGCCTCTTTCAATTAAGACCCCCACATCCTCAGCCTGTGCTATCGCACCGGGCTTGCCGACGCGCAACCTCACCCAACTAACAGAAAACTCTTCTCTAACAATACGAGCAACCTCCTCAGCCATTGTCTCCACTAGCAAGAACTCACTTTTAGCCACATACTCAAGCAGTCGATCACTGACCGTTTTATAACTCACCGTGCTGTCTATATCTTCTCCCGCCGCTGCCTTTGAAATATCGACGGCCATATCGAGATCCAAACAAACACTTTGCTTAATTTCTCTTTCCCAGTCAAAAATCCCAATCACTGTTTCAATTTTTAACGCTCGAATATATACAATATCCATTAACATCTATTCCATTAATATTTAAAATAACATCAGCCGTCTCGCTAGTAACGGCACTTGCATTAAGATCTATAAAGGAGGCAACTCACTCATTGGCCAGCGCGGTTTAGCTAAAATAGTTAAATCACTACTTTGCCCTGCCGCTAAGCGTTGCGCGCCGGCATAGGCAATCATAGCGCCATTATCAGTGCAAAATTCTGCTCGCGCATAAAATAACGAAGCCCGCTCTTTTTCCACCATCAGCTGCAACTTCTCTCGCAATCGATGATTTGCACTAACCCCCCCGGCGATAATCAACTGTTTAAATTTAGTATGTTGCAATGCTCTTCTACACTTTATCGCGAGCGTTTCTACCACAGCTTCTTCAAATGCGGCGGCAATATCTGCTTTTGTTTGCTCATCTAGACCCGCTGCATTTTTAAATTTATTCACCGTATTTAAAGTGAAGGTTTTCAAACCAGAAAAACTCATATCCATGCCAGGCCTATCAACCATAGGGCGGGGAAACTTAAAGCGTGTTCTATCTGCACTCATCGCAAGCTTGGCAATCAAAGGCCCGCCTGGATAATCCAAACCTAGCATCTTAGCTGCTTTATCAAAAGCTTCACCGGCTGCATCATCTAGAGATTCGCCTAATAACTGATACTCTCCGATAGCCTTCACTTCAACCAATTGGGTATGACCACCGCTCACCAACAGTGCAACAAAAGGAAAAGATGGCGGATTTTCCTCTAACATGGGAGCCAATAAATGCCCTTCCATGTGATGAACAGCTATCGCCGGCACCTCCCAAGCAAACGCGATTGCTCTCGCGGTAGCAGCCCCTACCATCAACGCTCCAATTAAACCTGGACCTGCGGTAAACGCGATAGCATCTATTTGCTCTTGTTTTGTATTCGCCTGTAGTAGTACCTCTTTGATCAAAGGTATTAAACGTTTAATGTGATCTCTAGAGGCCAGTTCAGGCACAACACCACCGTATTGTGCATGCATCGCTACCTGAGAGTACAAGGTATCACCTAAAAGACCATCCTTTGTATCGTAAATCGCTACTCCTGTCTCATCACAAGAAGTTTCAATACCTAGCACACGCATCACACAATTCCAA
>Ga0105355_10006090_pt1 | contig 10067 bp, 5 predicted proteins | sample GOMGulsemesocosm_2_FD_83508 | JGI IMG/M metagenome (GOLD analysis project Ga0105355, IMG submission 83508) | Methane-oxidizing microbial communities from mesocosms in the Gulf of Mexico - GOM9C Gulf of Mexico | ecosystem: Environmental > Aquatic > Marine > Cold seeps | place: Gulf of Mexico...
AAATATTTTTATTGAATTCTAAATCAGCAACAAGCTTATTTAGAGCCTCCATAAACTTACCACCGGGATCTGCAGGAGAGCTATTGCTGTTAGAGACATAATGATTAATATACATATCATCTTCATTTTTCTTGTCTAAGTATGTCAGATGTATCGCAACAGCATATGCCGGGCCTCCTGATTCAGAGAACTCCTCTCCAGCAATTAGAAAATCACCAAACGCTTGAGCACCTTCAAACTTGAACATAATATGCAGCTCAGAAAAAGGCTCTGATGATGGATATTCACGATTACTTCTTTTTATAAAACCATCTCTAATTAATACTTGAGTAGCCTTAGTATCGAATCGACTTCGGTATCGTCTTTGTGCATGCCTTTCAATAAACACATTGTATTTGATATTACTGAGGCTTTTAGTTGCAGCGCTTAATTCAGCGCCATTAGAATAGCCAAAATGTATTAATGCTATATTAGAAGTTGAATACTTATTGACGAAGTCTACGACATCTTTAATAGAGCTATTTTCATCCAAGATATAGCCGAGATTTAACCCTTTATAACTTAGAGTTTCATCGGTGAGCACACCGTCAATTAGAGATGAGCTATCACCTGAAAAGTCACCGCAAATGCTATTAGTGATTAAGATGAATTCAGAGCCAGCACTCATTAGTGACTCTGTTGCTTTCAGGAGAGGTTTAAGGTTTGATTTAACAGGTTCTATTATCGGAATGATTGGTGAGTTTGCAATTAATTCTGCATTTTCACGTAGCAATATTAGCTCGTTTTGCTTTCCACGTAGATATGGGAAATACATTTAGACAATCCTTGTAACAATTCAGTTATATATACATTCAGATAAATTAGAATCTAATGCATCTAAAAAGGTTCTTTGCTGCAATTTGGTTAGTTTCAACGATGTTGCAGCAGCCTTTAGGCATTCAGGTACAGAAACAATAAGCTCTTTAGTCTTACTATTCATATTTCGTGCTTTAAGCACGCTAACAATGAATTCATGACTCTCATGTATTTCGATTGTTTCAAATATTTTTTTGCACTCCGTGTACATTTCAGTATTTGATACATCAGGTGTGATGCCTAGAGAGTCATTGATTATTTGTAAGTATTCGTTTTTCTGTAGAGAATCGAAAATTAATGAACGACTTAAATTAGCCTTTCCAGAAACTGCTTTTCTTATATTTTTAAGTCTGCCTTTATCAGTAAGGCAGATTATTCCTACCGAAGAAGGAGCTCGTACCAAGAGTTTATCAATATGCTTTTCTGAAGCGACGATTGATACAAATTCGGAGAATCTAATATAGTCTTTAATCTGCCCATCTAAGCGTTCTAAGCTATCAAGCTCTGTTTTGATTTCATAAATATGAGATGTTCCATTCAAAATCAAAATATCGGCCTTGCTATCGCCAACCCTGAACTCTGTATGCATATTTGCAGTATTCAATGAGTGACGACCTAAAAGAATTTTATTTGCAATAACATTCTTATAAACATATTCATTTCGATAGAAGAATTGAAGCTGAGAATAAATCAACTCATAACAATTTGCTAATGATGCGCGTTGGTCAAATTTGTCATTTAACCCAGACTCTTTTGTTAGAGCGGTTAATAATCTAGATTTTCCACTTTTAGCTATCTGGATAAGAACAGAGGAAGAAAATGCTCTAGATAAAATAGATGCCCCAAGGGGATTTATATGCTGATTACTGTTCATACCCCCTCCCATTAACCAATATTTAGTTCAAAATCCGGTATGAAAGCTGATCCTTTCCTCACCGATTGTATTATGAGATTGTAACATCTAAGGGCTTTTTCTTACATATAATGCTCATCGTACAGCCTTTCTAGGTGAAAATTTCTCCTTATATGGTGCAGTTTACGAGAATCATAAAAAGAATGCTAATTCTCGCCAATGTGCCTTGTTTGACAATACCTTCTCATAGCCCTTTAATCGGGCTATGTCTGAGTAAGCTGCTGTAAACCTGCCATACTTAGTAATAGAGCTTCTAAATAGAGGTGACTATTATGAAAGAACGGCTCTTTACTGAACTACTAGGGCAGCTATCGCTGTTATCCCCTAGCCAGCAGCAACGCCCTCACGATTACCTTCAGCAGCATGAAACTTCTGCCTGCGATCTACTTTCTTTGAATGCAGCACCTTCATTGCACTGAACCTCAGCTACGACCCTGGGGCTCCAGTCACGGACTACCACGATATCAATGTGCAACATGTCATAAACCGTGCAATCCCCTCACAGGAACGCCTTTAGCTAGGTTACGTAAACGTGAGCAATGAATAGCCTACGCTCGCTAAAGAAATAGCAGCCTGCATTTATCTGATGACTAATAAAGGCATGCGACATCAATGAGCTACGAACAAATCAAACAAAAAGCCCAGCGTATCGCTGGCCGAACTTAACAAGTTCGCGTATGTTGACTTCTCAATTAAAGATATTGCTGGTGGCTGGGAAGATTTGCTCCCACCTGAGCCGTTAGCTCAACAGGGTCTAGGCTTTCTGACTTAGTGTGTATTCCATAGGGCCTCACACGACTTTCTCCCTACGTCACTGTGCTTTACAGTGTAATCTTTTACAGTATTTTTATTGACCCTGAGGGCAATAACGCCTAGTATTACCTTATTACTTGATCGGCGTTTATGTGGGTCAAGATTTGCTAGAGCAGAACACTGTCGGCTTAAGTCGTTATTTCTAGCTCAATGGCACTAAGGTTATATCGCTAGGGCAGAACACTGTCGGCTTAAGTCGTTATTTCTAGCTCAATGGCACCAGAGAAAACACCCTCACATGAAAATGTGGGGGTTTTTTTTGCCTTAATTTTCAATACGTTAACCTCATAACACCTTTAGTTTATAATTTACGTCTTATTCATTTAATGCCATGATACCAGCCTACTTACCTCCGATGTAATGCTATGCCAGATTCAATCAATTACCCAACTATAAAAAGAATGTTATCTGAATCGAGGATAAATACTTATCATCAATTCTTCTCTGATCATAGCGACAAGGAGATTTATGGCATTTATCTTTGGAACATGTCGCTATGCGGAGCATTCTACCCCCTTCTACAAACCGCAGAAATCGCACTTCGCAACACGATCAACAATGTTGCTTTAGAGCATTATGGGGAAGACTGGCACACTAAAATCGTTCATTCTGAATACAACGGGCTATCAAAAGATAGCCCCGCAACAAAACTAAAAAATGCTTTTAAGGATGCTATACGCAAGGTTATTAAGGATGAAAACGAAGTAAGAGCAAAAAAGAATTTGGAGCCCCACCCCTCAGGATATAAACCAAACTTCAACAAAATTGTTTCTAATACAAATTTTGTTACCTGGGAATATGCACTTCATCCACTTTTTTTTCGTGTTTCAAATCCAAACTATTTATGGCCACAAAAAATAAAGAGGGCATTTAAGAACCGGCCGTATAGAAGTCCTAAAGATACACTGACACTCTTATATAACCTTGTTAGTGAAATAAGACCGTTTAGAAATAGGTTATCCCATCATGAACCCTTATGGAAAGGCGTAACTACCAGAACTGAAGCAGATGCTTTACAGTACCTCAATAAAAAAATTGATGTTATTGAGATGCTAATCCATATAATTTCATCTGAGAAAAATAAGTATTTAGAAGTTCATGGACTCATAAGGAAAACGCGCTTAATGGCAAGCAAGGAGACGCTTGACACTTATCGGTATCGAACTCAGCCAGCGACTCTTAGCTTAAAGCACAAAAATGAAGTAAGACGCTTCCTTAGGTATGTGCATGATAACGACAAGCCAGTTTTGTTTAGTCATGGAGGAAGAGCTTTCCAAATTTCTCCGGCCTGATAATACTCTAATTTGACAATATTCAAGCCATTGATACCTGCCCCCCATAAATCACTGGGGGAGTTTAGTGGAGCATCGAACAGCTGATACTATAGATGCTGGACAGACTGATTCCTAGTGATTCCGCTATCTTCTTATTGCTCACTCCATCAGCTCTTTCACTTCTTTAGCCTTAGCCATTGCCTCTGGCTTTCTGCCGAGATATTTCTTCTGCGCTGGTGGCACAGGCTGCTAGCACTTTAAATACAATGAGTGAGGAGAAATTGAAGATTGCTGTTAAGCAGCTTAAGGCGCTGCAGGAGCTTTAGTTGTTAATCGGGAAATAGGCTTGTAGCCATTTCCTTGATTGCTTTGTCTTGAGTGTATTCTTTATTTAAGCAGCATTTTTTGTGCTTTTTTCCAGAGCCGCAATAGCATGGATCATTTCTACCTATGTTTTTGGGAGGTTCATGCCCCATGCTGAATAATGCTTTAATATTATTAAACTGGTCTGAAGCTTTATTTTCGAATCTTTCTCTTTGCTTCTTCCTTACCTTTAAAATATCGTTGAAGTAATACTCTTCGGCACTAAAAGAGCCAATTTGAATAGCTTTGAGCATATATTCAACAGCTTTGGATTCAGATTTTTCTACCAACTGTCCTAGGTGGTATAGCCTTCCCAGCGCACAGAGGCACTCAGGTCCATTAAGTTCAGCTCCCATTCTCAGATAGTTGAGAGCTTTTTGAATATCACGCCTTCCTGTTCGGTTATCCTCATAGAAGCCAGCTAGGCCTCGATAAGCTGCATCTACACCAAAGTTTTCGGCATACTCAAACATTGATAGTGCGGAATCAAATTGTCCACTATCAAATAATATACTGGCATACTTAGCTTGTGCTTCTGGATGACCTAAATTGGCTGAAGCTTCAAGCATCCATTCATAATCAGTATTCCACTCCCCATCAAAAGCCCCAGTTTCGTGAAGAACAGACCAGAATAGATATAGTGCTTCTGGGTCTGCGTTGGTCTTAATTATTTCATTGATGTGATCACTACTATCTGAGTTTTCTTTTTTATCCGTATCTTGTTCATTTTTTAGGGCTCTCTCAAATGAGCTCTGAACATGATTCAGAAGAAATTTTGCTTCATTAGTGGTTACGTCAGCACTGATTTTAAATGACATTTCATAATAGGCAGCCGCAAGTTTTTTAAAACCGTTATACCGATAACAAAAATCGTGCTCGAAGTTATAAGGATCCTTCGTCCTCATTTCATTTGCTTGCGCTTCATATATTTTACCAGCCTGTAATTGTGTTCTAGCACAGGCACTGGTTGCAGCATCGACTAAGGTTTTAGACCAGTTATTGTCTGGAATATTCGTCATTGTGACAGAGATATGAGATTTATCCTTTGTTAAAATCGGGAGAATCTCTTCCATATTCCTAACCGTTAGTTCTCGTGCGAGTATGGCATCTTCACGTAATTGAGATGTATAGCTAGCTTTCAGATCTTTGATGCTCTCTTCGTTATTGCTCTTAGAAGAAGGCGCTGTAGCGTGGACATTTTTATTGCAAAGTTTCCTTACACGGTGAAGTCGACTCTTCAGCGCATGATCAATTATTTGGCATTCAAATAATTCATCAATCTGTGAGCGAAGGTTATCTTCTTGAGTGGAGATATTATATTTATCAAGCATGCGCCGACACAGAAATTCTGTGATTAGCCTAAATTTCAACAATGAATTTCTTGCATCTAGATGTATAAAGTCGAGAGCAGTACGATATTCGTCATAGATATCATTACCAAAGTGCTTACTTAGCTCTATGTCGGTTTTTATGGTACTCATTATCATCCCTGTTCATTCTACAAAAGCCTATAACTTATAATAAGTTATAGGCGGTACTATTAAAGTCGTAATAATCTGATATCAGTGTAAGGCCAAGATTCCCTTAACTCTATCAAGGGTGAGCAGGCAATTTCTTGCTTTCCAATTTTTTGCAATATCCCAACAATTATACGATTGATTATTTGGTGATGTGTATCTCTTCAAAGGATCGCCACCCTTTGTCATCATTAAAGAGAACTCTTTTTCTAAATCGAACTCTACAGCTAACATCAGTGGTGTATACCCCTTCAGCGGATGTAGCATCTCGGCATTTGGGTCGGCACCATTATCTAATAACACGTTTAGTATTTTATACATGCTTTCAAGGGATGTATGGTTGATAACGTTGCGAACGTATTGTGCTGATGCTTCAGAAAATGCACGGTTATCTTCTAAATATGGATCTTGATCTTTTAATTTCATTCCATATTGTCCGCCGCTATATCTGCGCTGGGCATCTCTAAGCGTGTCATCAATACTAACGTTATTGAGTATATTCAGTATTTTATTAGGATCCTTTAGCCAGCCGATGAATCGTATACATACATTCAATGCCGTTTGTTCGTCAACGTGTCCTCTTGCATCAATACTCGCCCCAAGGCTAAGAACTTTTTGCACAACATCTGCCTGTCCTGATTCGACAGCTTGAATTATTGGTAAAAATTTTTTTCTAGAGGACCAAAGGTTGATGATTTCGGATTTATGTTCGTGCTGCGATATTAGATCAAAGAACACTTTTTCATTAGGGTTATAATCTGGGTATGTAATATTAATTTTTTCTAGCGCGAGTATTATCGGAGATTCGTTCGAACTAGTTTTAACATTAACACTGGCCTCTTTCTCAAGCAGCTGCTCCACTGCAGAGAGATTATTATTTAGAATACATAATGTTAGTTGAGGGAAGTATTTAGATGCTTTACCTCCATCGATATTATGCGCTGGTAACTTATGTACCAAATTAGGCTTTGAAAAATTAGGCTTGAAATCTAAAAAATCAGCCATTGTTGCTAACATGGGTCCTTTATTTAGTACTTCGTTTTTCCAGTTGAAAGAATCAAAGAAAAAGGAGCTTGGAAACATTGCATTTGCGCCAGATTTAAACAAATCAATCTCCCAGCCTTCAACATTGTCGCTGAAATTTTTTGAAGGAGCCTCTGATTTTACAGAAGGAATATCATAACCAAAGAGGATGCTTAAACCTTTCAGTTGAGATAGAAAGGCTTTGTCAGGGTTTTTACCAATATCAAGCGCAGCTACTATTAGAGCTTCCTGTATTAAATTCTCTAGCTCCTTACCAACTCGATATATAGCTAATTCAACAGACTGTTTATAGTGAGTGTTAGCCTTTTTAAAGTCTTGCGAAGCGACGTTGTATCTGGCTTTAAATAATTCGATCAGCCAAGAGTGCCTATCTATGTGTCCGGCACTGTCTATATCACCTTCGACCTTGATGAGTTTAGCTTCAATGAGCTGGTTAGCATTCTCAGGCTTGATATTTTTAGGATCTAATAGCTTATATAGCTCTGTTAGACTCGTAGTATATGCTGGAAGTGATTCAGATTTTTCTACTTGTTTTTGTCTAAGCTTGAATAAAAACTGGCCTCCGTAAGAGTATTGACTTGGTTTTACTTTGTTTGAAAAGTAATCAACCATTCTCGCCAAATGCAGTAATTCTTTAATTTTTTCTTGAGGTATTGATAAAGGAGGCTGCCCTACATTATCACTCTGATTTTTAATTAGCTTGGCACATATCTCATTGATGTAGGTGATTGATGGTAGATGTTCTCCACGCTTCCAGTACGAGACTCGATCAATAATATCCTTGTGCAAAGAAGGTCTAATTTTTTTCCAGCCAGGAGAAGATTCAACGTACTTTTCTAGCACACCGTTGATACATCTAGCTGTTACTTTAGGATCAAAAATTTCATTATCAACATCTGATAAACAAGATTTTAAATTAGGAATCAGCCAGTGAGATATAAGTATTTCGTTTAATTCATCCCTATTCAGACTAATAACTGTATTGGTACTAACTAATTCAACATATGACTCTAAAAGAACTCGGACGAGTGCTCGAAGTGTTTGAGCAAAGTCTTCAGAGATATGATTTTTAGCGGGCTCAACGATCACCTCTTCAATACAAATCTTAATATTGCCGTAATGAGCGAATGGATCTTTAACTAGCTCATCAATTTTGGTATTTTTGCCTTTAAGATCTAAAGCTTTAGCAAATTCTCTAATGAGTTCAAATACTGTTGGAAATGGTGATTTTTTCATATTAATTCTTTAAGTTAAGAGAGGGATCCTTAAAGGCACCCCTCTAATATTACTTATTTCCCTTTATTGTTTCCACGACCTTTGCCAGATGGCTTCCCTGTTTCACTAGGCCAGTTGCCTCCTGGGCCTGAATGGGTTGAAGTCTTAGTGCCAGATTTTGCCATGATACTTTCCTCTATAATTATTGAGTTGCCCTGAAATAGGGAGTCCTTAGTGGACTTGGCACATCATAAAGTTGTAATTGTCGGGTGTAAGCTAAAAGGATCAGGGGAAAATATGAAGAAACACTACCTGTATAAATATTGATCATGACAATCAGCTATTGTCGATATTGGGGGAGTGTTGGTAATAATTATTCGATGATTTAGGGAGCAAATGCCTCTCCATTAACGACGGTACGCTAACTGCCAGAGAGGCAAAAGATGTATTCAAGGTCAGTACACCCTTATGCCACCTAATATTTGGTCAATTACAACGCTGTGATCAACACAATTAATCTAAAGTCGATCCTAATATAATCTAAGACTCTAATGCCTCATCAGGCTCAATTAAACCACTTCAGTTAATAGCTGCTTCCACAACTGTTACATGTCGGTCTTTGGACCTCAATTTCAATCTCATTATCACCACGCTTTATTAATGCTATAAATACTGGCTCGTTACCGGTATCTTGTGATGCTTGGTCTACAACGTCCTCTTGTTCCTCTGGTGTTAAACCATCATAATGATCGCCGCACTCAGTCGCTTCAACTATTTAATGACAATCTGTTTCATTACATTCCAATAGTACAGGTTTACTCATGTATATCTCCTACCCAGTAATCTGGTGTTTTTGCCAAAAGTTGGCATTTTTTGAGTGAATCAATTTTTCAGAGAAGTTATTTATTATAATGACAAAGATATCTTTGGCTACCCCATATCCTTAAGCTTTGGATCGAAATTTGTAAGCATTGTAGTGCTTATATCAGCAAGAAAATAAATAGATCGTCCTAATGTAATCCCCCATTATTAACCTTAGTTTAAAATAGAGAGTTATTCAGCTAGAGCAACTGCCTTGGCTGCTGCGAGGTTTGAAGTGGTCAAGTAATTCTGTACAGCCCAATAGGTTTTTTATTTAACCGACAGCTTCAGCCGCAGTCGGTGACAAGTAGTTATTATAACTATGGCCGCGTCTTATATTGTAATGCTTCAAAATATAATTCAACGTATCATTTTTAGCTTCTTCAAAATTACTGTAGCCATACTTCGGCATCCACTCAGTTTTAAAACTTCTAAAAAATCTTTCCATTGGGGCATTATCCCAGCAATTACCTCTACGACTCATGCTTTGTTTTATTTGATACTGCCACAGTTTCTGACGGAACTTAAGGCTGGTATAGTGACAGCCCTGATCCGAATGAAACATCACGCCCTCTGGTCGTCCACGGCTTTCATAGGCGACCTGTAAAGCTTTGGCTGTAAGTTTCGAATCTGGACTGTCTGAGCATGCCCAACCAACAATTTTCCTACTATATAAATCCATGACTGCTGCTAAGTAAAGCCATTGATCACCGGCCCAAATATAGGTTACATCACCGCACCAGACTTTATTTGGCTTACTCGGATTGAAGTTACGCTTAAGCTGATTAGGCGCAACAACTGATTCTTTTCCAGATTGTTTATATTTAGGTTTTGACGGCTGCTTACTGACAATACCTGCTTCCGCCATTAGGCTTGCGGCTTTATACCGGCCAATGCCTTCCCCGGCTTGATTAAGCTGACCCGCAATCGTCCTTGCACCCGCAGCGCCTCGGCTATCTTTATGAATCTGCACCGCCTTCTCTCGTAGACCTTCACGTTCGGGATCAGATTTTTCTCTATTTTTTAAATGATAGTGATAGCTACTGCGTGGCACTTCGAATAATTTACAGAGTTGTATAATACTATTTTGCTCAGATGCTAGCTGCTCGATCAACGCTATCGTTTGATGCTGTCTTGCATGCACAGAGCGGTAGCCTTTTTTAGGATGTCGTTTTCCCATTCGATTTTTTTAATACGAGCTTCAAGTTCTTG
>Ga0105355_10006091_pt1 | contig 10066 bp, 8 predicted proteins | sample GOMGulsemesocosm_2_FD_83508 | JGI IMG/M metagenome (GOLD analysis project Ga0105355, IMG submission 83508) | Methane-oxidizing microbial communities from mesocosms in the Gulf of Mexico - GOM9C Gulf of Mexico | ecosystem: Environmental > Aquatic > Marine > Cold seeps | place: Gulf of Mexico...
CATCTTGCGGTAAACGTTTTTCTGAAATATCTAAACCAGCCATTAGCTTTAGACGTAATACCAACGCGGGTACGATCGCGACTTCATTCAGGATGTTTTCCTGTAAAATACCATCTACACGTAAACGAATACGCAGTGCTTTTTCATCTGGCTCGATATGAATATCAGATGCGCCAACTTGTACCGCATCTTCAAATACGGAATTAAGGAACTTAACAACCGTAGCTTCATTCGATGCATCATCAACATCACGGAAAATATCAAATTCTTGCGTTGGTTTATGCTCATGTTCAAGCTGACCAGCAAATGTTTCAATATCTTTGGTACGACGATACAAGCGATCGTAAGCGGGTAATAATTGGCTTTCTCGTACGATTGCAAAGTCTAAATGATGCAGCGACAATAAATTTGATATCGCTTCAACCGCATTTAAATCAGCAGGATCACTTAATGCCACGGTTAAATTATTATCTTCGGATTTAACCACTAAAGCGCGGTGACGACGTGCATGCACTTCCGGTAATTTAAGGACTGTTTTCTGTGCAATATTTAATGCTGAAATATCTAAAAATGGAATATTTAGCTGACGAGATAAAAAGTTAAGCAGTTGCTCTTCGGTGATAAACCCAAGATGGATCAGTGTTGAACCTAGTTTTCGCCCACTGCTACGCTGTTCTTTAAGGGCTAAACCAAGCTGAGCGTCGGTGATAATATCTTCACCAACAAGCAAATCACCCAATCGTTGTTTTAATTTCAACTGTGCCATTACTGTTTCTCCAACTGAGCAATACGTGTATTAATATAATTACGTGAAGACGCAGACAACTGCCCCATTTCTTGAGCAGTATGGTAAGCCGACAATGCCAGTTTTACTTGCTTCGCTTTATCTGCGGTAATGCCCAGTCCTAACCACCATTTCGCGCGATTAGGTTCATACTCCGTTAGTTTTTTATAAGTAATCAGTGCCGTATCCAAATCATTCAGATTCTGTGCAAGTCCAGCTAGAATAGCGTAATAATCAAGATTACCTTCAATGTCAGGCTGATGCGGCTTTAAATAATAATAAGCTTGTGGTTTATTTTTCTTTTGCAGATAAATACGGGCAAGCATCAAACGGAAATTTGAATAACTTGGCGAGAGACTTAAGCCCTCTTGTAATACGTTAACCGCAGACTGGGTTCTTTGCTCACCATATAATAATGCTGCCAGTTTTTCACGTGAGAGATTATGCTTTCGATCTAATTTAAGCACTTTATGGAACAGTTTTTTTGCACGTTCTTTATCACCAGCAAGTAATGCTGATTCCGCTTGTTTTGCATATAATTTAGCTTGTTCGACAGGCGTACGCGTCACCGCTTTAATTGACACTGTATTTTCTTCGGTGGTGAGTTCATTAGTTGTATCCATCGCGTGCGTAGGTTCGGTAACTTGAGGCTTTGACTCGATAGGATCTGGCACAACCGTGCTATTAACTCGCGTCGCAGGTGCAGCGAGTACAGGCTTGCTCTCAACAACCTGAGTTGTCACCACTCTAGCGGGTTCAACTTTCGTAACAGGCTTAATAGCAGCGGTAGCCACTGCAGCAGGTACGAGTGTAGATTGCTTTTCAGCAGACGCCACTAACACCGGTTTATCGATTAAATCGTTTGTTATACTGACTTCATCTACTTTATTCGTATTATCAGTAACAACAGGTAAAGCGACAGTATTAATCATTGGTTCCGCTAATGCCGCTTGTTTTTGTGCTGCCTGTTGTTTCTGTACAAGAGGTTGTTTTTGTACTGTAGGCTGTTTTTGTATTACCGTTTTTTTCTGTAAATCCGCTTGCGTCTGTGCAGCCGTTTGCTTTTGTACAAACAGATAAGCGCCAAGTAAACCAACGACAACAATGGCAACGACTAAACATATTATGGCTGTATTATTACGCGGTGTAGCAACGACGACAGCACCTTGTTTCGATTGTACCTGTTGCTGCTGAACGCCTTTATCTAGCCCTTGTAGCATTTGATTAATAACACTCACAGCATTGACTCCCCAAACCACCAAATCACTAATATCATTTCAAGCACCAACACACTCACCAAGATAGGCAAACGCAAATTACGCGGTTGAATCGCACTATCAGTATCTTTAATTGCTAGTTTCACCAATTTAGTGGTGATATTTCGATTGTTTAATCCATAACTTAGCATCAAGCATTTATGGGCCAATATATTGATTAAACGCGGTATACCACCACTTGCTTGATGTAATACACGTAATGCGCGAGGTTCAAATAAAGGTGCACCACGATAACCAGATACAGCAAGGCGATGCTCAACATAACTTGCCGTTTCATTAACCAATAATGGACGAAGTTGATATGAAAAAGTAATACGTTGACGTAATTGACGTAAGTTGTCTTGTTTTAAGCGCACATCTAGTTCTGGCTGACCAAATAGCACCACTTGCATTAGCTTCTTACTTTCAGTTTCTAGGTTACTGATTAGACGCAAAGCTTCTAAGGTTTCATGCGGTAGCATTTGCGCTTCATCAATCAATAGCACCACTTGCTTTTCTTGGGCCGATAGCGCAATTAATTGATGATTAAGTGCTTCTGTTAATTGGTGTTGATTTAAACTTGCATCTATACCGAGTTCGCTAGCAATTGCCGCACGCATTTCACTCGGTGTTAAATAAGGATTAGGCAAATATGCAATCACATAGTTATCACCCAACTCATTCAATAATTTGCGACAGATAAGTGTTTTACCTGTGCCAACTTCACCTGTTACCTTAATGAATCCTTCACCACTAGCAAGCGCAGTTGTCAGCACTTGTAGTGCCTCAAAATGCGGTACTAACGGATGATAAAACTGCGTATTTGGAGTCAGACCAAACGGTACCTCAGTCAAGCCAAAATGAGACTTATACATTACCCTTTCTCATTTTTTTGTTTTGTTGGATACCATTGCTCAAGTAGTTCAGCAGAGCGTTCCAACTCTAAGCGCCACGTATTTTGATCAACAACCACTGGTTTGATTAAGATAATGAGTTCTGTTTTCTGCGCTGATTGCGAGCGATTTGTAAAGAACTCACCTAACCAAGGAATATCTCCTAAGAAAGGCACTTTTGATACGAGATCTTTATTTGCCGTCTTCATCAAGCCACCAATCACGATAATTTCACCGCTTTTGGCTTTTACAACTGTATCTGTTTCACGCACATCGCTTTTTGCTAATGGTAGCTCTGTACCAGCCACTGTTTTACTTGAATCAGTTACATCGATAATAGAAGGGTGAACATGTAATAACACCCCGCCTTCGCTATCAATTTGTGGTGTCACATCCAATGCAATGCCTGAGAAAAAGGGTGTTATCTCAATATCTTGCTCAACTTGCTTTGTTTCAGTTGATGTCGTTGTTGAATAGCCCGTAACAAAATACTCATCTCGGCCTACTTTTATCACTGCTTTTTGATTATTTAACGCTGTTACACGAGGACTTGATAATACGTTTACATCCCCTTGCGTTTTTAACAAATTGATTGCGGCACTAAAATCATTACCCGCTAAGGTCAATACACCACCGCCAGAAGCAATATCCGTGATATCTGTAACATCAAATTTAAACGATGATTTAGTCGCAACATCACTATTATTTACATTCCAATCAATACCTTGCTCATAACCATCATTTAATGTGACTTCCATTATCTTAACTTCAAGTAATACTTGGCGTTGTAATTGAGCTTCAGATTTTGCTAAAAAGTCTTTGATCTTACGAATATCTTTTGGATAACCGTGTACTGTTACTAGGCCTGCTTGAGGGCTAATAATAACTTGCGTATTACGCTTATTCGCAGTTAAAGCCAACAAGGTATTTTCTAATTCAGTCCAGTAATCTGTTTCTGTTTTTGTTGAAATCTCAGTACCAACACTGCTCGATGATGATGACGATGAGTTGTCATCATCAGAAGAACTATCATCCGAAGAACTGCTGCTATCAGATGAGTTACTATCTGTTAGATAGCCAGAACTAATTGAGCTGTTTGATGAACCACTACGTTTCATCAACAAATAGTTCATTGGAATAATCTCGGTACGAATACCAGCACCATTTACACGGTACGTATTACCTTGACGCTGAATATCATAGCCATACATATCGGCTACTTCATCCATAGTCTCTTCGATCGTGACATCATTTAATACAACAGTAACACGCCCAGACACATCAGGGCTTACAGTCAGGTTGTACTTAGTTCCCTTTAAAAGCGAACCAAAAAACTGTCTCGCTGAAACTGATTTAGCAGTAATATCCATACGAGGTTCAATCACAGGACGATTAAGATGATCACCGCCTTCCAATCCGGGTAATAACTCGGCATTGACGTCATCAGGCACAGTCCATTCCTGCGTAGCACTGTCAGCACGATCAAGCTCAGATTGAATTGACTCTTTAATAACAACAGGCTCGAGTGAACTACGCGTTGTTTCACAACCCGTTAAAAATACACCAGCAATAATAGCAAGATACAACTTGTTCATAATTAATTTTGAGCCTTAATGTTTAATTTTACTGCCAAATAATGACAATCTAAATTCTTTATTTTTACGTACGAAATAGACAAAATCGTCGGTAATACGGCGCACCTGAAAACCTGAAACCCAACTTCCCGCTTGCACTTCTTTATCATTCATAATCGCAATATGTGTATTATTTCGGACAAAGATCGCCTGTAAACTTGGTACTCTCACTTTTGCCTTAGCTTGAGCTCGAATAACAGGTTCCACAGCTCCCCAAGGACCGGTTGGATCATCAAGAACATTACCATCAATCACACCTTGTCCAGCGTAAGTAACATTCGTAATTATCAATAACAGCATTGGTAGTAATAATTTAACCACGAATAAATTCCTTATTAATACTCAAGGTATAAATTTCCATCACCACTTGTGCAGTTGGGTAATCTTGCATTTGATAGTCAAAAACTTCCCAATAGAATTTTTTTGGTAATTGCTCAATCGTATTTAAATAAGCTTGAATATTAAAAAATGATCCTGTCATCGTAATACGTAAACCGTGACGATAAAGTAATACTTCAGAATCCGATGTCACCGTGACGGCAGCTTCAGGTTTAGCAAGCGCGGCATCTATATTTTTTGATATTTCATCACTCTTAATAATATTATTCGCATTAAGATCTTGGCCATTCGCACTCGCAAATTTAGGTTTATTCTCAACCGTACTTTCGACCTTATTCTCGACCTCATCGCTTGCACTGTTATTACCAGTAATCGTTGTCACAGGTAATGATTCAATCGCTATCAATTTCACACGCTTAGCACGGCTTAATACATCGCCCAGTACTAATGCCATTTGATTTGAATTAATTAAATCCGCAGTTAAATCGGTTAATTTACCATTTGCTTTGTTGAGTTCAGCTTCTGTTCGTGCGATTCGTAACTTAACGACTTTATTCGGATCACTAGCAAGCGCTTGCAGTAGTTCAGCTTTATCAAATTCATATTGTCGCTGCTGCTGTGTTAATGATGACAACTTCGACGTTGATTTTTGATTCTGTATATAAATAGGTTCCAGCCATAAACTATAGATAAGATAAACAATCGCAATAAACAGCGAGCCAACCAATAATGAACGTTCACGCATTGATAATAAGCTGAACTTAGCTTTCATTGTCTGCCAATGTTGTTGCATTATTCACTTACCTCAGCGACGACCTGATTCGTTAACGTAAACGCAATCACATCATCGCTGTTCCGATTAATATTTAATAAATTAAACTCTCGCCCCTGTAATGATTTACCCTGAGAGAATTTACGGATCCAACGTGGAATAGCTTCATGCGTTCTCGCGATCCCTGTTAGTGTCATTTTGTCACCCGATAGACGAATTTGATTTAAGCGAATATCTCTATCACGTTGCGAAGCCAAGTCCGACATTAAAATAGCAAAACCACTTGATTGTACTAATGCTAAATCTGATAACTGAACAAGTAATTCATCACGATACTGTAAGCGTGTTTGTAATAAATCTAACTGCTGCGTTAATGCCGGATTCTGGATATGTAGCGAGACTTGATTCGACAAATCTGCCACTTCGGCTTCTTGTTCAATTAATTGGTTTTTTGCTATTTTAATTTGCTTTTCCAGCATGGCTTTATCAGTTTCCGCCATATAAGCAAGGATCAGCATTAACACTAGCGTGACAGCAATCATCACAGCAGATTGTGTTAATGTTAAATATTCTTTTTTGGGCCTAAATGCCTGTGTATATAAATTTACGCGATTTTTCATGACGATTTTTCCAACGCTCCACCAATTGCCGGTAAAAAGCCAGTATCAACATTATCACCAATGTACGCATGCTTTAATGGCGTAACAGGTATCGTAAAGTTAATTTGTAAGCGTGAAATTAACGGTTCTAGAATCATACTCGGTAGTGCCAAGTTTATTTCTTTAACTTCAGGTAGTTTTAATTGGCTAACAACAAAGTCCGCAGAACGCTGAATCTCTAAACTAAAGTTATCTAACAAAGATGTATCAAGCTGACTTTCTTGTAGATCTCGTAATCGTGAAAAACCACGTAGACGGCGTGAAAAATAGAGCTGATTATCATAAATAATAGTCAGACTTACTTCTTGATAATCCTGCTGGGCAATTAACATTTGCGTACTTTTTCGAGCTGTATCTGCGCTCGTGTTAAAAAGGTTTGCAGTCGCTAACTCTTCAATACCGATAGTCACGAGTTCAAGCTTCGACTGCTTTATTGCGGTAATAATTAATTCAACTAAGCTCTTAGAGCTGTAAACCAAGTTAATTTTGTTTTGATTAGGTACCGAAAAATAATCAAATACAACGCTATCAATCGCTTCACTAATAAACTCTTTGGCAATAAAAGGCAGTGTACTGGCAATTTCGTCATCAGGCACACTTGGCTTATCAATTTGTAATAATTGGTACAATTGATTCGACAATACGACATGGCAAGCTGACGATTGTAATTTATGCTTAACAATCATTGCACTCAGCGTTTTAACCAACTCTGAAATATCATTAAAGGCAGTTGAGTCCAGTACTGAGATCGCATCATTGCTCGCCGACAAGGCGCAAATATCAACACGCTGTTTAGCAATAAAAACACCCAGTTTTGCTTGTGTATTACTATTTTTTAACCAGGGTATACGCATAAAAAGCTGTCGCACCTAAATGAATGAATAAATGAATGAAAATAAGCCAATAACCATCATACTTTAATCGACTTAAAGTAGTAAGCAAAGTGTGAGGTTAGCATTATATTATCACCTTTAAATAGCGTAATCATCACAGAAAAGTAACATTAAGACTCAGCCAATGTACTGAGTTGATTACAAAAATATCCCTGCGCGCCATAAACACCCAGTTTATTAAGTGCGTCCCACTCTCCTTTCGACTCAACCCCCACAGCAATAACTCTAGTGGCTAAGTTAACGGTACCACCCAGAATACTCCGAATTGCTAACTGGTTAATTTGTCGCTTATGCAGATCACGCACTAAACTAGGATGGATCTTGATAACATCCACATCTAATTTTTTAATATACGATGAGTTCACGACATCTTTACCCACCATGTCTACAGCGAGGCAACAACCCAAGGCTTTCAGTTTTTTGGCTGGCTCTAATAACATCTCTAAATTATAATTAATTTGGTATTCATGGATCTCAAAATGCAGCATCGCACGTGATTTAACAGGCAGACGAATAATATCTAAATATACCTCACGCATAAAATGCTTATCTAAATAACTCTCGATATCTAAATTAATGCCGCAAGAAATGGGAGCGTTTTTCTCTAAATTAGAAATTGCACGTTCAACGGTTAAACGATCAATACGCTTCAATACACCACATTTTTCAGCCATCGGTAGAAACACGCCAGCATGTATCCACTCTTTATTTTCATCTTGTAGCCTTGGGTATATTTCATGACCCAGTACCTGCTTATCTTTCATGCTTAAAATTAATTGCTCTTCATAATGAAACGCATTATTTTTAAAAGTGCGATCAAACAGTCCACGCCACCTTACCGTGCCTTTTGCATAAACAGGTGTCTGCTCTTCTTGCTCATACAAGAACCAACCAGAAGAACCCTGTAATACCGCGATCTTTAATGCTTGGTCGACACTTTCTAACACCTCTTCTGCTGATTCGCCATAGTTATAAATAGCAACACCGGTATAGAACAATTCATCACAATCTACAGGTGTTGATAAGCTCACACGGGTAAGTAACTTGTACAATTGCTTCATCACAATTTCAGATTCAGGCCCTGTGATACGCGGTAATAAAATAACAAACTGATCGCCACGATAACGAGCCAATACAGATCCCGTAAAGCGATCAACAAACTTACTTAGTAGTTCGCTCACCGATTTAACCATCTCATCAACACTTGCGACACCATGGTTATAATTGAGTTGAGATAATTCATAGAGCTCAATTTTGATCGCTGTACCTGCAATAACGCCAGGATCTGAAAGCATGTCTTCTAATTGATTTAAAAAGAAGTCTCGATTACCAATTCCTGTCGAAGGATCGACAAAAGCATTTGTACGCATATAAGAATCAAAACGACTACGTTCTTGTTTTGTATCTTCAAGATCGGCTATTAACTTATCAAATGCTCGACTTGTTGCTTTAGGCCATTCAAATTCAGAACCCACGGCAACTTTAATATGATCACCATTGAGTATTTGATAACTTCGACTAGAGAGTAATTCCGCGCCATACATCCCCTTTTTAAGAAAGTGTATGGCAATAACTAATCCGAATATAGCAATGAGTAAACCAATACTCACCCCACTAAATAATTCTGGCGGGTAATCCATCGCATAATAAGGAGAAAGCATAATCACTTTCGCTTTGAAGTCGCTATTTGCTTTTAAATCGAAATGATATTCTTTTAAAAAAGAGGTGACTTTGTCTGTATCAGGCGTACGAGCATCAAAGTCATAGCTGACAATACCGTCTTTTTCGACAGTAAGTTGTAATACTGAATGTGCGCGTAATAGCTCTGGTAACCAAAACGCAAAGCGAGGCTCGCTGTCTTCCATCGCCAGCTGTTCGTCCATCACATCAATTAATCGAGAGATATTTTGCTTTTGAGTTTCAATGGCAAGACCGCGTAAGCTGACACCGCCTCCCAGCAATACCACGCCAACTGATGACAGCACACAAAACACAATAAAACCAATCAGTTTGTTGGTAAATTTCATATATTCCTATACATCCCTATATCAGAAATTCATGATGAAAACACAAATTATGGTAACGACAAAATAATGTCGTTATAGTTAATTATTCTACTGCATTCTGTTAGCAATAACATATAAAAAACTAATATCATGGGGTATGAACACAATAAAAAACACCAAAGCGGACGTTAGGCATAATTAATTATCGATAATTACCTCACAGTAAATACAAAAAAGCCCCGAAAAATCGGGGCTTTATGCATTCTATTTAAGTAATTTAATTTATTACTTTCTTAGAACGGGATATCATCATCAAAATCTGCAGAAGGTTCGTTGAAACCTTGTTGCGGAGCTTGTTGTTGAGGTGCTGGAGCAGGAGTTTGCTGTTGTGGAGCATAACTTTGTTGCTGAGGCGCCTGTTGTTGCTGTGGTTGTTGGTTATAACCACCTTGTTGTTGCTGCTGTGGTGCTGCTGGCTGTTGTGGTTGACCCCAACCTGCATTTTGGTTTTGTTGCTGCTGCGGTTGTTGGTTATTATTGTTATAACCACCACCTTGCTGCTGTTGACCACCTTGACGAGAACCGATCATTTGCATCACACCGTTAAAGCCTTGTACTACAACTTCAGTGGTGAAACGATCTTGACCATTTTGATCTTGCCATTTACGCGTTTGTAATGCGCCTTCAATATATACCTGTGAACCTTTACGTAAGTATTCACCAGCAATTTCAGCTAGTTTACCGAATACAGCAACACGGTGCCATTCAGTCTTCTCACGCTGTTCGCCAGTTTGCTTATCACGCCATGACTCACTTGTCGCAATTGTTAG
>Ga0105355_10006092_pt1 | contig 10066 bp, 5 predicted proteins | sample GOMGulsemesocosm_2_FD_83508 | JGI IMG/M metagenome (GOLD analysis project Ga0105355, IMG submission 83508) | Methane-oxidizing microbial communities from mesocosms in the Gulf of Mexico - GOM9C Gulf of Mexico | ecosystem: Environmental > Aquatic > Marine > Cold seeps | place: Gulf of Mexico...
CGAAAACATAAGGTTGGCCCTAAATTATTTCCTTCGGCCGTATGGTTATAAACCACATCAAGGATCACTTCGATATCAGCCAGATGCAAAGCACTAACCATTTGTTGAAATTCATTGATGTCATTTTTGAGCAAATATTGGTGGTGCGGGGTAAAAAAATTAAGCGTATTGTAGCCCCAATAATTACTCAATCCTTTTTGGCTGATGAACTCTTCACTTAGAAAATATTGCACCGGCAATAGCTCTAATGTCGTAATACCAAGTTTTTTAAGGTGTTTGATAAAAGCAGGATGAGCCAAAGCTGAAAACTTGCCGCGCAATGCATTTGGAATATAAGGTATTGATTGGCTTACCCCCTTTACATGACATTCATAAATAACCATTTGATGCCAAGGGATTTGGGGACGACTACCTGAGTATTTTTTTAATGAGCAAACTTTTGCTAACGGTGCTTTAGGCTGTGCGGGACTTTGCTCTACCGTAGTTTTTATTTGATTAACCCATGAAAACAGGCCAAAAATATCTTTTGCATAAGGGTCAAGTAATGCTTGTTTAGGGTCGTGCCATAAGCCTTTATCAGGCTGGTATTCACCGTTAACAAAATAGCTATATAGTTGCCCACTGGTAACGCCAGTCAGATGGATATGCCAAATGTTTTGCTCACCTCTATGCATAATAAAACGGCTTAACTCTTTTTCACCATTGACATCATAAAGGCATAACTCTATTTCATTGGCGCTTGAAGAATAAATAGCAAAATTAGCACCTGAGTCCGTTAAGATAGATCCTAATGTCGATACACTACCGACACTTTCTTTAATTTCACTTTTTGTTAACAAAGCTGGCATATTAACATCAGCGACATTCGCTAAAGCGCGAAAAAAATGTAATGGATTATTCATCAAAGCATGCCATTAGATAATAACTCGCTAACGGGGCAATCACTAACAAGATGCTTTGCTGATAACCATGACTAGCGATATGATCAACAGTCACTTTGCTAGCAGGACTAACACCACTGCCTCCATAACATGCACTGTCGGTATTAAGTAATAATTGATAATAATCTGCTTTTGGGATACCTAACCTAAACTGGTGATGTACGACAGGGCTCATATTGTTAAGACAGACAATTTGATTTTGTCTATTTTCATCAAGACGAATAAAACTAAAAATACATTGGCTCGCATTATTTTCATCAATCCATTTAAAGCCTTGCTGTAGATGATCGGTTTGATGTAATGCAGGTTGATTTTTATAGAGCTGATTCAAATCTCTAATTAACTTTTGTACGCCTTGATGTTTAGGTTGTTCAAGTAAATGCCAATCAAGTGAACGGTCATGACACCACTCTCGATACTGCGCAAACTCTCCGCCCATAAAGAGTAATTTTTTCCCTGGATGTGCCCACATAAAAGCATAAAAACAGCGCAAATTGGCGAACTTTTGCCAATCATCGCCAGGCATTTTGTTAACTAACGAACCTTTACCATGAACCACTTCATCGTGACTCAATGGCAAGATATAATTTTCACTAAAGGCATAAACCAATGAAAATGTTATTTCGTTATGATGATGCTGACGATAAATCGGATCTTTAGCCATATAAGAAAGACAATCATTCATCCAGCCCATATTCCATTTAAAACCAAAGCCTAAGCCTCCCTCAGAGGTTCTTTGTGTTACACCTTGCCAGGCCGTTGATTCTTCAGCGATCATCATAATATCAGGCGAATTTAAGTAGACTGACTCATTAATTTGTTTCAATAAACTAATCGCAGCTAGGTTTTCTCGCCCGCCATGACAATTAGGTAGCCACTGACCTTCCTCTCGGCTGTAATCTAAATAAAGCATCGACGCAACCGCATCGACTCGCAAACCATCAAGCTGAAAATGCTCTAGCCAATAAGTTGCGTTCGATAATAAATAACTACGTACTTCAGCTCTTTCATAATTGTAAATATGTGTTTGCCAATCAGGATGAAAGCCTTGTCGACTATCGGCATGTTCATATAAATGCGTTCCATCAAATAAAGATAAACCATGAGGATCTGACGGAAAGTGTGCTGGCACCCAATCAAGTATCACGCCTAAGCCCGCTTTTTTGATAGCACAAACAAATGAACAAAAATCGCTAATATCTCCAAAACGATGACTTGGTGAAAACATGCCAAGTGGTTGGTATCCCCATGAACCATCAAATGGATATTCGCTTATCGGCATTAGTTGAATATGAGTAAAGCCTAAATCAAGTACATAAGGGATGAGTTGCTGTTCAATTTCTTGATAAGATAAATAACGATTCCCTTCCCCAGATATACGACGCCAAGAGCCCAGATGCACTTCATAAATAGTAATTGCTTGATTAACTTGGTTAAGCTCTTTGTTTGCATTTATTGCTTTATCAACTCCTTGTATATTCTCTGAAATGACAGAAGCGGTATTTGGCGGTAATTGCATTTGAAACGCATAAGGATCTGCCTTATCTAGCCGTTGTTCATTTTGAGTTAAAATGCTGTATTTGTAATTAACACCAGCACAAACTTCGGGAATGAATATTTCCCATACCCCGCAAGATTGATGTTTCCGCATAACATGACAGCTGACATTCCAATGATTAAAGTCAGCGACTAACGAAACAGATTTGGCATTGGGTGCCCACACGGCAAAGCGTACTCCCGCAATATTATTAAGCACCGTTGGCTGTGCACCGAAATGTTGATGGGCATGAGCCAAATTCCCTTGATTAAATAGATACATTGCTTGTTGATCTAAACTAGAAGCAAAAGCATAACTGTCATATTGTCTTAAGGTTATTTTTGCGTAATGAACCTCAAGCCGGTAAAGCTCATCATTTTTAGTTTTTGGTAGCTCGAGAAAAAACAAATGACTGAGTTGATAGCGTTGAAAAGCGATGCGCTTATCGTTAATCAATAAATCAACCTGTTCTGCATCAGGTAAAAATACCCGATATGCTACAGTATTTGAATCTAGGTAATGTTTGCCCAAAAAACTAAAAATATCGTCAAATATCCCCTTATTCAGCGCCCGAACAGCCGCTGAATAATCTGGTATTGAAGCCTTACGGCATGGCTTGCTGCTCAGCATATTTTCTTCCTTGATTAATCGCTTCAAATAAGTCATTTTGTTTAAAGGTTTCATTTAGAGATTGGGATAGTCGCCTACGCCAATTCGGATATTCAACATCAGTTCCTGGAATGTTTACCGGTATATCATTTCCTTCCAAATCATCTACTTGCAAACACAATAACTGAGCAGGAGAAAGCGCGAGTTCACTAACAAGTGCTAGATATACTTTGGTAGTAACGACATTCGATATAGAATAGGTTGTTTGCTGACTGCCGTACTGAGTTAGCCTATATTTTCCTCCCAACCAGACAAGTAATGCTTGTTTATCTTGTTCTCGTAAAGCCATCTCTGCGCTCAGCTGTGTTTCACTATCGTATAAACCAAACTCAAATTTAAGTTCAATATCTTTGCCTTGCCACCAAGCGCTAAAAGGCGCAACATCATGATTTGCGACCATTAACATTGCTCTATCACGGAAGTCAGCTAGTGATTTAAACTGCCCATTGTCATGCTTTTCAAAATAAAAAATGTCATTTGCAAATATGTCCGCTTGCGCCATTATTTGATGCATTTCTGCGGGAACCACACCTAAATCTTCACCAACGATCAAACACTGGTTTCGTTGGCTTTCCAACGCAAGGATCGCTAACATTTCTTTTAATGGATAATATACATAACAACCATGTGGCTTATCTTTATATTGCACACACCACCACAAACGCATTAGCCCCATAACATGGTCAATTCGTAATCCGCCGCAATTCTTCATGTTTTGCTGCACTAGTTCGATAAAATAGTTGTAGTTATCCGCTTTTAGTTTTATTGGATCAATTGCCGGCAACCCCCAGTTTTGTCCATTCGCTGCAACTAAATCAGGCGGAGCGCCAACACTGGTATTGTCAGCATATAAAGCTTTATTTCGTTGGTATTCTTCGCCATCAGGAGCACAACCAACGGCAAGATCTAACATAAGTCCTATTTTCATCGACAGTTTTTTACAAAGATTTTGACATTGTTCAAGTTGTAACGAACATTGCCATTGTAAGTAAAGTTCGTAATCTGATAGCTGCCAATGCTGATGAATATTTTTAAACATTAAGAAGCTTTGTGCCCGAATTGAGTTTATTTTTAACTCATTGCTTTCAAACGAAGAAAATAGTTGTTTAAAAGCAATTGTTTTTTCTCGGCTAACCGCGCGATAATTTATATAACCGCTCTTCACTAACTTAGACGCTTCAATAGTATTTCTTTGCTTTTGATGACAAAAGTCTTCAGATAATTCACAACAAAGATATAGCGGGTTCAACTGCGTACGATCACTTGGACTATAAGGGCTCGCACGCTCTGGGCATTGAGGGAATAGCTTATGTAATGGGTTTAACAATATATAGTCAGCACCTTGATTAGCACTAAGTTCGATCAGTTCTTTTAAGTCAGAAAAGTCACCAATGATATAATTTCCACTGCTTTTAATACTATAAAGCTGAACAGAGACCCCCCATAATTTACGACCACTAATATTATTGAAGCATTGTTTGGGGGCACAAATTATTCTACCGTGAGCGCTTTTATCACCTTGCTCGACTTCCAGTCGGTAATAACCAAGCGACAAGGTACTTAATGGCAAACATCTCTCACTAAAACGTAGGTTGTCATAATAGTAATCACCAACTTCCTTTAAAGTATTAGGCTCACATTCGCCCTGAAGCATAAGTTCGCCGTCTTCATTGAATATTTTCCAATAAAAGGTCTCTAACAGTGAGCTTGAAGAAAACCTTAGTTTGGCCTGCGCATTTGACTCCAATGTCGCTTGTACGTCTGCGACAAGCTGAAACCAAGGGAAAGCGTCTAACTCTTCATTGGTTTTAGCGAGACTTTCATCACTAAGATCATGACCGCAAGCAAGTAATAGTTGATCACGTACCTCTTGCTCAACAGTTACTTGTTTGCCACAATAATCGATATATTCAAGGCCTACCCCCTGCAAATAGCAGAGTTTTTGTTTGGCTTGCATATAAGTAATTAAGCTTGAAATGTAGAAACAATCGAATTGTCACTACCAAAACAATTAAGCTGGTATTTATCTGCGTGGTGGTCGTTTTGCCAGGTATTTTTGTTGATCAAATAACGAAATTGAAAACTGTTATCTTTAGGCAATCTAATTTTAGTGCGAAATACACGATCTTTTTTATTGTATTTCATTCTTTGAGGCTGCCAATCATTGAACTCACCTAGCAACTCAACGTCGTCATCTTTATCACAAATAAACTCAAACGTTACTTCTGCTTCATTTTTTGTCCTAAAAAACCGTTTGGTTAACATCTATCTTATCCTTAAGTTAAAGAGCAAATTTAATAACTTGAGATGAAAGTATAGCTAGGGATTTTTCCCTTTCCAGTTCAAAAGCTTTAAATTTTTATTAAAGTTTAAAGAAAAAGTAAAATGAGCTAAAAACGATCAATGAATTCAATTCAAAAATAAAAATAGCTTAAAGATAAAGCACTTGGTTTAACATCTGAGCATTTAACGCTTAGATTAGAAAAAAAGCTTAATTGAAAGATAAAGATTCGCTATACTAACTTTAAGTCTTCTGGGGTGTTTGTATGTTAACTATGTCCCTGAGCCGATAAGTTTTACCTTTGGAAGTTGACGATTAGCTACTGTGCAAACCCGGCTCGTATCGGGAAGCCTACGGTTAAAAAGATATTTCCGCCCTGAACACACGGTGTTCAGGACTAAAGTCGACTGCGGCATCTTGGAAGCCTTACTTATTTCTATCGATTCAAAAAATTAAGATATTTCCGCGCTAACCTAAAACACCACACGATATTCAGGACTAAAGTCGACTGCGGCATCTTGGAAGTCTTATCTTTATCGATTAAGTAAAATCAAAAAAAAGATATTTCCGCGCTATCTTAAAACACCACACGGTGTTCAGGACTAAAGTCGACTGCGGCATCTTGGAAGCCTACTGTTAAAATAATTTATGGTATATTATTAAAAACGGAGCATTTAGATGCTCCGTAATATTATTCTAGTGTCATTATTTTATGGTGCAGGCGGTATCCCGTGTCCTTGGCATGAGCCGCCCATTAGTATTCCCTTGTGCGCACTAGTTGTTCCTACAAGCTTTCGAGTTGTTGTTTGACAATAATGCATGATATAGCCCGAAACTTGGCTCTTAGATGCATCAGTATAATAAACAAGCGTAAATGCTGACGCCCATACGGCGTAAGAAGAGACAGACACTCCTGCGATTAAAGCGGCGGCGGCCAATTTCAATTTTGCATTTTTTAACATCTTTATTCCTTTCTAATGTTCTACAATGATTATTCACTGTAGTGCATAAAAAATAACCTAACGAAGGTTGATGAACAAGATGTTATAAATACGTTAATTGTAAGTTATTATGTATTAAAGAAATTAATAAATAACTTTGTAGTACAAATACTTGCTTATATACAGAGTCAACTCGCAATAAATAACCTATCAGAAATTAATTACTTCACTAATAGTTAATTAATCACCCTGCACTAATAGAAGTACTAGGTGAAAAATCAGGGCGAGGTAACTTATCCAAAATAGCATAGAGATAAATAACTATTAAACTTAAACTAGCTCCAATAAAAAACAAGGCTGGTCCACCAAGCTTATCCAAGATTATACCTCCACCTAATGGTGCTAGTGCATAACCTAACGAATAAAACGAAGCCGCGCCAAAATATGCACCGCGTAAATGTTGAGGTGCTAACCTATCAATATGCACATTCATCGTTGGAAACAGTATCGCTTCAGCTAAACTCATTAACATTACTGCGCCAATCCAGCCCCAAAACAAGTTAACGGGATTAAGAGCAAACCAAAATTGAGATAGAGCTAATAATACTAAGCCTATTTGAATACGCTGCTCGAGCTTTAGTGACGCCATTAATTTAAGTAAAATAAATTGACAGCAAACAACAGTAATTGAGTTAGCAATAATCATCGAAGATATTAAAAGCACAAGATCAGGAACTGACGATCTAGTTAAGTACTGTATTAAAGACGAATCCATTTGTGCATAAATAAACATACACAAAATATTAGCGATTATTAGGCATTGCAATAAGCGGTCTTGCCTTAAGATACTTAAGGTAACTGTAAAGCTACTTTCTTTAGCGTTATTGGCGTTATTTATTTCTCCATGATATTTAAATCCCCAAATCAACAGCGTTAAAAACAACGCAAAAGCGACTGAAGTAAAGTAAAAGCTTGATTGTTCACCCGTTAGACCGAGCCAAAATCCTACTAACGGACCAATAGCAGCACCAATATTGACAACAAAGTAGCGACTTTGCATAGCGAGCTCTCTAGCCGAGTCATCATCGACAATATCACCTATCAGCGCTGAAGTTGGTGGCTCCCAGAGCGCTTTTGCAATAGAGCAGAGAGTTATTACAATAATGTAGCCATATAACTGTTCAACCTGAGCTAATAACGCAAAAGAAATGACATATAAAACACCACTAACATACATTAGCTGATGACGACCTATTCGGTCTGATAATGTACCACCAATAAAACCGACAAAAACTGAAATTAGCGCTGCGCTAGACAAGATCAAACCGATTTCCGTCGCTGATAGTGAAAATTTCTTATAAAGAATAACGGCCAGAAATGGCCATACCATATAAAAGCTGCCACGAGTTATAAAAGCACCAAATAAAATGATCCACATTAATAATGGAAATTTTTTCACTGTGCTAAACGACACATCACTTTTCATACAAAACACCTTCCATGCAAAAACGATATATAAACAAATTACTTTATATATCGTTTAACTTAAAATTGATAGCTTTACTTTCAACAGAAAAGTCAATATAACAGCGCTATATTAATTACTTAGTTAGCACTTTTAAAAAAAAATGACCGAATGACTGATAATACCTCACACAACTTAGCTCACTCCCAACCAATTGGCATTTTTGATTCCGGTGTCGGTGGTTTATCCATCGCAAAATGCATTAGTGAGCACTTACCTAATGAACAACTTATCTACGTTGCTGATTCTGCTAATGCACCCTACGGAGATATTTCGGTATCGAATATAGAACAACGAGTTAACGCTATTACTACTTGGTTAATGACAAAGGATGTCAAGGCCTTAGTGATTGCATGTAATACCGCAACAGTAAACGCTATCGATCAATTAAGGCAAAACTTTTCAATTCCTATCATTGGCGTAGAACCCGCGATTAAACCAGCTGCTAGGCTAAGTAAAAAAAATAAGATCGCATTATTGGTCACACAAGCAACCGCGAGTAACAAACGGTTTTTAAACTTGGTCGCTAGCCATAAACAATCAAGCGATGTGATCATTCAAGCTTGCCCTGGTTTAGTTGAATTGGTAGAAGCGGGACAAATTAACACTCTTGCTTGTAAGCAATTACTCGAAAGCTATATCACACCACTCATCGCGCAAGGTATCGACACGTTAGTACTCGGCTGTACTCACTACCCATTTTTACGTCAAAAAATAAATGAAATAACAAATAATCGTCTTACCATTATGGAAACTGCACAGCCAGTTACCGAACAATTAGAGCGCCGTTTAACCGAATTTAATTTATTGGCTACAGCAAAAATAGCGCCTAACTTATTTTTCACCACCCAAAAATGCGCTAAACAACATCAAGTATTTTGTGATTTATGGTGTGAACAACTGACATTGGAAATAGTAGAAGAGTTATAGAAATTCAATTCCTTTACCGACTTTGAAAGGCAAAAATGCGCCGTTAATAGTCTAAAGTAAAAAAACAAAGAGCCATTTAGACGTCTAGGCGTAAAAAAACTAGGAAAAACTTTGATGAGCAGTTAGAATAAAGTTATTGAAATATTACTTTTAACCTGTTTATTTTTCTTGAGGGTTTATGTCTAAACATTATTTTACTTCAGAATCAGTTTCTGAAGGTCATCCGGATAAAATTGCTGATCAAATTTCTGATGCAGTATTAGATGCTATCATCGCCAAAGACAAACACGCACGTGTTGCTTGTGAAACTATGGTAAAAACTGGTGTAGCTATAATTTCAGGTGAAGTTTCAACAACTGCTTGGGTTGATTTAGAAGACTTAACACGTAAAGTTATCACTGATATTGGCTACACTTCTTCAGAAGTTGGTTTTGATGGTGATACCTGTGGCATTATGAATTTAATTGGCCAGCAATCTCCTGAGATAGCGCAAGGTGTCGACCGAGTAAAACCTGAAGATCAGGGCGCAGGCGATCAAGGCTTGATGTTTGGCTATGCCACTAATGAAACAGATACGCTTATGCCGGCACCTTTATTCTATTCTCACCGTTTAGTTGAGCGTCAAGCTGAGATGCGTAAGTCAGGGGTATTACCTTGGTTACGTCCTGATGCTAAAAGCCAAGTAACCTTTGTTTACGAAGATAATAAACCTGTTGCTATTGATGCTGTTGTTTTATCTACTCAGCATAACCCTGAAATATCTCAGGATGATCTGCACACTGCCGTAATGGAAAATATTATAAAAGCAGTTTTGCCCGCAGAGCTGTTAACCGCAGAAACCAAATACTTTATTAACCCAACCGGTAAATTTGTTATTGGTGGTCCAGTAGGTGATTGTGGATTAACTGGACGAAAAATTATTGTTGATACCTACGGCGGTATGGCTCGTCATGGTGGTGGTGCCTTTTCTGGTAAAGATCCATCAAAAGTTGATCGAAGTGCGGCCTATGCTGGTCGTTACGTTGCCAAAAATATTGTTGCCGCAGGATTAGCCGATCGTTGCGAGATTCAAATCTCTTATGCTATTGGCGTTGCAGAGCCGACGTCTATTTCGATTGAAAGCTTTGGCACAGGTAAAGTATCAGAAGAACGTTTGGTGGAGTTAGTACGTGAACACTTTGATTTACGTCCTTACGGCATTACTAAAATGTTAGATTTATTACACCCAATGTACCGCCAAAC
>Ga0105355_10006093_pt1 | contig 10065 bp, 10 predicted proteins | sample GOMGulsemesocosm_2_FD_83508 | JGI IMG/M metagenome (GOLD analysis project Ga0105355, IMG submission 83508) | Methane-oxidizing microbial communities from mesocosms in the Gulf of Mexico - GOM9C Gulf of Mexico | ecosystem: Environmental > Aquatic > Marine > Cold seeps | place: Gulf of Mexico...
TGAAAGGACAAATTTATTTTAAATCTACTATAGGAAAAGGGACTAGTTTCTTTGTATCTTTCCCAAAATATAAAACAAACTAATTATGGATACTTATGCATTGATAATTGGAATTTCGGGTATCATCATTATCTCTTTCCTCTTTAATATTATATCAAAAAAAACTAATATACCTTCTGTATTAATGCTTATTATTTTAGGAGTTTGCATAAAAGAATTTGGAGGAGAACAAATCAATACTGATGTATTTGCAAATCTTTCGGTCCTTGAAATGGTTGGTAACGTTGGTTTAATAATGATTGTTTTAGAAGCTGCTTTAGATTTAGATTTAAAACGTGAAAAAATTGGTTTAATTGTTAAATCATTTTTTGTAGCATTAATCGCACTAATAGCCTCATCTTTTGCCATTGCTTATATCATCATGTATTCTATTCAAGACCTACCTGACTTATATAAAGCGCTTATCTATGCGGTACCGCTATCTATTATGAGTTCAGCCATTATTATCCCTTCTGTAGGAGGCTTAAAAGAAGACAAAAAAGAATTTATGGTTTATAAAAGCACCTTCTCTGATATATTAGGGATCATGTTTTTCTACTTTTTAATAGGTGCAGAAGTAGGAGCTTCTACTTCAGAGATAGCTATAGACGTTGTTAAAAATATCGGTGTTACTGTTATAGTTTCAATCCTTTTATCGTATGCTTTGGTATACGTGTTTCAAAAATTAACATCACAAGTCAAATTATTTTTAATAATCGCTGTATTATTTTTAATGTATGCTTTAGGCAAAAAACTTCATTTATCATCCCTATTAATCATCTTATTCTTTGGGTTAGTATTAAACAATACTCCTCTCTTTTTTCGAGGTAAATTAAGTAAGTATGTCAACAAGGAAACTGTAAAGCCAATCATGCACGATTTTCATATTTTAACCTTGGAGTCTGCCTTCGTTATACGCACATTTTTCTTTGTAATTTTTGGTATGTTTATCTCTTTAAAATCTTTGATAGATTGGAAAGTGACTATTATTAGTTTAGGCATTATTGGTGCATTATATGCAGTACGTTTTTTAACATTGAAATCAATTGTGCAAAAAGATATTACTCCTCAGTTATATATTGCGCCTAGAGGGCTAATAACTATACTACTATTTTTTGTAATTGAAAGTCACCCTGAATTTAATATTACCCAATTTAATGAAGGTATTTTACTATTTGTCATTATCATATCAAGTATAATAATGACATGGGCCTTAATAAAATATAATGGAGGTAATGTGAAAGATGTATTACTAGCTCAAATGCCGAGCCTTAAAGTTGATAAAAACAATGATGCTTTGAATGATAAATCTGAAGACAACATTGAACACAGTGTAGAAGAACAAGATTTTAATAATTTCTAGAAAATAATTTAATAAAAAAAGGAAAGCTACAGTTGCTTTCCTTTTAAATAAAATTTAGTAGTAATAATCTTAGTCTACAACAGACCCTGCCACATTAGTACATCTATACCTGTATCTAATACGACCACCTTTAGAAGCACCTTCAGTAATATTCACTGCCGTTGATCTATCCATGAATAATGTAGCATTTCCTAACGCCAAATTTGACTTTTTATTCACTCCTAAAACAAGGTTAGTACCACCGTTATCTGCTGTAAAAAATAACGCATCTTGCCCCCAAGTCGGAGTCCCAACAAAACACCCAACATGCTGATTGCTGAAAGAGCTGTACCGTCCCACGTTAAAGTTTGAGCTATTGATTTTGTTAGCGTATCGAATCCAGAAGGAAAAGCAATAGATTCACCATTAGGAACAGCATTTGTATATTCGTCTCCGTTTGAATTAGTATACACAAAAGAACCAGAATTAAGTTGACCTGCATACTCTTTATGATGACCATTATACCATACGTTATAAGGTAATACTTCACCATTAAAAGTAACTGATGCGTTGGTTGAATCTGTCAACTCTAACACCGTTCCAGTGACACTTCCAAATCGAAACCTAGCAACGGCGTGGGTTTTATCGTCATTTTGATTATAAAACAATTCATAATCACAATAAATTTTATCTTGATTCACATCAACTGAATCTTCTTTATTACATGACGCCAATCCTAAAAACAGAAGTACTAATAGCCAAATTGATTTTTTCATAATACATATTTTACAATACAAGATAGTTAAAAAATTTATCTTCTATCCTTATTTGATTTTTGAATTTCTAAAGGATTAGCAGTGATTTCTTTATGCATTTTCCTCATTTTAAACACATCACACGCTAAGAAGTATGCATTTCTAAACGAACGTTCAGAAGCAACGTTTTTCCCAACAATATCGTAAGCAGTTCCGTGATCAGGAGATGTTCTTACAATCGGCAATCCGGCTGTAAAGTTTACACCTTCATCAAATGAAATAGATTTGAATCCGGTCAAGCCTTGATCATGGTACATAGATAATACACCGTCAAAGTTTTTTAAATTTGCTGACCCAAAAAACCCATCAGAAGAATAAGAACCATAAACTAATTCTCCATCATCAAATATTTTTTTAACAACGGGGTTAATGATATCAATTTCTTCATTTCCTAAAGTACCTCTATCTCCAGCATGTGGATTTAATCCTAACACAGCTATTCTTGGTTTACGAATTGCAAAATCCGTTTTTAACGTCTTTAAAAATAGTCGTAATTTGCTTTCAACTGCTTCCTTTGTAATCAATTCTGCAACATCTTTTAATGGCACATGTCCAGTTACAACAGCTACTCTTAATTCGTCAGCTACCATTAACATCAACACCTCTTCCGAGTTTGATAAATCAGATAAATACTCAGTATGACCCGGAAAGTTAAACCCAGCACTTTTCACACCATCTTTATTTATAGGTGCAGTGACTAACACATCTATTTTATTAGCTGTTAAATCAGCAGTTGCAGCTTCTAAAGACAATAAAGCATATTTACCTCCGATTGGATTTTGTTCTCCTAAGTTTAACTTTACCTCTTCTTTCCAACAATTTATTAAATTAATTTTTTTTGGTTTTGCTTTAGTCGCATCATCAATGGGCAATACATTAAAGTCAGTATTATTAATCGCCTTTTTATGAGCTGAAATCACTTTTGAGCTTCCATAAATAATTGGAATAGAATTCTCAAACATTTTAGCATCTTTTAAGGTTTTAATAATCACCTCAAGACCCACACCATTGATATCTCCAACTGTTATACCTACTCTTATTACATCACTCATAATTAGTTTGCTTTTTGTGATAAAAATTCAATTAATAATCTTACTCCTGCACCAGTTCCACCTTGACCACGATACCCTTCCTTTTTATGTGTAAAAGCAGGTCCGGCAATATCAATATGAATATAAGGGTAATCAGTAAAATGTTCTAAAAATTTCCCTGCAGTTATCATCCCTGCATAAGGACCTCCTAAGTTTTTCAAATCTGCAATTGGAGATTTTAACATCTCATTAAAATCGTCCCAGAAAGGAAAAGTAACAACTCTATCATAAGTTTGTGTCCCTGCTTTCTCTAATGCTTTTAATTCCTTTTCTTTAGCATTACCCATTGAAATACTCGCAAAAGTACCAATTGCTGCCACTGCAGACCCAGTCAATGTAGCTGCATCTAATACTAATTCTGGATTATATTTCTTAGCATAAGTTAAAGCATCTGCTAAAACCATTCTTCCTTCAGCATCCGTATTCAACACTTCAACCGTTGTTCCATCCATCATTGTAACAACGTCACCTGGCGCATATGCATTACCACCTGGTCTATTATCAGTTGCAGGAATTAATGTAATAATATGTAAAGGTAATTTTAATTTAGCTGCTCCATAAATAGTCCCAGCCATTGCTGCTGCACCACCCATATCACTTTTCATAAAGTCCATTGAATTCCCAGTTGGCTTTAATGAAAGTCCTCCTGTATCATAAACAATTCCTTTACCAACTAAAACGATTGGTTTTTTATTTTTTGCATTTTTTGGTTTCCATTCTAAAATTGTAAATGTTGGCGGATCAATAGACCCTTTATTTACAGCTAACAAACCACCCATTTTTAAAGCGGTAATTTTCGATTTTTTTAGAATATCTACTTTGACACCAACTTTTTCACATTTTTCTTTTACATCAGTAGCTAATCTTTCTGCTGTTAGGTAAGACAAAGGTTCGTTCACTAACTCCTTTGCCCAATTGGTAGCATCTGTAATTGTATTACACCTAGACACATCAACAGATTTGTTAGTTGTTGTTGCTGTTATTAATTTAGCTGCTTTGTCCTTTTTATCAGTGAAATATTTCAAAAACTCATAAGATGATAATGCCAAACCTTCCATTACTAAAAATATTGAGTCCGAATTATTTCCATCAATCTGAACCGAACTCGTTTCATTCTTTAATAACTCAAATACCTCATGCCCACATTTCCTTAATGCTTCCTTATTTTTAGGATCTTTTAAATTCTCAGATTTTACAAAAATTAAATACTCACCATCTTTTATCACAAAAGCCATTGATGATTTTTCAAGTTTTGCTAATACAAACGAAGAATTACCTGCACTTAAACCAGCAATTTCCCCATCAGCTTTGAATTTTTTTAAATCTTTTGAATCGATAACATAAACTGAATGTTTTGATTTTACAGTCTTGTTGTATTTTAGTTGAATGCTCATATATTTGAAAATTTTATGCCTTAAAGATACTATTTTTTATGTTTTCTCCTCTCTTTAACAAATCGTTTTTATCTTTACTAAGATAAAAAACAGATTATCAATTTCATTTGCATGGCGACAAGTTTAATATAGACGCCTTAGACTTTGAAAATAGTGCCCGCAAATAAAATATTTATTAAAATCACATTTTGTTGATAAAATATATCACTACAATCTATCACAATTGTTAGATTTGTAAAAAAATAATCAAAATGAATATATTAATTTTAGGATCAGGAGGAAGAGAACACGCTATTGCTTGGAAAATTACTCAAAGTTCACAATTAGACAAATTATTTATTGCGCCTGGAAACGCAGGTACAAGTCAATTGGGAATGAATGTAGATATGAATGTTAATGATTTTGAATCAATAGGCAAATTTGCTATTGAAAATAAAATCGATTTCATAATGGTTGGCCCTGAAGACCCATTAGTAAATGGAATTCATGATTATTTTTTAGCTGATGACAATTTAAAGAAAGTTGCGATTATTGGACCAAATGCAGAAGCTGCTCAACTAGAAGGAAGCAAGGATTTCTCTAAACAGTTCATGAAACGTCATAATATCCCAACAGCGAAATACCAAACCTTCACAAAGGAAACCTTAGAACAAGGGTATGCTTTTTTAGAAAAAATGAAACCACCATATGTTTTAAAAGCGGATGGTTTAGCGGCAGGAAAAGGAGTTTTAATTCCAACAACCTTAAAAGAAGCTAAAGCGGAATTAAAAAACATGTTAGCAGATGCTAAATTTGGTGATGCCTCCTCTAGAGTTGTTATTGAAGAATTTTTAACAGGAATTGAATTATCAATGTTTGTAATGACAGACGGTGTTTCGTATAAAATTTTACCAGAGGCTAAAGATTATAAAAGAATTGGAGAAGGTGACACAGGCTTAAACACTGGTGGCATGGGAGCAGTATCTCCTGTACCTTTTGCAACACAATTATTTAAAGATAAAATTGAAAATCAAATCATTATCCCTACTATTAAAGGGCTTAAAAAAGATGGGATTGAATATAAAGGATTTATCTTCATTGGTATTATTAAAGTAGGGAACGAACCTTATGTAATTGAGTATAATTGTAGAATGGGAGATCCTGAAACAGAAGTTGTAATGCCTAGATTACGTTCTGATATTTTAGATTTATTTGAAGGTGTAGCTACGCAAACATTATCGGAAAGAGATGTTGTCTTTTATGACAAAGCTGCTGCTGGTGTGATGATGGTATCGGGTGGATACCCAGAAGCATACGAAAAAGAAAAGGAAATTAAAGGGATGGACTCAATAGTTGACTCAATAGTTTACCACGCTGGAACGAGAAAAGATGGTGCAAAAACAATATCTGCCGGTGGTAGAGTACTTTGCGTAACTTCTTATGGTAAAACAATTGAAGAAGCACTGGAAACAAGTTATGCTAACGCTTCAAAAATTTCTTTTGATGGCGCTTACTACAGAAAAGACATAGGTTTTGACGTTGAAACAGAAAAAAAATAATAAAACTATAGGTTGAGTTTACAAAATATTGTAAATTCGTTCAAAACAATTCTATTAATTAAATGGAGGACGACCCCCAAAGTACACAGCGCATAAAAATATTAACTTCTTCTTTTGATAGTTCTAAAATATGGTAAATTTATTTATTATCATATCAACGTTGATAGCGTCTGCATTTTTTTCGGGCGTTGAAATTGCCTTCGTATCCGCCAATCGATTAAAAATTGAATTGGATAAAAACCAAGGCTTTATGTCTGGTAAAATATTATCCTATTTTGTTCAGCACTCATCTAAATTTATTAGCACTTTACTTTTAGGCAATAACATTTCATTAGTCGTATACGGAATATATATGGCTATTGTTTTAGAACCACTCATAGAAAATATAACGGAAATTGAGGCAATTATTTTATTATCACAAACTATAATCTCAACATTAATAGTTTTAATCACTTCTGAATTTTTACCTAAAGCTATATTTAGAATTAACCCAAACCGTACACTAAGTATGGTTTCAATACTATTAGTAATAGTTTACGTTTTTCTTTTTATACCTACTTACATTACCAACACCATCTCTCATCTATTCCTCAAACTATTTAAAATAAACACGACCACTACTCAGCAAGCGTTTACAAAAATTGACCTTGACGACTATGTTCGTGACGTGAACGATAGAATGAATGGAAAAGCTGAAATGGACAATGAATTAATCATTTTACAAAACGCACTCGAATTCAACACTATAAAAGTAAGAGATTGTATGGTTCCAAGAACTGAAATACTAGCTTTAAACATTGAAGATTCAATACATCTCTTAAAATCAAAATTTATTGAAACCGGATACTCTAAAATATTAATTTTTAGAGACAACATTGACAACGTAATAGGATACGTTCACTCTTTTGAGTTATTTAAAAAACCATCAAAAATAAAAAACATACTATTACCTATCACCATTGTTTCAGAAGCAAGCTTCATTGAGGACGTTATGGATCAATTTAGTAAGAAGAAGAGAAGCATGGCTGTTGTTGTTGACGAATTTGGCGGCACATCTGGACTAATTACAGTAGAAGATATAATTGAAGAAATATTTGGTGAAATTGAAGACGAGCACGACACCGTTGACTTAATTGAAAAAGAACTAAACAATGGAGAGTATGTCTTTTCTGCAAGACAAGAAATTGATTACATAAATGATAAGTTTAAACTTAACATTGAAGAAAGTGATGAATATACTACTCTATCAGGATTCATACTAAGCCAATTAGAAGAAATCCCTCAAAAAGGGAATTCGTTTAAATATAAAGACTACGAATTTGAGATACTTGAGGTGTCAAACACTAGAGTTGAGGAAGTATTAATTCGTATTATTAAAGATTAAAATACTACCTTTGTCTTATAATTTTATAATTGAACCATGTTTAAAAACGGTATTACAAAAGACACTAAAGATCAACCAAACAAAATCAACAGATTAGTTGAAGGCACAAACATTAAAGGAGACATTGTGTCCGACAGTAACATTAGACTGGATGGTGAATTATTTGGTGACCTCACAACAACTGGAAAATTAGTTATAGGACCTTCAGGTAAAATCACTGGAAACATAGTATGTTCCAATGCAGATATTGAAGGAACAATCATTGGCACAATCAAAGTGGACGAATTTTTATACTTAAAAGCAACAGCAGTATTTAAAGGAGACATTACGACAGGTAAAATTAGTATTGACAAAGGCGCTACATTTACAGGAACTCATCAAATGAATGATGAAGTTTCAAGAAACGTGAATCAAACCATTTCAACATCAGAAGAATCTGATATAGTCTACTAATCATGACTCCTAAAAAAGAACCAAAAAAATCAGATTACTTAAGATATTCTTCATTAGGATTTCAAATGGCCATTACCATTGGTCTATTCGCATGGCTCGGTAACTTCTTAGACGAAAAATACAAAACTGAAGACCCTTATTATTCAATAGCATGTATTCTTTTTGGTATAGCCGTAGCCTTATATCAAGTCATTAAAGAAGTTATATCCTTATCAAAAGACAATGATGAATCAAACCCAAAAGATAAACTAGATGAAAAATAAGCAATTAAAAAATTCACTTTCTTTACTCGTTATTTTTTTAATATTCCTAGCAGGAGTACACATTATGTTACTCGAATATATCCTACCTGAAACATATTCACAGATTGAGATTCTTTATATTTATTTATTTTTAGGAATATTTTCTTTATTAGGAATTAGCGCTATATTTTTAATCCACAACAATGACGACACTTTAATAGGCAAAGGCTTCTTAGTCTTTACAGTATTTAAAATACTCGGGGCCATAGTATTTCTATACCCTTGGCTAGCAGACCAAGACGACTACACAAGGCCATTTGTTTATCAATTTTTTGCTGTATTTTTTCCAACTTTACTATTTGAAACACTGGTTATTTTAAAAGTAATCAACGCCATTGAAGAGGAAAAAACAATAAATGATGAAAATCAAAGCGAAAAATAATTGTTAGTTAATTTATAATCCATAACTTTGCACCGAATTTTAGGTTAAACGATTATTATGTCGAATATTTTAAATATGAAAAAATTAGTTAAAGTACTATTAATTAGTGTTTTATTTTTCTCCGCAAATACTTCATTTGCACAAGGAGAAGACATAGAAAAACTTGCCAATGAATTTGGCGTTGTAACTATGTTGGATGGAATAATAAATCCTGAAAATCATGAACCAACCAAAGAACATGAAGAAGAAGGTTTTAGCCCAATCCACCACGTTATGGATGCGCATAACATTCATTTATGGGGAGAAGGACATGACGCAGTATCAGTTCCATTACCTATTATTCTTTGGACAGAAAATGGATTAATTACGTTTTTGTCTTCAGAATTTCATCATGATGATAAAGGACATCACGTAGTTGAAAAAAACGGAATGTCATTTGTAAACTTACATGAAACTATTTATCAATTAAACGCAGGAGCACATGCAATTGAACTGGATGCTGATCATCACGCATCAAATGCAATAGTCCCTTTAGATTTTTCAATTACTAAGTAGTTGTTGCAATTTTCATTGTGGCCATCTTAATGTTATTAGTGTTTACATCTGTAGCTAAAAAATATAAAGGAGACAAACCACAAGCACCAAGAGGGATTGCATCTTTCATGGAGCCTTTAGTGCTATTTGTTAGAGACTTTGCAAAAGAAAATATCGGAGAAACAAAATACATGAGGTTTATGCCTTATTTATTAACTGTATTTTTCTTTATCTGGTTTGGTAACCTTTTAGGTTTAATTCCATTTATTGGTGGAATCAACATGACAGGTAATATATCTATTACTTTAATGTTAGCCTTAATGACTTTAATTATTCAAATCATCCATTCTAAATGGGCATTTTGGAGTCATATGTTAATGCCTCCTGGTGTACCAGTTGCATTATACCCAATACTAGTACCAATTGAATTAATTGGATTATTAGTTAAACCTGCCGCTTTAACTATTCGTTTATTTGCGAACATTACGGCAGGACATATTATCGTACTTTCAATTATCGGAATAATATTTATGAATCACAGTATGGCATGGGCAGGATTATCTGTACCTTTAGCTTTATTCATTTCTGTATTGGAAGTAACATTAGTGGCTTTTTTACAAGCTTACATCTTCACTATGTTGTCGTCAATGTTTATTGGCTCAGCTGTTGATGATGGACACCACTAATCAATAAACACGTATTAAATAAAAGTTAAATAAAGTAAAAAAGTAAATTATGGGAGCAATTGGAGCTGGATTAGCTGTATTAGGAGCTGGATTAGGAATTGGTAA
>Ga0105355_10006094_pt1 | contig 10063 bp, 7 predicted proteins | sample GOMGulsemesocosm_2_FD_83508 | JGI IMG/M metagenome (GOLD analysis project Ga0105355, IMG submission 83508) | Methane-oxidizing microbial communities from mesocosms in the Gulf of Mexico - GOM9C Gulf of Mexico | ecosystem: Environmental > Aquatic > Marine > Cold seeps | place: Gulf of Mexico...
TATTAAATAGCATTATGATTCCCTTTACCCTTTTGATACTGTTTGGGCAATTCTCATGACAGTTTCTCGCTCCACCCAACAACCTGCGCCATCAGGGGTTAATTCCATGACTTTAACGCTCTTTGCATTCACTTCTAATATACGACCATTAAATAAGCCTAGATAATTTCCTTTCGACACTCGATGTAAAGTTAAATCAGAGGCTTCAACTAAAGCCCATAATACACCATCATCTCCCATCGTTCCGCGCATGATCAATTTTTCTAGTGAAAATTTTTCTAACGGCTGTTTACGACGGCGTGGATCAGGGCTCAAACAGCCTGACATTTGTTGTATTTTTTGTTGAATCACTTCAGGTTGCGGTAAAACAAATGGACTACGCAACTCTTTAGCAGAGTAATCATAATGATTAAAAGGATGAACCTCAGGCATAGGCGCTATCTGGCTGGTAGTAGCCGCCTTTACTTGTTCAATATGAGCAGATAAATCGCTGGTATCGTCGAAGCAACCACCGATAAACGCCAAAACAAAAAGAACTAATATTCTCATTTGGTTTCAGCCTCTTGATAACGGTAGGTTTTAGCTTCAAGTTTTAGGTTTAGATTTAGCACTTCTGAGCTGAATTGAGTAATGCCAATCTCGAAATCATGTAATGTTACAATTCTTGGTAGCCCCGCAATTTTACTAACAAAATTACCAAAAGAATGATAAGAACCATTCACTTCAATATCAATGGGCAGCTCTATGTAGATTTCTTTACTTATTTCCGGCTGCCATTCTAATCTAACAAAATCCAAACCACTGGTGGTTCCAATAAAAGTAATGTCATCAAGTAAACCTGGTGTTTCATGACTATTAGGTAAACTTCTTAATTGATTAGCAAAAATATCTTCGGCTTCAATCATTTGCGCTCTAAACAAATCTAAATTTGCGGCAATATGGTATTTGATTTTATAGGATGATTTTAATGTCTTTTCTTCAGAGGTGATCCTATCAAGTTGTTCCATTTTACCACTGATTAAGCCAATGTAGCCTAAAACCAATACCATAGCAGCGAGGAAGATTGTTAGCATGAGTTTTGCCGCAGGTGGCCACTGACCAATATTATCTAACTCAAGGTTTTCAAATTGTGATGCATCAAAATTCATTTTTTAGCTCCTTTCGAAGCCGCATCAAGTCGTCCTTTTGCATCATTTACTAAACCTTTTATTTTCACCTTCATTCTAAAATTACTCAGTAACTTAGAATCACCTTCACCGGCAGTGATAGACTCAGGGGTAGCGTCGGTAAATAGATCTGATAACTCAATAGCACGAATCATATTGGCCAAATGATTATTCGATTCGCTTTTACCTGAAATTTCAATGGCGTTACCTTGCTTATTAAGCTGAGTAATATAAATCCCAGTTGGAATTATTTTCGCTATTTCATCCAATACCTGTGTACCAACATTACGGCTACGTTGTAATTGTTCAACCACATCAATGCGTTTTTGTAGCTCAGTTTTCTTTTCATTCAGGGTTTTAATTTCCGCTATTTGTATATCCAATTGTTGGATTTCATTTTGCAAAAACTGGTTCCGAGCAGTTTGGCCATCTACCCGCATTTGAAAATAAAAGTTAACTATAAGCACTATAGCAAACGCACATAAACATACCGCCGCCAATAAGGTAAAAAACTCTTTTTGTTTGGCCTTAAGTGCCTCTTCTCGCCAAGGGAGTAGGTTTATATATGCCATGGCGTGAAACTCCTGAGTGCTAAACCGGTAGCAACCATCAACTGCGGCGCGACTTTAGCTAATGCTTCTTCATCGATGGATGAAATAATTTCCATATTATTAAAAGGGTTAGCAATAATAGTATGTATTCCTAACTCATCAGTCAGCAGCTTTTCAACACCATCAATTAATGCTGAGCCCCCTGAAATCACTAAATAGTCTACTTTATCAGTGCCACTTGAAGTCAAAAACATTTGAATTGCCCGGCGTATCTGTTGCATTAAAATAGTATGAAAAGGGGCTAATACTTCAAAGGTATAATTAGGCGGTAAATCATTGCTAATTTTAGCTAATTCAGCGTCTTCAAAGCTTTTATTATAATAAGAAACAATTGAGCGGGTATATTGTTCGCCGCCAAACATTTGATCTCGGCTATAGATATGCTTTCCCGCTTTAGTCGCGGAGAATAGCGTCATTGTTGCCCCAATATCGACGATAGCAACCACTTTTTCAGCCGCATCTTCAGGCAATTGCGATAAACATAAATCATGTGAGCGGCTAACCGCGTAGGACTCAACATCAATGACTTTGGTGTTAAAGTCACCGGTCTCTAATGCGGCAACTCTTGCTTCGATTGACTCAGTACGTGCTGCGCTTAATAGTACATTGACTTTACTAGGGTCGGACTCATTAATATCTAAGGTTTCAAAATCAAGGCTAACTTCATCAAGAGGATAAGGAATTAAACTGTCGGCTTCAATTTCAATTTGACTGGCAAGCTCTTCCTCGCTCAAGGCAACATCCATATAAATTATTTTGGTAATGACAGTTTGACCTGAGACAGCCGCTGCGGCACCTTTGGCCTTAAGGGAGATGTTCTGACGAATTTTAATGATGACATTGCCAACCGCTTCAATGTCTTGAATTTCTCGATCAATCACCGCGCCACGTGCCATCGGCTCAATAGCATAATCTTCGATAATATAGCCATTATTACCTTGGCTGAGTAAAACCGCTTTAACGGCATGTGAACCGATATCGATCCCTACCATCATCGCGGTGTTCTTTTTCCATAATTTATCGAGCATATCTATCCATTAAATTATATTGTTGTAATTATTTTAGACATGTTTTTAACAGAAATACATTTATTACATGGTTTTACAAGATATACTAGTAATATCTGTTAATTTCATTCACAAATAGAGCGATTGAAGTGTTTTCAATTAAAAACCTTTTCAAATTCACCTTAACCAGTTTTTTAGTCGCCTGTTTGGCGATGTTAGCTTTATATTTGTATCTACGTGATGAATTACCTAACATTGAATCTTTGCAGGCGGTGAAGTGGCAAACACCAATGCAAATCTATAGTAAAGAAGGCGATTTAATCTCCCAGTTTGGTGAAAAGAAACGCGTTCCTCTTACATTTGAACAAATACCGCAGCAGCTAATTGAAGCGCTATTAGCCACTGAAGACGATCGCTTTTATTTTCATTTCGGTGTTGATCCCATCGGTATGACCCGAGCAGTTATCGGCCAAATAACCGGTAATCATAGCGGCGGTGCTAGTACCATTACCATGCAAGTTGCCCGTAACTTTTTCCTCACCCGAGATCAGACTTATATACGAAAAGTCCGTGAAATCTTCTTATCTTTTCATATCGAAAGTTTATTAACTAAAGATGAAATATTGGCTCTGTACATTAATAAAATTCCCCTCGGCCATCGTTCTTTTGGCTTTGGCGCCGCTGCATTGGTCTATTACGGTAAAGATATTAACGAGTTAAACCTTGCCCAAATAGCCGTACTTGCCGGATTACCTAAAGCGCCTTCAACGTATAACCCAATAAGTAGGCCTGAACGTGCAAAAATACGCCGTACTACCGTACTTCAACGCATGCTAATAACTGGCTACATCACTGAGCAACAATACCAAATAGCAAAGAATGCGCCAATAACAGGTAAACGGCATGGCGCTAAAATAGTGTTAGATGCCCCTTACATTGCCGAAATGGCTCATCAGAAAATGGTTGAACAATACGGTAAAGAAGTCGCTTATACTGCAGGTTTTAAAGTATTCACCACCGTTAGTAGTAAGCTCCAAAATGCTGCAGACAGTGCGGTAAGAGCAAATTTATTACGTTATGATCAGCGACATGGCTATCGTGGTGCACCATTTAATTTACGTCCCGAACTAGCTGACGCAATGACCAAAATGGCCGAGCAGCCTGCGATCATTGCTGATACCCGTGCTATTGAAGGTATCGACAGCCTTGAAGAAAAAATTACCCATGATCCTCTAGTGTTAACTGAACAAGAAATAGCACAAGCACTAACGACGATACCTCATTATCAGATGCTAGAGCCTGCGGTGGTAACTCACGTTAATGAACGTTCTGTAGATATAATCATAGAAAACAACAAAAAAGCGACTATTCCTTGGGCTGGGTTAGCGTGGGCACGTGAATACATCAATGATAGAAAACAAGGGTCCGCACCAAAACTAGCCAATGAAATTCTTAATTTTGCTGATGTTATTGTGGTCACTAAAGAGGACAATGGTGATTATCGCCTTAGTCAACTACCACGAGCCAGTGCCGCGATGATTTCAATATCGCCAGATGATGGCGCAATTAAAGCGGCTGTGGGCGGCTTTAGTTTCCAACAAAGTCAATTTAACCGAGTTACTCAGGCGAAACGACAAGTTGGCTCTAATATTAAACCATTTATTTATTCTGCAGCCCTCGATCACGGTTATACTTTAGCTTCATTAGTGAATGATGCCCCCATTAATCAATGGGACAAAAGCTCAGGACAAGTTTGGCGACCAAAGAACTCCCCCGCCACCTATGTCGGTCCTTTACGAGTACGGTTAGCCTTAGCACAATCAAAAAACGTTATTGCAGTGCGATTACTGAAGAGTATTGGTTTAGATAATGCAATTAATTACTTATCTAATTTTGGCTTCGCGCCTGATGAGTTACCTCGCAATGAATCGTTGGCATTAGGCTCCGCATCACTAACACCATTAGAGGTGGTGACAGGTTTTGCCACCTTTGCTAATGGCGGATTTTTAATAGACCCTTATATTATTGAGCGTATTGAAAGTGCCACAGGTCAGCTTATTTACCAAGCAGAGCCAACGCTTGCCTGTGATCCATGTATTGCAGAAGAGCTAGCATTATTTGACAATGGTGATGGCGCTACTGCATCGGTTAATCAAGTAAATACTGAGCCAGTAGTTATTAACTCCGCACCACGGGTAATTTCTGAGCAAAACGCCTTTCTAATTACTCAAGCATTAAACAGCGCTATTTGGGGGGCCGACTGGTCGGTAGAGCATGGTTGGCAGGGCACGGGTTGGCGCGCAAGAACATTGAAACGTAGAGATATATCCGGTAAAACCGGTACCACCAACGAAGCCAAAGATGCTTGGTTCTCTGGGTTTTCACGTCACTTAGTAACCACGTCATGGATTGGTTTTGATGATCCAAGTCGCAATTTAGGGCAGTCTGTTTACAACAATAATTTAGGAAAAAACCAAATTACCGGTAAAGAATTTGGTGCTAAATCAGCGCAGCCAGCGTGGGTAGACTTTATGCGAGTGGCATTAGCCGATTTACCGATTAAGCCTATTGAGCCTCCAGCAGATATCGTTTCCGTTCGCATTGATAAAGCCACCGGTAAACTAAGCAATCAAACCAACAAAACCAGTTTATTTGAATACTTTCAAGTAGGCAGTGCACCCACTGAATATATTCATCAGGATAATAGTAGTGATATTTTTCAAGATGAAGAAATCGGCCAACTCAACGAAGAAGAGTTATTTTAAGGCAATATGATCACTTCGTACTGGATAAGGGCGCTAGGTAATTAACTCTGTGTGATGAGATATAGCATAGACATTACTATGCTGCGTATATTGCTTATTTAAAAAATTGATAAATAAGCAATATACCTATTACTCGCCCCTCTAAGCTATGCTGCTTGTTTTGGCTTTTTTATTCGCTGTAATAATGACATTCTTGGCTTGCTCGCTGCCTTTTCGTTACGGCAATCTCGCAGAGCAAGTAAACACGGGGTCAAAATTAGCGTTAACAGCGTTGCAAAAAATAATCCCCCAGCAATTGCCGTTGCTAATTGTGTCCACCATTGGGTAGATGGAGCACCAAAGACAACCGTGCGTTGGAAGAAGTCTAAATTAACCTGCATCACCATAGGTAACAGCCCTAAAATGGTCGTTATTGTGGTTAACATTACCGGTCGTAAACGTTGCGCACCGGTGCGTAAAATAGCGTCGATTGCTGAAAAACCTTCCCGTCGCAGTACATTATAAGTATCAATCAGTACAATATTATTATTGACCACGATGCCTGCCAATGAAATAACGCCGATCCCCCCCATGACAATACCAAAGGGTTTTTGCACTAATAGTAACGCTAAGAATACCCCAACCGTTGAAAATATTACCGCACTTAAAATTAAGAAGGCCTGATAAAAACTATTAAATTGTGTCACTAAAATAATGGCCATCACAAACAACGCAATGCCAAAAGCGTTCACTAAAAATTCTTGTGACTCTTGTTGATCTTCATTTTGACCTTTAATGGCAATTTCAATACTAGGATCAATACCTAATTCCGGGAATTGCTTTTTAAGTAAAGGTAGTTCGGTAATCAACTGCGCACCGGTAATTAAGTTCGCCTGAATAGTAACCACGCGCTTACCGTTCGAACGCCTAATAGTATCAACTTTTGGGGCCGCTTTTCGCTCAACAAAGCTACTTACCGGTACTAGACCACCTGCGGTTTTAACTCTTAAACTATCTAAACGGCCAATATCACGCTTTGATTCGGGATAACGAACACGAATATCTAATTCATCATCAACATCATCGGGGCGATATTCTCCAAGCTTAAGACCATTAGTTACCATTTGTACCGTTGAACCAACCAACGCAGCATCGGCACCGTAAGTAGCGGCTTTAGAGCGGTCTATTTTTAACTGCCATTCTATTCCTGGCTTAGAGCCAGAATCTTCAATATCAGTGAATTTCCCTGTGTTAGCTAACGCACCACGAATAATAGCGACCGACGCCTGCAATTTATCAGGAAAGCGAGAGCTCAGCTCTATACGTAAATCTTTACCATTTTGCGGGCCATCTTCATTTTTACGTACTTCTAATTCAACACCAGCTAAATCGCTAGTGCGTTGATGTACTTCTTTAATGGTTTCATCTGAAGGACGTCGCAGTTGCCAATTAACAAAATTAACTTGGAAGCTACCGACAATATCGTTACCCCCCGTTAAAGTATAAAGAGTATCAATTTCGTCCATATCTAGAATACGTGTTTCAATATCACGCATAATGACATCTTTTTCTAATACCGATAAATCGCCATGGGATCTCACCACAATAGTGGCACTATTAGGTTCAATTTCGGGAAAAAACACAGCCCCCAAACCTGATGCGCCATATAGCCACATTACCATGATGGAAATTGAAATAGTGCCCGCCAGTACTTTCCAAGGATGATTTATTGCCTTAGTAAGCAAAGCAACATACTTACCGGTAAAGCCGGTTAGTTTGGTTAAATCGCCCGCTTCAGCGTCTTCAACTTGTTGCTGTTCTGCGGCACTGATTGCTCTAGATTTACCAAAGATACTGCCAATGGTTGGCACAAAAATCAGTGCCATGGCTAATGATGCCGTTAACACGGCAATAAGAGTGATAGGTAGGTATTTCATAAACTCACCCATCATCCCCGGCCAGAACATTAATGGCGCAAATGCCGCTAAGGTAGTTGCCGTTGAAGCGATAATTGGCCATGCCATACGTTTAGCCGCCACACCATAGGCAATTTTACGTGGCTTACCTTCACTCATTTCTCTGTCAGCAAATTCAGTGACTACAATAGCGCCATCGACTAACATTCCTACCGCCATAATTAAGCCAAATAACACTACGATGTTAATGGTTAAGCCAGCAATCGCTAGTACTAGAATACCGGTCAAAAATGCACCAGGAATTGCCAAGCCAACTAACATCGCCGTTCTCGAGCCTAACGCGGCAATAATTACAATAACCACCAACAATACGGCTGATAGCACATTATTTTGTAAATCACTTAAGGTATCTTTGACCTCATTCGATTGATCGCCGACATAATCGACCACCACTTGATTTGGCCAACGTAATCGGTCTTGCTCGATAAGTGACTTAACCTTATCAACGGTAATAATAATATTTTCGCCCGGGCGTTTTTTTACCTCTAAAGAAATAGAACGTTCGCCATTTAAACGGGCAAAAGTCGTGGGATCTTTATAGGCTCGACGCACCGTTGAAACATCTTCAAAGGTAATAACTTTATCACCATCCACTTTTATCGGTAGCTGTAATAAATCATCGATAGTTTCAAATACTGACGGTACTTTAATGGCAAAGCGGCCTTTACCTGTGTCCATAGTCCCAGCAGGCACCAAACGGTTATTGCGTTCAACTAAGTTATAAATATCGGTTTGATCTAACTGATAGCTCTCCATTAACAGCGGATCAACTAAAATCTCCACCATATCTTCACGGTCGCCACCAATATCAACTTCAAGTACTTCTTGCATGCCTTCAATTTTATCTTTGAGATCACGCGCCAGCATCAGCAAACCTCTTTCGGTCACTGGGCCTGATAAAATAACCGTCACCGCCGGCACTTGATTTGCCATAGTCACTTCATGCACTTCGGGCTCTTCGGTTTCAGAGGGTAACTTAGCCTTGGCCAAGGTGACCTTATCTCTAACATCGGCTAAGGCTTTTTTAGGATCCAGTCCTGCGACAAATTCTAGTGTTACCGAGGCGTGACCTTCGCTAGCATTAGCCGTCATTTCTTTAATGCCGGCAAGCGTTTTAAGCTCTTTCTCCATTGGGCGAACTAACATCCGCTCGGCATCTTCTGGTGAGATTCCATCATGGATCATAGAAACATAGATAACAGGAATAGTGATATCGGGGTTAGCTTCTTTAGCAATATTGGCATAGGTGATAGCACCAGAAATTAATAATAAAACAAAGATCATTAATACTGATCTAGTGCGTGTTAATGCCGCATCAATTATTGTCAACATAGCGTATCCCTACTCTGTGATAGCTGACATAACAGCTTCAACTTCATCACCAGCGCGCACAAAGCCCTGACCCAGCGTAATAATCTGTGTTTGCTCACCAAGGCCGGTTAGCCAGATACCGTCGGTCTCTGTTTTAACGACATCAATTGGCGTAAAAACAACCTTGCGCTGATAAACCGTTTTAACGCCAATATTGCCCTTTTCATCAAGTGCAAGTAATGCTGGCGAGACTTTAATTGCCGGTACTTGTGCTAAAGGAATACTCACTTCACTACTGATACCCGCAAGCAGTTGGTAATCGGAGTTGGCAATACTAATTTCAATCTTAAAAGTATTCGTATTTTCGTCAGCAACACTGGCGATATATCTAATATCACCTTGTCGTTGTTGTTGATTTAATAATTGAACATCAGCTTGTTGCCCGATACTTAGGCTAGATATCTGATTTTCGGTAACATGAGCACGTACAATTAACGGATCAAGATCGGCAATCATAGCAATGTTATCGCCGCTTTTAACAAAATCCCCTTCTTCAACATAACGAGTATTCAGCACGCCATCAAAAGGAGCGCGAATAACGGTATAGCCAATGGCAATTTCTATCTGCTTAATATTGGCTTGAACAGCCGATAGGTTTGCTGCTGCGCTGGAAACCTGCACTTCACCTTGATAGCCATCAGCATTAAGCTTTTTCGCACCTTTATATTCAATTTCTCGCTGTTTCAGTAATGCTTTACTGTGCTGTAGTTGCAATTCCAGGTCATTAATTGCTAAACGTGCAATCACTTGACCTTTAGTAACTCGTGAGCCCCTTTTTGCTAATACTTGTTCAATTTTTCCTGCAAGCTCAGCTTTTAAGGTGGTAATCCGATCTGGCTCAGTTCTACCGTATAGCTCTACTACGTCATAAATATTTTTAGCATGCAGCATGGCCACTTTCACTTTAGGGGTAATCGCTTCAGCTGTTGGTTTTTCTGCCACCGCCTCTTCAGCTGTCATAGCGCCTGATGCCATCCAAAGTACTAACAGTACGGTGATAATAATGGCTAATAAATAAGGGCGTTCAGCAAATCGCTGCTTGATTGTGATTGAGTTACTCATTGATTTTCCTTCCATAACCTAGCCTAAAACCAGCGTAATCACGCATGAATTGAAATTTGGTTAGTATTGATGCGTAAATGACAACTTAAGACTGGCAGAATTAACATAAAGCTGGACTAAAGCTAA
>Ga0105355_10006100_pt1 | contig 10056 bp, 8 predicted proteins | sample GOMGulsemesocosm_2_FD_83508 | JGI IMG/M metagenome (GOLD analysis project Ga0105355, IMG submission 83508) | Methane-oxidizing microbial communities from mesocosms in the Gulf of Mexico - GOM9C Gulf of Mexico | ecosystem: Environmental > Aquatic > Marine > Cold seeps | place: Gulf of Mexico...
GAACATGGCTGCACCAGTTGGTTTGCGCCAATTTGCTACCATCCTACAAATAAAAATGCAGTCATTGCCATTGATTTGGCACGTGACCCTTCGCCTTTATTATCTTTAAGCAGTGATGATATTAAAACGCGTTTATATACCCGTTATAGCGATTTGGCCCCTGATGAATTGCCTATTCCTGTCAAGCTGATTCACATTAATAAGTGCCCTGTTATCTCACCAGCAAAAACCTTATTACCAGAAAACGCTCAACGATTAAATATCCCTAGGGAAATGTGCCTAGAAAATTTGGCATTACTTAAAAAACAGGATGATTTACGAGACAAACTGAGCGATGTTTTTTTAGCTGAGCATGATGATACTAAGGTCGTGGACGCTGAGCACGCGTTATACACAGGTAGTTTTTTTTCCACAAGTGATAAGGCTCAAATGGATATATTACGCAGTTTAAGCCCTGAGCAATTGGCAAATCATGAATTTCAATTTCAAGATGATCGACTGGCGTTATTGCTTTTTCGATATCGTGCGAGAAACTATCCTCATACCTTAAGTACAGCGGAACAGCAAAAATGGCAACAGTATTGCCAAAACAAACTACAGTATGGCGATAAAGGCATTTTATCGATCGATGAATTTATGATCAAGCTTGAGAATTTAGCTCATAAGCATGAAAGTGATAAAGCAAAAATGTCGGTATTAAAAGCTTTATTCGATTATGTGCAAGGTTAAAATATAAGTATTGCACTTTCACTAATGGTCAAATAATAGTCTATACTTAGCCCTTAGGCTTTACTTTACATTTAAGGTTGCAGCCATGGTTACTCACTACTTTGGCAAACTAAGTACGCGTTTATTTGCACCATTGGTGATAGTCATTATTTTAGTATTAATAATACTAATGACTTACGTGCCAAGTGTAACTAGAGAACAAGCAATAGATACAGCAATAATCTCTGCTGAAAGTACAGTAAAACAGTACAAAACCATTCGTGGTTATTATACCAAAAATATCATTAAAAAAATCGTTGCTGGCAGTGAGTTCAAACCTCATTATGCCCATAAAGCACAAGCAAATATTATCCCATTACCCGCGACTTTCATTCATGATATAAGTGAGGAGTTTTCCAAAAAAGGCATCATAGCGCTTAAGTTATACAGTCCTTATCCCTTCCCGAATCGCAATGACAGAAAGTTGGATGCCTTTGGTAAAGCCGCTTGGAATAAGCTCAACTCTAGACCCAAAGAAAGCTTTTCAAAAGTAGAAGAAATCCAGGGTATACAGACAGTTAGAGTTGCAGTTGCCGATACTATGGTCGCGCAAGGTTGTGTCGATTGTCATAATAACCACCCCGACACACCAAAAACTGGGTGGCAACTTAAGGATGTTAGAGGTGTTCTCGAGGTACAAATCCCGATTGAAAAGCAGCTTAATGACGCAAGTAATTTAAATATGACCATTGCCGCAATCGTTGTAATTACTTTATCTGCAACCATAGGTTTGTTATTTTTTATGTTTAGAAAACTCATTTCTAATCGCTTAAGGAAAGTGCATCAAGCTCTAAATGAAATAGCCGATGGAGACGGCGATTTAAGCCAGAGACTAGATGAAGAACCAAGGGATGAAATTGGTGGTATTGCCATAGCTTTTAATCATTTTATGGAGCAACTTTCTAAAGCGCTCAAACAAATTAATAACCAAGTTGAGCAGTTGGTTCAAACGACAACAACGATGGAGTCTATTACTCAGCAGGCGCAAGATGGTGCTGAGCAGCAAAATAACGCAACGGAGCTAATTTCCTCTTCTATGACAGCCATTAATTCATCATCCGAAGAGATGGCAACTGTCGCAACTAACGCAGCTGAAAATTCGTTAAAAACTAAAAAAGAGTCATCTCATGGCAGTGAAATTGTTGACGAAAATTTGAAATCAGTTAATGAATTATCTCATATGATGAAAGAGGTTGCTGAAGTTGTCAAAAATGTAGAGTCTGATAGCCAAAATATTGGAGGGGTTCTAGACGTTATTAGGGGCATTGCAGAGCAAACTAATTTACTTGCCCTAAATGCTGCAATCGAGGCCGCTCGTGCGGGCGAGCAAGGTAGAGGTTTTGCGGTAGTTGCTGACGAAGTCAGAACTTTAGCAAGCAGAACACAAGATGCCACCCAAGAAATCAACAAGATGATAGAACAATTGCAAACAGGATCAAAAAATGCGGTTACAACAATAGAACTTGGTAATAAAAGTATTGAAGTGAGTGAACAAAAAGCGAATGAAACCAATGAAATGATCGAAAGTATCGGGCAATCAATTACCGAAATACAAAGTCAAAATATGCAATTATCAGAAGCTGCAGGTGCTCAAGAACATATTAGTAATGAAATTAACGCCAATATTGAAAATATTAAAGAAGTTTCACAAGCAACAAGTGAGACTACAGAGCAGTTATTGACACTAGCAGGAGAAATTAATCAGGCCGTTAGCAGCATTAATGAGCAACTACAAAAGTTTACCCATTAAGGCTGGCTAATACATTTAAAAGCTTTGCAATTTTAAAGGCGCCAACAACGCCTGTGATTGACAGAGCAACTTGCAATTGTTACTAGTCTATTTTTTATACCGAGAGATCAAGCTAGAGGTATCCCAACGGTTACCTCCACTTGCTTGTATTTCTTGATAAAAACCGTCAACCATTTTAGTCATCGGCAAGTCGACATCGTTCTTTTTGGCTTCGTCAAAAGCGATAGCTAAATCTTTTCTCATCCAATCAACAGCAAAACCAAAATCATATTCACCAGCAAACATGGTTTTGTAACGATTTTCCATTTGCCAAGAACCAGCTGCTCCTTTTGAAATTGTTTCTACTAAGGCCTCTGGGTCTAAACCCGATTTTTCTGCAAAGTTAAAAGCTTCTGCTAAACCTTGGACGACACCAGCTATACAAATTTGATTCACCATTTTAGCTAACTGTCCACTGCCTACAGCGCCCATTAATTTACTAAACTTAGCATATGCGTCCATTACTGGCTTCGCTTTTTCATATTGCGCTATATCGCCACCTAGCATAATCGTTAAGGCCCCATTTTCAGCGCCTGCTTGGCCACCTGATACTGGTGCATCTAAGAAATATTTACCTTCTGTCATCGCCTTATGATTCAATTCTTTCGCTATTTCTGCCGATACCGTTGTGTGATCAACAAAAAGGCTGTCCTTAGACATACCTGCAAAAATTCCCTGTTCGCCCAATGAGACTTCACGCAGATCGTCATCATTACCGACACAACAAAACACTATTTCACAATCACTAGCCGCTTCTGCTGGCGTTAAAGCAAACTTGCCACCAAATTCTGCTTGCCATTTTTTAGCTTTTTCAACACTGCGGTTATAAACACAAACTTGTTGACCTGCTTTTTGTAAATGACCCGCCATAGGATAACCCATAACGCCAAGACCGATAAATGCTACTTTCATCTTATGTTCCTGTTTTAATTGTTAAATTCTACACTTAATTAGACACTAACTTACTTAATTTTTATTTAGCTCTTAAATCTATTCTATCAATATTTTTGTCATTTTTTTGGTATTAATCACAAATAAATTGAAAAGTAATTCAAGCGTAAACACAATAAATTTTTTATTGATTATTCCGTTATATTTGCATTTAGGTTGTACGCAACGTATATTATAAAAATATAAATTGTGCACAACTTAACATTCTATATTAAACAAATTAAAGAGAAACATTTATGACTCAGTCTATCTATCAATTTACCGCAGATAATAACCGCAACGAAAAAGTTAAATTAAGTGACTACCAAGACAAAGTTGTCTTAATCGTTAATACTGCTAGCGCTTGTGGTTTTACTCCGCAATATAAAGGGCTACAAAACCTATATGAAAAACATCAAAGTAAAGGTTTGGAAGTTTTAGCTTTCCCTTGTAATCAATTTAAAAACCAAGAAAAAGGCAATAACGAAGAGATTAAAAGCTTTTGTGATCTTCAATTTAACATTAAATTCCCTTTATTTAGTAAAATTGATGTTAATGGTGATAATGCTCATCCACTGTTTAGCTTTTTAAAAGAACAAGCGCCAGGCATATTAGGCTCGAAGGGGATAAAATGGAATTTCACTAAGTTCTTAATAAACCGCCAAGGTGAAGTATTAAAACGCTATGCGCCAACGACAAAACCGGAAGCCATTGAAGCAGATATAGAAGAACTATTATAAAATAGATCAAGTTAGTAGAAATAACTATGAAAGATAATTTAAACCTTGAAAGCCAATTATGCTTTAGGTTGTACAATTTAACTAAGTCGATGAATCGCTTGTATGCACCTGTACTTAAAGCACTTAATCTTACTTATCCACAATATTTAGTGATGCTGGCATTATGGCAAGAAAAGTCAGCTATTAGCGTAAAACTATTGGGGCAAAAATTGGATCTTGACTCTGGCACCCTATCGCCTTTATTACAACGAATGGAGAGGCAAGATTTAGTTATTAAAAATAAGAGTAAAACAGATGAACGTAGTGTCGAAATACACCTAACTAAGTATGGTGCGTCTTTGAAAAAAGAGGCTCAACATATTCCTGAACAAATGTTTAAAGCCACTAAGTTATCCGTTGATGAATTGATAAATTTAACGCAAACTTTAGATACTTTGCAAAAAAATATCGGTGAGACTAATTAGTTTGACTAATCCATGTTCAGGTTAAATAAAGCTTTTCAGAAAACACACTAAAAAACGAAAAAGCGAAGCTATACGCTTTGCTTTTCTATTTTACAAGTAAAAACTATGCAAACAAGGAGTTATGTAATTGTTCAACGACGGTATTTGCATCAGATTCAGGCACCAAGAAACATAAGTTATTTGCACTTGCACCTTGGCAAATCATGCGAATATTGAAGTTGGTTATTTTATCAAAAATAGTACCACCAACCCCTTTAGTGGAATGCAGTTTATTTCCAATAACAGCGACTAAAGATAAACCATGCTCAACAGTAACTTCACACAGTTGTTCTAACTCTTGAACAACAGCATGCGTTATTAATGACTGTGTACTACCCGTTGGATTATCAAAGGTTAATGCAACACTAATTTCACTGGTAGTAATTAAATCAACACTGAGTTCATGTTTAGCCAAAATAGCAAATACTTTCACTAAAAACCCATTGGCATGTAACATTGCGGGGCTTTTAACAGTCACTAACGTCTGTTCACGTCTCAAAGCGATAGATCGATAAGTAGGGTTAGATTCAACGCTTTTTTGAATACGTGTACCACCTTTTTTAGGCTCTTTACTCGAACCAACAAATACAGGAATATTTTGACGCATGGCTGGAATTAGCGTCGCTGGGTGTAATATTTTCGCACCAAATGTTGCCATTTCAGCCGCTTCACCAAAACTAATTTCTTTAATGGCTCGCGCTTGATCAGTAATGCGCGGGTCTGTGGTAAAAATACCAACAACGTCAGTCCAAATAGAAAGGTTATCTGCATCTAAAGCTTCAGCTAGCAAAGCGGCACTGTAATCAGAACCTCCACGGCCTAAGGTTGTCGTATGAGATAAACCATCTTGACCAATAAATCCTTGAGTAACAACAACGTATTCACTTAATTTAGGCTGCAATATCTTGTCAGCATGTACTTTAAGCTGAGCAATATCAACAACGGCTTTGCCATATAGACTATTCGTTTTCATTACCTGACGAACATCGAAACATTGGGCTTTAACGCCAAAAGAATTAAGTACTTGAGTGAAAAGCAATGAACTCATCTGTTCGCCAAAGGATAAAATGGCATCTGATGTTTGCGAACTGTAGTTTTGCGATTGCTTGAAAGCAAAATCAGCCAGTTCATCCAATAAATTGTTTATTTGACTATTCAGCCGCGCTTCATTTTCCAAATACTGAGTAATGTTAAATTGAATGTCGCGGATTTTATTAATAATACTTTCGCGCTCAACCCTTTCAATATTCTCTTGGCATAGCCTAACCAGATGATTAGTGACACCTGCACTCGCTGAAACGATTACAACTTTGGTCGATTGATCATTTTTTATAATACTGGCACAACGCAGCATAGCTTTATGATCAGCGACACTGGTACCGCCAAATTTAGCAACAGTTAACCTAGAATGAGTACTTATTAGTTTTGACGAAATATTTTTGGCTGGCATTATAAGACTCCTCTATTTGGAACAGAGGTAAAAGAAAAAGCGATACTCTCGCAAAATATAAACATTAAAATCTCCCTAACTAGCTAGTATTTGAGTACTAAACTTTGGCCGAAACCTTTAGCAAAATAAAAGGAAGAGCATGACTGAGCAGTTAAGCGAGCACCGAATAGCGTGACAGAACGTTTTCAGCCAGAAGCCCTCCACCATAATTACGATATAACCTTATTATTTGCGTTATATCCTTGGTGACAATCCTAAGGATTCAACCTTAGTGACCGAACAATTTATGCCACTCATAAAATTGTTCTCGGCAATAGTCTCCCTCAATAATGTTCTCTGGAATTGTGGTTCCTCACATTATCTACCTAGCTATTGCACCTCTTCTGGTGTTGCATATTTATATATCAAACTATATATCAAACATACAACGGCGTTATTAGACCTTAAGTCAATGGTAAAAGCAACTAACCTTGATGATTCTATTTGGAATAAAATAGACCATAATTGACTAGGACTCTGGAGATTTATTTGAACGATATTAATAATTTATGCCTGCTTGTTGTAAAAGCTTTTTCACTGGCTCTAAATATTCATCATATTTCCTCCAATTGCCAATGAATTTATTACTTATTTCTTGACGAATTTGAACGGAACTCGAAGTCGCTACAGGGGTTAAATTGTTTTCAATATCTACACATTTGTCTTGCCAAGTTAAGTCACAAAATTCAATAAGTTGCTTTGCTTTTATTTTAGGGGACTTCACTAATTCCTCGTAATTCACTAAAGTGAAATTATCGGGATAAAGTTTACTCCATAGTTTAGTTAATTGATGAAATTCTATATAGTATTTAGCTGTCGATTCTAAATCAAAAGCGTAATGATAGTTATATGCACTGGGCTTAAAAAGCTGTCGAAAATTACTCACGATTGAGTCTAAAGGGTTACGCGATAAACATAGTATTTTTGCATTTGGTAATGCCTTCAATATGTGACCAACGTAAAGTACATTTAATGGCATTTTATCGACAAATTTTGCCGTTTTACCACCTATTAACCTAGCACGCTCAAGGTACTCCTCCCCTAACATAGTAAAATCTATATTTACTGAATGTCTAATCGTTGCCTCGTCCAAAATTCTAGTCGACGAACTTTTATTCATACGTTTTATTAACTGACCAAAGTATTCAAGTTCCCCAACGCTAGAAACATCACTGTGCTGAGATAAGATACGCTCAACTAATGTAGTGCCCGTTCTTGGCATACCAACAACAAATAGTGCCTGTTTGCTATTATCGCACTTCACTACAGAAGGCTTAACCTCTGCAAAGGTAGAAGATAAGCTTTTGAATATTACTTTGTCTTGAGAGAAGTCATAATCAACTTCTTTTAATTTATAAGAATTGCACAAAACCTATATACAAAGGGTTGTAGCGATACATATACATATGCATAAATAAAGCATAACTACCGACGATAATTAACCATAAGGATATAGATAAGAAAAACTAATGCAGGAGTTCTAAAGTTAGAAAAGCATAAAATCAAATAAATTTTAATAAACAATCGAATAGCATAATTAAGCATTAATTAATGACTTGTTAGCTAACGAAAAAGAGTCAAAACATTAACAATTTAAGCTTTGTATCAAAAGGTACACTTAGGTATCACAAAGTATCAAGCGCATAAATAGATTTAATAAACAAAGCGGCAAGCCGCTAATAATATTAATTTTAAAGCACTTTACACCTTAAATTAAATTAAGTAGCCACGATAAAACTGTTTCTTTTAACAAAGTACAACTGCTAAAATACTGTCGTTAAATACATTGTTCGAACGTTATGAATTAATTTTGAGTTAAGGAAGAGTAAATAATTTTATGGATTTATTTTTATTAAAAAAGATAACAAGTTTTCTGCTAATGCCGTTAACTATTATCTTAATTGCATTAATTTTAGCTCTTTTATTCCATCGTTCAAAACCACAGTTAAGTTTTAAGTATTTGTGTGCTGGCACATTACTACTTATGATATCCACCTTTGCTCCTTTTTCTGATTGGGTAATGTCTCCAATTGAGAATAACTATCCTGTATTTTCTAGGTCGAGTGCACCTGTTGACTATATTATTGTCTTAGGCTGTAGTCACAGCTCTGATGCGCTATTACCAGAAACAACTCAACTTAAAACATGTTCATTGCAACGTCTTGTCGAAGCAATTAGAATATATCGGATCCATCCAGAAGCGAGTTTAATAACGTCAGGCAGCGCATTTAACCAAGAATTTTCAAATGCAGAAACTGTCAAACGAGCCGCGATCAGTCTAGGAATCCCAGAAGAAAAAATATTAACAGAGAATTTTCCAAAAGATACCGAAGAAGAAGCTCAACTTATAGCACCAAGAGTATTAGGCACAAATGTTGTGCTAGTGACCAATGCAGATCATATGCCCAGGTCGATGACCTATTTTCAACAACAGGGAATTAACCCTATCGCCGCGCCAACAGGTCATTGGGTAAAAGATAACCATGGTGCTAAAGATTGGGGTTATTACACTCCAACCGCAAAAAAACTAATGCAAACAACGACTGCCTGGTACGAAACATTAGGTCGAATCGTCCAGTGGCTAAAAAGTTTTTTTTAAGCTTAATAATAGGGCTATTTTAATGTGACAAAAATAGCCTCAAATTCGCACTCTCACCCAGTGTACATTATCGAGGCACCCCCATTCTAAGGCTATAATCACACTGGATTATCAATATCAACAAAGTCAACTTTTAGTGCCAATTCATTTTGGATATGTTCGCCCAAAGCCTTTACACCGTATCGTTCGGTCGCATGATGACCAGCAGCAAAAAAGTGGATCCCCATCTCTTTAGCTACATGAGTTGTTTGCTCAGAAGCTTCGCCAGAAATAAAGGCATCAATACCTTGTTCCGCAGCTAATTCAATATAACCCTGTCCCCCACCAGTGCACCAGGCAACAGACTGAATCGCTTTATTGCTCTCAGTTAGGCTCGGTGGAATATGTAAACATTCTCTTGATAATTTTTCACTAATAAGCGCAGATAGTGATTGTCCGGTATGAGTGTGATTGAACTCGCCTCGTACGGGCACACTTACAGGATTGCCAACTTCCAATGCTTGAACATTACCTATACTTAATAACTTAGCCAATTGCGCGTTATTGCCAAGTTCAGCATGAATATCAAGGGGTAAATGATAAGCAAATAGATTTATATTGTTATCGAGTAACGCTTTAATTCGATTATACTTCATTCCTCTAATAACAGCCGATTCATTTTTCCAAAAGTAACCGTGATGAACCAAAATGGTATCCGCTTGAAGTGTAATTGCTTGATCAATTAATGCCTGAGTCGCAGAAACCCCTGTGACAATACGACTTATTGTTTTATTTCCTTGCACCTGTAATCCGTTCGGACAAAAATCTTTAATTTTTTCAGGTTGTAACAGCGTATTTAAATAGTTTTCAAATTCATTGCGTAACATTGAGTATTTTCTCTTTAGAGTTTCTTTGGTGACTTCATTGAAGATATTTTTGCAGTTTCAACTTTGCCGGGCCTAAATGCAGGCCTCAATTTCCATTTGGGTTTAATGGGCGTTAAAGGTAAAACACGTTTTTTAGCAATAATGACATATACGGAACCTAAATTAGGTAAATATTTGGTCGAAAATTGACGCCAAGACTTTGCTATGCCGCCATCATTTATTTTTGTTGCTAACGTGCTATGTAAAAATCTTTGATCAGATAATATTTCATACCCCATTAAATGCAACCAATCTTTAACACGCATAGGAGAAAAAAAACGTTCATTCCATGGCGTTTGTTTTCTTCTATGGGGAATGACTTTGTTTAAACTC
>Ga0105355_10006105_pt1 | contig 10053 bp, 11 predicted proteins | sample GOMGulsemesocosm_2_FD_83508 | JGI IMG/M metagenome (GOLD analysis project Ga0105355, IMG submission 83508) | Methane-oxidizing microbial communities from mesocosms in the Gulf of Mexico - GOM9C Gulf of Mexico | ecosystem: Environmental > Aquatic > Marine > Cold seeps | place: Gulf of Mexico...
TGCTCGTATCATTTTAATGACCATTGCCTTGGTTTTCATCTGCGTTTGCTCAATACTGCTCTGTATAGTAAGGCCTTTTCATCGTAATAATGTTTACCATACGGCTAAATATTTAGGAAAAATCACTAAAATATTAGGCTTAGATGTTGAATTACGTATTCCAGATTCTGTAAAAAATATTTCCCCTGTTGTCTATATATGCAATCACCAAAATAGTTATGACATTTTTACCGCACCTAATGCCGTGTTACCAAATACCGTTAGTGTGGGTAAAAAAAGCTTAAAATGGATCCCGTTTTTTGGTCAAATGTATTGGCTAACAGGCAATATATTAATTGATCGTAAAAATACCAATAAAGCGATGAACACCATTGCTTTAACAGCAAAAAAAATTAACGAAAAAAATATTTCTGTATGGCTATTCCCAGAAGGAACTAGGAGTAATGGTCGAGGCTTGTTACCTTTCAAAACCGGAGCATTTAGAACCGCGTTACAAGCTAACGTACCTATAGTACCTATATGTGCCAGCAACATGCATAAAAAAGTCGTTCTAAATCGTTGGGATAACGGTAAAATGATCATTGAATTTATGGAACCTGTTTCACTTGATGGTGTAAGTAAAGACAAAGTGAGAGCTATTACGAATGCCACACGAGAGCAAATGTTAGTGAAATTAGAACAAATAAACAAAGAGGCTGAATCATGATAGATGAAGAGTTACAAGAGTGGCTTGAACACACTGACTCACTAGTCGCTGCTTTAATAGAAGATGGCACTAACGAAGAGGTTCACCATACTATTGAGCATCACTTTTCTTGTGCTGACTTTGACCAACTAGAAAAGGCGGCGGTTGCAGCATTTAAAATGGGTCTAGAACCAGAAGAACCAGAAGACGCTGAGCTAGAAGATGGTAGTAAAGTTTTTGCTTTTGATATCATTACTGAACAGCCACTCGATGAAGAAATATTAAAGGATGAAACAAAGGCCATGTTTGAATTAGCCAAACAGTGTAAAGTTGATTATGATGGTTGGGGAACCTACTTCGAAGAATAATAAAATCAATTGAAAAAGGAGTTTTTCATGGAATGGTTAGAAAAGTTATTGAGTGCAGAAATCTTAGGGATATTAATTCCGATAATCGCGATTATTGGCGCATTTTCAGTCGCGGCGTTAAAAGCGCATCATCGTCATATTGAGCGTATTGAAAAAATTAAACACGGCTATGATCCTGATAGTGTTTAGTTTAAGTGACTTTATTTTTATTAAAAAACCCTGCTTATTAGCAGGGTTTTTTGTTTCTTTCTGCAATAAATATTATTCAGAGCGGTTGGTTACTTCAACTAAATGGTAACCAAATTGTGTTTTTACTGGGCCTTGTACTTTATTGAGTTCAGCTGTAAAAACTACCTCATCAAATTCTTGGACCATTTGTCCACGGCCAAAAGAGCCCAATGCGCCCCCTTGGTTTTTAGAAGGGCAATTGGAGTGTTGTTTCGCTATTTCTGCAAAATCATCGCCAGATTCAATCTGGGTTTTTAATGTTAGACATTGTTCTTCTGTATCGACAAGGATATGTCTAGCTGATGCTGTGATCATGTTCTACCTCTACTGCTGAATATTATAAGGCTAACATTAACGTATTTTAGAGTTGAGGAAAACCCATTTATTAATTGATTTAATTAATTAAAATCAAGATAGAGAAATGTGCAATCTTTCTAGTTTTATCATTTATTTGACGGTTAGAAAGCTGTTATTGTTACAAGAGAAATTGCAAGAATACTCGACTAAGAAGTTAAGGATTTTCAAAGGATGAATTTATTTCAATTATTTTCAAACTATTTATTAACTTCGAACTACTTTATAAATAACAAGTAAGTTAACTAATACCAATCGGACTAATATATTGATCACTTAGCGAGAATTAAAAGGTTTAGAGGCAAGGCATTGATTGAAGAGAATGGTTATTCCCTTGTCAAAATCAATAACGCCGCATATAAGCCTTTTAAACTCGCCCTTCGGGAGCTCAGTAGCAATCTGATAACTTCACAAAAAGAATGAAATATAGAAATAACTATGTTTAATACATTTTGTTTGTTCTAAGTTTGCTACTGAAGCTCTAAGTTGGTCAATTCATTAATCCGTTTGGTATAATACAAAATTGGTTTAAATATAGTTTTTCAGAATGCATGTTGAGATGGAAATATATTTAATCACTTTATATAACAAATAGGAAATTGCGTGTTTGAACGAAGCGATGAAACGCTGGTAAAGCAAGCGCTTGCTGGGAAGAAGTCAGCCTGGATAATGCTAGTAAAGCGGTACGAAAAGCATCTTTTTAACTACACCATGCGCATGGTGAGTAATAGAGAAGATGCTATGGATTTAATGCAGGATGTATTTGTTGCGGTATTTCGTAGTTTGTCATCTTTTCGTGGAGATAGCCCATTTAAAGGTTGGCTATTTAAGATTGCTCATTATCGTTGTATTGAATTTTACCGACGTAAAAAACCGATGCAATCATTGGATGATGTACCTGAGCAAGAAGAAGAGGATTTGCATGCTTGTCCAGAGCAAAGTGTTTCATCTGGTCAACAAGCAGCTGATATTCAAAAAGCGTTACAAATTTTGCCGGTTAATCAGAAAATGGTGGTTGAATTGAAATTTTTCCAACACGCAACATTTGAAGATATCGCTTATCAGCTAGGCATCTCGGTTAATACCGCAAAATCTAGATTATATAGCGCATTAGATAAGCTAAAGGGTCATTTGGAGTTTGATTATGTCTGAAAGTAACGATATAGACCAAGAACAAAAATTTGCACAGTGGCTCGAAGGAAAAACCAGTCAACCGAATCATCAAACTAAAGATGAGGACTTTGCGGATGAAAAACTTTGGCATCAAAGAATGTTAGCGGCAAATCGTCTTGCTCATCATGTTGATGTAACCCCAGAATATGACGTACCAAACTGGGATAGATCTGCAGCATTTGAATCAGATAAAAAACCTTGGTGGCAGTGGAGTGCTTTACCAGCCATGTCACTTGCGTTTTCATGTTTTGCCATTGCATTAGTATTGCTAAAAGTTGAGTTGGTGATTAAGCCTGAAGGAGTGATGTTAAGTTTCGCCGACAGTCATCAAGCGAGCCAAGATGAGCGCGTTGCACAGCTTGTTGATCAAAAGTTACAAGCCTTCGCAAGTGAACAACAAGTTGTTTTAGCCAATTACGCTTCTGATGTAACCGTTAAGCAACAAGAGAGTAATTTGCAATTAGCCAGTTATATTATGGGCGCATCTCGTCAAGAACGAAAAGAAGACATAAATGACTTCATCCAATACATTAATGCTGAACGAGCGGATGAACAATTTGATCAAAAAATGAAATTTAAACAGTTAGAACAAGCGATTAGGTTTCAAAATACAAAATTTGAACGTAATTCATATAAAAATTTACCTAAAAATTCAGAAAACTTAGGTTTGCAGTCACAACCTGTCGATTGGACAACAGAGGAATAACAATCATGAACAAATTTACCCCGATAATATCTGCTTTATTCATGGCTTTCAGCGGTACAGTTGCTGCTGATGAATTTGATAATATGCATAAACAATTTAATATTATGAGTAAAATCATTAAATCATCTGTCGCTGTCGAGGATGGCCGACAAGGTTCCAAGATTACTGGTGTTGAGAGTGTATATTTAAAAGGGCAGGGCGTTGTATTTACCATTAACTCAAGCTCTCATTCTAATCATTGGGGCAGTTATAATTTTAATTTTGTAATGCCAGATATTCCTCCTGTTGCTAAGGTTGCTCCTATAGCCCCACGTCAAGGCTCAGAGAGAAGTTATAGTTTCAGTTATAGCGATAATGATCGAGATGAGAAACACGAAATCGATATTAACGAGCATGTTTCAAATGCTATGGAACAAGCGGCAGAGAGTTATGAACGAGTGATGGATTCTTTAAATGATGATAGAGAGGTATTTCGTGACTTAAAGAATGAACAACGTGATCTTTCTTATGAAGTGCGAGATCTTGAGCGAGAAAAGCGTGACCTAGAATATCAAATGCGTAGAGCTGACAAAACCTCTAAAGATGAGATGACCGCACAAGTAAACAAAATAGAGTTACAACGTAAAGAAATCGAAAAAACGCGGGCTGTTTTGGCAAATAAATCAGCTGAATTACGAAATCAACAACGTGAACAAAAACAGAAACAAGAAACAGAACGGACTGATTATTATCAAAATCTGACTACAGCTTTAGTTGATACTTTTTGTTTATACGGGAATGGTTTGAAATCGGTACCTAAAAATGAAAATGTTAGCTTGATCATTAAATCAGGTGGAGAGAAGGAAGGGCGTCGTTATAAAGATAAAATTTATGTTTTTAGTAAGAAAGATATCAGTGCCTGTGCAGCAGATAACATTACTGTGGCAAAATTATTAGAGAAAGGTCAGGGTTATCAATTCTAGAAAATGAATTAAACATACAAGAAGCCACATTCAGTGGCTTTTTTATGCTTACAGATGTGAAAGAAGACGTTGAGTGGCTAAAACTGTTTTATTGAATATGGATGTTATTACTTGCAGAAAGATCGTCAGCTGACTCAGATTTTTCAGCCATTTTGTATGACTGATGCTCATCGAAGTATGATAAAAACATTTGTAATTTATCATTGAATATTGCTGATAATTCATACAATTCGTTTTTCTTTTTTGTTTTACAGGTTTTGTGTACAGAATTATCACTAGACGCTTTAGATAGTAAAGGCTGTTGTTGAGAGTTGCCTTCACTCGTAACTTGAGGAAGCAATAAGATATGAATTTTATGCTGAGTATTAACTTCATCGAATGCAGCGTGTGTTTTAGGTGTCGCTTGGGCACAAGTACCAGCGAGCGCTAATGCGCTAAAAAAACTGCTTATAAGTAGAGTTTTACCTAATGACTTCATTGTTCCATCCTCGCCCAAAATTCATCTTTGAATATTTCGTAAACCTAACAATTGTAACAAAGTTAGTTACATTCTAACTTTAATCGTAAAACTGAACTAACGCTAACGATATGGGATAAATGGCCATATTTATGAGATTAACCGTTTTATTAGGTCTGTTGCGCTATTAATAGTCAAAAATTGTTGTATTTAGAGGACAGACAAAGATGTAAAAAAATTTCAAGTTTTTACATCTTTGATAACATTTTAGTGAAATTGGTAACTAGCCATGAGATTTTTTTTGTATCCTACATTGATGTAATAAAGGCTCAGTATAACCACTGGGTTGTTGCTCACCTTTAAAAACTAAGTCACATGCGGCTTGAAAGGCGATGTTATGTGCAAAATCACTCCCCATTGCAGTATAGGTAGGGTCGTTACTATTTTGTTGATCAACTATCTTGGCCATTTTTTTCATGCTTGCTAATACTTGTTGCTTTGTACAAACGCGATGTTTTAACCAATTTGCCATATGTTGACTTGAAATCCTCAGAGTAGCGCGGTCCTCCATTAAACCAACATTGTTAATATCGGGTACTTTAGAACAACCGACGCCATTATCAATCCATCTAACTACATAACCTAATATGCCTTGGGCATTGTTATCTAATTCTTGTTCAATAATTTCTGTTGGCCAACTTGTATCTGCAGCTAAAGGAATCGTTAATATCTGCTCAAGTTTTGCTGGAGCACGCTTCATTATTTGTTTTTGTAATTTAAAAACATTAATACGATGATAATGCAGTGCATGTAGTGTTGCTGCAGTAGGTGAAGGCACCCAAGCCGTATTTGCACCAGCTTCAAGATGGTTGATTTTATTTGCTAACATATTGGCCATTTGATCTGGAATTGGCCACATGCCTTTACCTATCTGTGCTTTGCCACTAAAACCACAAGATAAACCAATATCAACATTATTGTCTTCGTAGGCACTTATCCAAGGGGTCAGTTTAATATCGGCTTTTCTTTCCATTGCACCAGCAGCCATAGAGGTATGAATTTCATCACCCGTTCTATCTAAAAAGCCGGTGTTGATAAAAACAACGCGCTCTTTTGCTGCAAAGATACAGGCTTTTAAATTGACAGTAGTACGGCGCTCCTCGTCCATAATGCCCATCTTAATGGTATTCCTAGGCAGTGATAGTGCGTCTTCAACTTGTTCAAATAAAGTATTGGTAAATGCTACTTCATCAGGGCCGTGCATTTTTGGTTTAACTATGTAGATAGATTTTTCAGTACTATTGTTTAATTGGTTACTTTTATTTACATCATAGAGAGCGATTAATGACGTGATCATTGCGTCTAATATGCCTTCAGGCACTTCTTCATTGTTCGCTGTTAATATCGCGTTGTTAGTCATTAAGTGACCAACGTTACGAATAAACATTAAACTACGTCCTTTAAGAGAAATAGTACCACCATCTGGGGTTTGATATTTTCGATCTGCTGCCATTACCCGTGTTAAGTTTTGACCATTTTTATTCACTTGCTCTGTGAGGTCACCTTTGTTTAAACCAAGCCAGTTCTTATAAGCAACAACTTTGTCTTCAGCATCGACTGCCGCAACAGAATCTTCACAATCCATTATTGTGGTTAACGCTGCTTCTAAAGTAATGTCACTAATGCCAGCCAAATCGCTTTTTGCAATTTCATTATTTTCATCAAAGTTGATCTCAAAATGTAATCCATTATTAGAGAATAGTAGGGCTGATGGATGAGTGTTAACTCCCTGAAGACCAATAAACTGTGCTGGGTCTATTAAGGTAACTTGTTGTTGATCAGCTAAGGTGATAATTAAACCTTGCTCTTCAATTGAATATTTAATCGCCTGTTGATGGCTGCCTTGCGATAAAGGCAAATGCTGATCAAGAAAATCACGTGCAAAAGCAATGACCTTTTCTCCTCTAACAGGATTGTATTTGGAAGTCTTTTCTGCACCATCTTGATCTGAAATGGTATCAGTGCCGTAAAGTGCATCATATAAGCTTCCCCAGCGTGCATTCACAGCGTTAAGTGCAAACCTTGCATTCATAATCGGGACCACCAATTGTGGACCAGCCATACTCGCTAACTCTTTATCGACATTGTTAGTTGATATCGAAAAATCATTTACTTGTGGAGCAATGTAGCCAATTTGAGTTAAAAATTTTTGATATTCAACGGCGTTAAAGTTTTCAGCTTGATGGGCAATATGCCATTGAGTAATTTGTCGCTGTAACTCTTCTCTGGTCGCTAGCAGTTGTTTATTTATCGGCATTAACTTATAGATGATTGCTGAGAATTTTTGCCAAAATTCTACGCCATCAATGGATAAATTGGGTAATACATCTTGTTCAATAAAGTGATAGAGACATGGAGATATTTTTAAGTCTGACATATTGACTGTTGGAGACATGAAAAAGTCCTATATAAAAAAGTAATTTACCATTGATAAGAGAAATGTATGCAGATTGGCAGTAACAAGCAATAGGCTAAAGCAATCTGTAAGTGATTATGTATTGTTATATAAGGCATTACGTAAATACTTTGTCTCTAATGTATTGAAAATTAAAGGTTTAAATGTTGGTGGTTCTTTTTTGTTTTTAATATTGTCATTTATGATAATTGGTATTCATTTCATGAATGAATATTGTTGTTTTGTTTTTAGTGTGAATACACTTTAGGGATACATCAATTGAATTTCAGTGATGATCGTTGGCGAAATAAAGGCAGTTATGGTTGCAGAAATTATCAACGCCAAAGAGCCATATGCAGCGTGTTGAAAGCTGAGTTGACTGATAGTAGCAGTACCTAGCGCATGACTTGCTGTGCCAACAGCAAGTCCTTGAGCTTTTGGAGAGGTGACACCGATGAATGTTAACCATTTTACTCCAAAAGTAGCACCAAATAATCCCGCTAGAATGATGGCAAATGCAGTAATAGAGGTATTACCGTTTAATTGTTCTGTTAGAGCTATACCAATTGGCGTAGTGATTGACTTTAATGAGAGTGACACCGCTACTGCCGGTATGTTAATGAAGAGCATTGTGAAGATATAACTAACAGATATCACCAAGGCAGCAGCAGGAATTAACAACAATGTTATTTTTTTCCATTGTGATTTTATTGCTGGCAATTGTTGGTATAAAGGAAAACCTAGAGCGACAACTGCCGGTTCAACGAGGTGGGTAAACAGTTGGGCTGCTTCATTATACTGCCGATAATCAATATTAAAGGATAATAACAGCGTGATCAGTGTTAATACGGTTAGCAGCATCGGGTTTAGCCACACTTTTTTAGTGATAATCTGTAGATAATAAAACAATAAGTAGATTGTCAAAGTGATTAAACAGTAAACGGGGTAAACTAAGTAGCTATTCATTTGAATTTTATGCTTGTTCTTTATTTTCAATTTGCTGGTATATCACACCAACAAAAGTTAATAATAAAAATGTAGTAAGGAAAATAATCGTTACTAAAGCTACACCATAACTTTTGATAAGTTCAAAGTGCTCAATAATTCCCACACCAGCAGGGACAAAACAAATGCCCATGTTTCTTATTGCCCATGTTATCGATAGTTTTACTCGTTGTGCATCACATATCCTAAAATGTAATAAAACAGCGAAGACTATCATGCCATATAAACTGGCCGGTAAACCTGAAATAGCATATCGCACACCATAACCAGCTAATAAACAGCCACTGATAACAATGCAGGTATAAAGGAGGTCCCAGAGTGCTTTAATGTTAATTAGCTTCTTGATCTCGAGCCGCCTCAATCACTAATTGTCTAAACCATATGTGACTTGCATCATGATGTAGTAACGGACTCCAGATCATTTTTAATTCAATATCGGGTATTTCAAAAGGTGGTTTTACAATGGTGTAGTTACTATCGTTTTTATGCAACATCGCTGCTTTTGTTGGCAGGGTTGCCACCAACCCATCTTCGTAGGCGAGTTGCATCGCGACGTGGTAGTTTCGAGTGAATACTTTTATATCACGCTTTTTACCTAATCGGGCGAGTGCCTCATCTACCCAACCGAGTTTTTGCACATCTTTTGGGTCCATACCAACACCTACGCCAAACCCTGTTTTTGATACCCATACATGCTTAGAGGCTAAGTAACTGTTTAAATTGAATTTTGTCACCACTTCATTATCGGCACTTAATAAACAAGAAAAAGTATCTCGCCAGATGGTTTTCTGATGAAAAGATTGTGGCAATTCATCAAATCGGTTAATTGCCATATCAATTTTACCCGCTTCAACATCATGAAAAGTCACATCGCTTGGCGTCATTATATCGATAGTCACATTTGGTGCTATTTTATTAATCTTACGTAATAAGCTCGGTAGTAGAGTCGAGGCAGCATAGTCACTGGCCATAATACGAAATACTCGTTGACTATGCTTTTCATTAAATTCTTCTTCTCCTTGCAGAGCTTCCTCAAGCTCAAGCAAAATCTTCCTTATCACTGGAGATAAAGACCGCGCACGTTCAGTTGGTACCATACCGTCTGAAGTGCGTACTAAAATGGGATCATTAAATAGTGTGCGTAACCTTTTTAGACCGTTACTCATTGCTGGCTGAGTAATGTTTAATTGCCCAGCAGCTCGAGTAACATTCTTTTCTCTCAATAAAACATCAAGATAAATAAGTAAGTTTAAATCGATTTTGGAGATATTCATTTGGAAAATACTTTCTATAAAAATGATAAACACAGTATATGTCATTTGTCAGCAGTGAAAGCAAGTATATTTTTAACAGAAGTAGTTGAAAATCAATAGATATAGTGATTTTTAATAAATTAATATTATTTTATCTGATTGATTATTATTAAGTTTGTGTGCTTCTGTTTAGCCGTATTCACCTTGTGAATGGTGGTGATAATAAATATATATTATATTAATGTGTCTGTTGTGGTTTAGTCTTTTGTCATCCGGTATGACAACTTACCAGTTGAACTACATCTTTATTAATTGCACTTAGGTGCGGGGAGAAAATAGAAATGAACACTTATCGCCAAGAGATAGAAAAATTAACCAGACAATTAAATGCTCAAAACACCTGGCAA
>Ga0105355_10006109_pt1 | contig 10051 bp, 5 predicted proteins | sample GOMGulsemesocosm_2_FD_83508 | JGI IMG/M metagenome (GOLD analysis project Ga0105355, IMG submission 83508) | Methane-oxidizing microbial communities from mesocosms in the Gulf of Mexico - GOM9C Gulf of Mexico | ecosystem: Environmental > Aquatic > Marine > Cold seeps | place: Gulf of Mexico...
TAAAACGACGTGCTACATTACCTGCTACACCAAACGGATTATACTTTTGATTTGGACCGACACCAAAGTGATTACCATCGGCATCATCATAACCTAAAAATGCGTTGGGTGTTTCAGCACCACCTGCATACCAACCAGAATCTACGCCAGGAGGAGCCTGATTACCTTGAACAAAACCATCATGGAAAGACATCTCAGTAAAGAAACGCGTATCATCATTTAATTGATAATCAGCAGTCATAAATATTGAAGTCGTTTTACTATCATTAGCACCTGATTGCACATCACGATAGTTATAACCCATAGTATCGTAATCAAAGGGTACTACAACACTTGGATTGTTTGCATCTAATACAGTCCAGTTTCCTTCACCTAAACCAAAGCCAGATAACTTAGCATTAGGTGCTGTACTTGAGCGTTTATTGTCACCGCCAATAAAACCAAAATCAGCATCATGTGTTAAATGACGATCTCTTTCTTTCCAGCCTGATATATTGGTTGTTGATGCTGCAAGCATAAAACTGGCTTTATCAGTGCTTGCGCCTGTTACTAATCCAACTTTACGTTCCTGAGCATCACCTTCTGAAGAAATACCATAATGTGTGCTGACATCAAAACCATCAAACCTTTGTTTAGTAATGATATTAATAACACCCGCAATCGCATCAGAACCATAAATTGCAGATGCACCATCTTTAAGTACTTGCATTTCTTGTACGGCTTCAAAAGGAATGCCTGATAAATCAACCAAGCCGTTAGCATCAGAACCTACAACACGACGACCATTTACCAGTACTAAAGTATTTGTCGCTTCGATACCACGTAAAGTTGCTGTTTGGATTGAGTTTGCACCTGAGCTACTTTGATTATTTGTCGTATTACCAGTCAGTGCTGGTAGGCGACGTAGTGCTGAACTGACATCAGTGATCCCCATATTGATCATTGATTGTTTATCGATAACTGTAATTGGTGAGGTAGATGCTAATTCTGTACGTGCAATTCTAGAACCCGTAACCATAATGCGTTCAACATCATTAGCGCCTTCTGCTGCCTGAATATTTGGCGCTGTTAACGCTGTTAGCATTGCTAACATAAGTGGTGTTGTCTTAAATGTTTTCATTATTATCCCGTATAATTTTTATTGATATAACATTTTGTATTAGTTTCACCGGCTGTATCCATTGAAACTATTTCTAGGCTATACGGAATACTTTATACTGTATACAAAAGTTCAATGGGAAAATGTAATATTTTATTACAGGATTTAATTTAGGGATAAGAGGCGGTAAATGTATGATTAAACATATAATTAATTTTATGCTATCAATTACACTATAGAGTTGTAACTCTATATTATTGCTTCGTAATGAGAAAAGATTAGTTATATGGCTTATATAATATGTACAAACAGAGGAGTTGTCCTCGGGCTAAAATACAATCAACCCGAGGTGATCTTTTTTATGATTTTTGATTAAAAAGTTCAATAATGACATCTTCACCAGAAGATACGCCATATGAATCTTGCGCTAACATAACATAACAATTTGCACGGCTTAATGAGCTTAAAATTCCAGAGCCCTGTTTGCCAGTAGAGTTAACCTGCCATAAACCTGCTTCATCTTGACTTGCAATACCCCGCTGAAATTCTAATCTTCCTGGGCGTTTTTTAAAGTCATCAATAACTTTAGCGTTTAACCTTGTTCTCGCAGTGTAATTTTCACCGGACAACTTTTTAATAAAAGGGATAGCTAATTGATCAAATGTAACTGTCGCCGACACTGGATTGCCAGGTAAACCTATAAAATAACTATCTGGTAATTTACCACAAGCGAAAGGTTTTCCAGGTTTTATCGCAATTTTCCAAAAGTTAATTTCACCCATCTCGGTTAAAATATCTTTTACATAATCCGCTTCACCAACTGACACTCCACCAGATGACACTACAACATCAGCAACTTTATTTGCATGTTCAAATGTATTTCTTAAAACCACTTGATCATCGCTAATAATGCCTAAATCTATGATTTCAACAGGGAGTTCTTTTAACATTGAAATAACAGTATATCTATTAGATTCAAATATTTGACCCGGTTTTAGTTGTCCACCAGGCTCAACTAATTCATCACCTGTAGACATGACAGCTACTTTTACTTTTGAAAATACATCAATTGCTTCAATACCTAATGAAGCAAGTAAACCAATATCAGCTGCGACCAACTTATGACCTTTCGTTAAGACTAATGCACCTTGTTGAATATCTTCACCTAAGTTACGAATATTAGCGCCTTTCGCTGCGGGCTGTATAAATGTAATTTTGTCATCATTAACTTCAGTGTTTTCTTGCATAATCACACAATCGACACCTTGTGGGATCACAGCACCTGTCATAATACGAACACATTGCCCTTGCTCAACAGTCCCATCATATGGCTGACCGGCAAAAGAGTAACCAATCTTCATTAATGTATTATTAGTATTTAAGTCTTCACTTCTTAAAGCATAACCGTCCATCGCAGAGTTATGATGTGGTGGCACATTAACAGGAGAGGTAATATCTTGTGCTAGAATACGCCCAAATGCTTGGTTAATTAAAATCGATTCAGCTTTAAGACTTGGTTTTGCACTACACAATAAACGTTTAAGCGCATCTTCAAAAGGCAGTAAATACCCTTGTTGGCTATCACAATCACACGACATAATTTTTTGGCCTTTATGTATTAATTTATTAGCGAATTATATAAACAATGCTATTTTATTCTTATGATTAAAATCATACTTATGGTGGTTTATACCATTTTCGTTAATAAAGTGGTTATTCAGCGGAAGTTCAAAGCGCTTTAGACAAGGCATTGATTACAGATAATGGTTATTCCCTTATAAAAATCAATAACGCAGTATAAAGTGCTTTGAAATCTGCCTAACAGGAGCTTTAAAGTATTGAGAATTCATTTCTATATCAGTTTATTTACTTACATGTCTAGAATTATAAAACTCAAAAGCTCTGAGTGATTACTTAATTATCGGAATTGGTATCATTGCCAATATAATTTAAATAATTCAGGATATTGTAATTTTAAAAATTTTGCTTTGTTTTTAAATCGCTTGCCTTGAGGTTCATCAACTCCTGATGGCACAAAAGGAAGTTCATCTTCATTTCTACCTTCGTATATTTGACCTGCTAATAAATCATATTCATCTAGGTAAGGGTAGGGTTGTTCATCTTTTACAGGAATAACATCGTATGCAGCTAAATTATCAGGGTTTTCAAGTGCTTTATCAAAAATGGCTCGACCGCGAGAAATTAACCAAGAACGAAACTCTGAAAAAGCATATTCAGAATTACAACCACAAATAATAAAAGCAGCGGCCCATAAATCCCACGTATAACTGATACGCATTTTTTGGTTAAAGTATTTATCAAAATCAGCAAGTTCAGTATCACTAAGCTGTTCAAGTTTACTTTTTAAATTTTCAGATATTTCATCAGGCGTTGCATGAAAGTCGTGAGCTTGAACTAATGTCCAAAATTGTTCTTCAGTCATAAATTATTCTTACATATGTTTAATACATTAATTATATCTCATAACTTAAAAGAAAAAGCCCTCTAATTTAATAAATTAGAGGGCTAAAATCATTATATATAAATAAAACTATTTATTTAATAAACCACGGCGTTTTAATAAAGGTTCAATTTTAGGATCTTGGCCTCTAAAACGCTTGTACATAAGCGCTGGATCTTCTGTACCACCTGGTTCTAGTATATGTTTACGGTAGCCTTCAGCTGTTGCTTGATCAAAGATACCTTTTTCTTTAAATACTTCCCAAGTATCAGCATCATAGATATTTGACCAAATGTAACCATAATACCCTGATGAATATCCACCAGCAAAGATATGAGAGAAGTAAGTTGTACGATATCTCGGTGCGATTTCTTTGATTAAACCAATTTTATCTAAATACGATTTCTCAAATGCATCTGCATCTTGAAGTTCAGCAGTTTCAAGTGAATGCCAATTCATATCTAATAATGCAGCGGCTAGATATTCTGTTGTACCAAAACCTTGATTAAATTGACCTGCAGCTTGAATCTTTTTAATCAACGCCATCGGAATTACTTTACCTGTTTTATAGTGTTTAGCAAATTGTGCTAACACTTCAGGTTCCATCATCCAGTTTTCCATTACTTGTGATGGATACTCTACATAATCACGCGGTAAAGCAGTACCCGTTTGAGAACGATAATAACCATTTGATAATAAACCTTGAATCGCATGACCAAATTCATGGAACAATGTTGATGCTTGATCAAAAGTTAATAATGTTGGTGTATCGCCTACTGGACGAGGATAGTTTAAGACGTTGTAGATGATAGGTTTAACATCTTCACCATACATACGTTGCTGTTTACGGAAAGAACTCATCCAAGCACCACCACGTTTGCTTTCACGTACATAGTGATCTGTTAGGAATAAACCCGCGCTTGAACCATCTTTTTCAAACATTTCAAAAGTACGCACATCTTCGTGGTATTTTGGCACATCAAAACGTTCAACAAATGTCACGCCCCAAAGTTTTTCTGCTGTATAAAAGATACCTTGTAAGGTATTTTCTAAAGAAAAGTATGGTTTAGCTTCAGCTGCATCTAAGTCATAACGCTCTTTTCTGATTTTTTCTGCGTAGTACCACCAATCCCACGCTTCTAATTCAAACTTGCCACCTTGAGCATCAATCATTTTTTGCATATCTGCGGCTTCAATTTTAGCTTTAGCTAGGGCTGCAGGCCAAACTTGATCTAATAATTTAAATACATTTTGTGGTGTTTTTGCAGTCGCATTTTCTAATACATAGTCAGCGTGAGTTTTGTAACCTAATACTTGTGCACGTTGGTAACGTAATGAAGCAATTTTTGATGCCAGCTTTTTATTATCAAACTCATTATTATTATCACCACGATGCGTATAACCATTATAAACAGCTTTACGTAAATCACGATTTTCTGCGTAAGTTAAAAATGGATTTTTACTGGGTCTATGTGTTGTAAATACCCATTTATCATCATAACCACGCTCGATTGCTGTTTGCGCTGCTGCGGCAATAATATCAGCAGGTAAACCAGCTAAATCAGACTCTTTTTCAATCACAACTTCAAAGCTATTTGTTTCAGCAAGTAAGTTTTCGCCAAACTTTAAAGAAAGCTTGCTGATCTCTTGGTTTAAATCACGTAATTGCTGCTTTTCATTATCATTTAAATTAGCACCACCACGTACAAAGCTTTTATAAGTCACTTCTAATAACGTTTTTTGATCAACGCGTAACTTTAGTGTGTCTTTATTATCGTATACTGATTTAACACGTTTAAATAATTTTTCATTTAATAAAATATCATCACTTAATGCTGATAATTTAGGAGAAAGTTCTTTTGCAATCGTGCGAACTTCATCACTTGACATTGAACCCGTTAAACCATAAAAAACATTGCTTACTTTATTAAGTAAAACACCGCTTTTTTCCATCGCTTCAATGGTATTTTCAAATGTTGGTTTTAATGGAGAATTGGCGATTTCTAACGTTTGCGCTTTGCTTTGTGCAATACCTTTGGCAAAAGCAGGTAAGTAATGTTCATTTTTTATTTTTTCAAAAGGCGCAATGCCAAAAGGCGTATCGTATTTTTCAAAAAAAGGATTAGCCTGATTTACAACTTCTGTTTTAGCTGTAACTGATTCATTATTATCAACTGTTGCTTGGCAACCAGCGAGTGCAATTGCAAGGGCAATTGGCGTTAGAATTTTTTTCATTTGTGTCTTCCATTTTATTGTCCACAGCTATGAAACATTAAAATGGTAATAAGTGCAAAGAAATAAGATAAAAAGCATGGTTTTTATGGTGAAAATCAAATTTTGGCTTAATTAATTTGTAAATTTAATGTTTGTTATTTAAAATTTCCTTAATTGTTGGATGAAAATTGCGTGGCAGCCAACGCGTTAAAATCTTATAAAATGCATTGTGCTGATGCATTTTTTGTAATGAAGCATCAAGCGCTTTTATATTTATTTTACCTAATTCATTAGCATTACAGCCTATATATCCTTCACTAAACTTGGGTGTTTCAGTGATCATTAAAGATATAATCTCTCCAACTAATCCGAGTTTTTTAGCGATATATTCATGTTCATCTGGATAGCCTAAAACTAAATCAACTCGCTTCATCACAAGCATTTTAGTGATGCTTTCAAGCACGTTATCTCCTGGCCTAAAAACGAGCTGCTCTTGTTTGATGGTCGAAATTATAAAATCAATTTCTGCGCCATAAGATCTATTAGGGATCACACCCAACATCAGATTTTTATTTTCTAATAATTTATTTAATGATAATGGTTTATCTATAGAAATTTTAAGATTTTTAATATCAGCTTTTCTCATCGCAATTGATACAGGTAAACCGATTGTTGAAGAATAATCTGTAAAGGCAATATGTTTTTGTCTTTGGGATGTTTTATAAAGAGAAAGCGTACAAAAGTTTTTATTTGGATCTGATAGTTCATATATAAGTCTCGTTCCAGGAATATACATAAAATTAAATTTATGTTCTGGCATCATTTTATCTAGCAGTTTAATAATACCTTCATCTCGTCCCATACCTTGACCATAATCATCAATAATATAATAAGGGGGAAAATCATAAACTAGCCAGTTAATTTCTTTCGAACAACTCGTGTTATTAAACAATAAAAGAAATAATAAAAATATATACTTAATAATACTTCACCTAAGTATTTCACTTATTAATCAAATATAGAACTATGCGATAAAAAGGTCGATTGTTTTTGGACATTAATTACAAATATTACAATATCTCTTTTCTACATCATATTTGCACCAATATATCTCAACACCTCACCATCAAAGCACATCAATAAATCACATTAAACATTAACTATTGAAATTAAACGATAATTTACTTGGCATAGTATCTGCCTTATCACTTATGGGCGTTTAATTTAATTTCAGGAAGTTGTTATGTTGTTTGGGCGAACAAAAAGAAAACCAATCAAAATTCCATGTAAAAAAGTCGCACAGTGGAAATATACTACGTGCAATTACTGTTCTACAGGGTGTTCAATTGAAATAGGTCTCAATGAAGATAATAAAATAGTCACAACACGTGGCCATGCAGGCGCCGATGTAAATCGCGGAAAACTATGCATTAAAGGCATTTTAGAACATGAACTATTTGAAAGCCCAGGCCGTGGTACTGAGCCTTTGATCAGAGAAAAACACTTTGAAGATTTTAAACAGACCACATGGGATCACGCTTTAAATACAACAGCTGAAAAAATAAAAGAAATACAAACAAAATATGGTAAAGACGCTTTTGCCATTGTTTCAAGTGGCCAATTATTAACTGAAGAGTTTTATACCTTAGGTAAACTCGCTCGCGGTTGTATTGGCACAAATAACTATGATGGTAATACTACTTTATGCATGGCGTCTGCGGTAAGTGGTTATAAAAGATCATTTGGTTCTGATGGTCCTCCAGGCTGTTATGATGATTTTGAACATACCCATTGCTTTATGGCATTTGGTTCCAATTTACCAGAGCAACATCCAATCATTTATTGGCGCTTAAAAGAAGCCTTAGAAAAAAGAAAGTTCCCACTGATTGTTGTTGACCCTCGTGTCACTATGCTGGCTCAATTTGCCGATATTCACCTGCCTATCACCCCAGGCACCGACTGTGTATTAATCAATTCAATGATGCATGTGATTATCAATGAACAATTGCAAGATCAAGACTATATCAATGCACATACCCAAGGTTTTGATAACATAAAAACTTTAGTACAAGATTACTCACCAAAAACTGCACAACATATATGTGGTATTGATGAAGATACCATAAGAAACGTCGCACGAATTTATGCAAAAGCACCTGCGGCTATGTCTATTTGGACTATGGGGATCAATCAATCAACACATGGTTCAGATGGTGTCGCAAATATTAATAACTTAAACCTTATTACCGGCAATATCGGTAAACCTGGTGGCACTAGTTTATCCATTACAGGTCAGTGTAATGCTATGGGCACCCGAGAGTGGTCATCTTGTTCTGGTTTACCAGGCTATCGTTATCTAGAAAATGAAAAAGATAGAGAAGAAATTGCTAAGTTTTGGGGTATAGATCCCGAGTTTTTCCCTAAAAAACGCGGTTTAGCTGAAACTGATATATTCCCCGCAATAGAAACGGGGGAAATTAAAGGTATGTGGATAGTTGCAACCAACCCAATGACTTCAATGCCCAATACTGGACGTATACGCAAAGCATTAGAAAATTTAGACTTTCTAGTAATTCAAGATGTGTATGAAGATGTAGAAACAAACCAGTTTTCTCATGTTTATTTTCCGGCAGCTGTTTGGGCTGAAAAACAAGGGTGTCATACCAATACTGAACGCCGTGTAAATTTAATCAACAATGCCATGCCACCATATAAAAACGCTAAACCTGATTTTTGGATTTTTAACCAAATGGCTAAACGATTTGATAATGGCAAGGTGATTAATTTCCCAGACTCTGCTGAAGATGTATTTAATGAAATGAAACACCTATCTAAAGGTAAAGACAGAACCTTAGATATATCAGGTATGACTTATGAAAAAATTGAGCAAGCAAAAGGTATTCAATGGCCTTATCGAGAAGGGCAAACAAGTTTAAAAGGCGATCCGCGTTTATATACAGATGGGAAATTTCAAACTCAATCGGGCAAAGCTAACTTAATACCCGTTAATTTTTATAACAATAATGAACAACCCTGTGATGAGTTTCCTTTTTGGCTAAACAGTGGCAGGGTCGTTGAGCATTTTCATACCCGTACTCGAACAGGAAAAATTGGTAACTGTAATAAGTTTAGCCCAACTGCATATATGGAAATGAACCCTGATGCAGCTATCGAGCTAGGTATTAAACATCAATCTTACGTTAGATTAACTAGCAGACGAGGAGATGCAGTTGTAATGGTACAACTTACGCAACGCGTCCCCAGAAATATGGTATTTATTCCATTTCATTTTCACGATTGTGTAAATCGTTTATCACTGGGTTTACTAGACCCTTATTCTCGTCAACCTGCATTTAAGCAGTGCTCAGTAAAAATTGAACAGGTAGATCAAGTTGAAGCGGCACGTTTGAATGTTGAACGTCGCGCATTTTAGGAGAGATTATTATGACTAAAGCCAGAAAAGAAGAATTGAATGTACAAAGCTTTGATCCTAAAACGATGAAAGTTTCAAAAGAGCAGGCTGGCCGCTCAAATCATTGGGAAGTGAGAACTGATGAGCAAAAATATGCGTACTTACCCGATGTAAAAGCAAAAGAGACCAATCGATATGGTAAACGTATCGATTTAATAGATATTACCGATCATCCCAAAGACAGGTCGTTATTTATTAATGAAAATCCAGAAGTGGGTTCGAACCCTAATAGAAATAAACAACATGGTTTCTTTTTTACAGCAGATAACTGCATTGGCTGTCATGCATGTGAATCAGCATGTGCAGAAAAAAATGAAACTCCTGCCCATTTATCATTTAGATCTGTTGGTTATGTAGAAGGGGGTTCATATCCTGATTATAAACGAATGAATATTTCTATGGCATGTAATCATTGTGATGATCCTGTGTGTTTGAAAGGTTGTCCAACGCGAGCTTATACTAAACATGCTGAATATGGTGCAGTACTGCAAGATCCAGATACTTGTTTTGGCTGTGGTTATTGTACTTGGGTATGCCCTTATAACGCACCTCAGTTAGACCCAGTAGAGGGTCAAGTTTCTAAGTGTAATATGTGTGTTGATAGATTAGAAGTTGGGCTAAAACCCGCTTGTGTATCTGCCTGTGTAGGCAATGCATTAGATTTTGGCGTAATTGAAAATACACCTGAAAAACGTCAACAATGTAAAACATCTATACCAGGTTTTCCTGATCCAAGTATTACAAATCCAAATATACGTTTTCAACAAACTAAAAACTTGCCAGATGAAATGACACGTACAGATGA
>Ga0105355_10006112_pt1 | contig 10047 bp, 10 predicted proteins | sample GOMGulsemesocosm_2_FD_83508 | JGI IMG/M metagenome (GOLD analysis project Ga0105355, IMG submission 83508) | Methane-oxidizing microbial communities from mesocosms in the Gulf of Mexico - GOM9C Gulf of Mexico | ecosystem: Environmental > Aquatic > Marine > Cold seeps | place: Gulf of Mexico...
TAAGCGTCACGGCGATGTTCGTCAAGCTAAGCTATACTACCTACGTGGTCTTACTGGTAAAGCTGCACGTATTAAAGAAAAATTGGGTAAACGTAAGTAATCCATTTTTCATGCAGTTTAAGGCCCGTCATTTGACGGGCTTTTTTTTGCTTAGAATTTAGGATCCTAGTCTATCGATAGAAAAGATCCTAAGGATGATAAAACGGCTAAATAGCGAAGTGGTTTTTGAGTAATTGATGGGTAAAAGCTTTCTTTAGATAATAGCCACGAGGTAATACTTTAATGATCTGACCCTCGGAGCCATAGGCTTTGGTGCGGATTGTATTGTTCGCAGCTTTAGGTCTGAGTTGCAGGTATTTACCGTGCCGAGCGGTGATGTTCTCTACTTTCCCTAGTGCGATCATATCCATTAATTCTTCCCAATCTTGTTTTAGCTGGGCGTTTTCTTCATCACTTGGTTGCCACAATAATGGTGAGCCTATGATGCGCTCTGCAACGGGGATCTCTTGCTCTCCGAGTACTGGGATCCAAAGTACTTTCTGTAGTTTGTTAGCAATATTACTGGTTTGCCAAGTAACCCCGTGATTACCAGTTAACGGTGCAACACAAACAAATGTGGTCTCAAGTGGTTTGCCTTGCTGATTAATCGGAATCGTTTTTAATTCTACACCAAGCTCTGGAAAATCTTGAATCGGTTTACTACCCGCACTTGCACCGAGATGAAGTTCTAATAATTGTCCTATCCAACCTTTTTTCTTACGCAAGTTTTCAGGTGCATTGAGGCCATTAAGCTGTGCCACTTGCTGGAGTGTGAAGCCAGCAATCTGCTGAGCCCGCTCGAGTAACTCGGTGATATTGTTAGGACGGTTGTTAATGCTGTTCATTATGCTTCTGCTTTATTTGATTTCTCTATCAGAATAACACCTTTTGATCTAGCTGTTAACGGCTACTTATTGTACAAAGTGAAGACTTATTTCGATCTTTTTTGTTGTTAATTTTAAGTGTTGAAATAATATCATTAAGTCATTGTTTTTAATTAATAAAAATTTTCTTATACAGTGGTTTTTTGAATCAGTTATGCAATTTAATTTTGATTGTTGTCCACAACCGGCTCTTTTCACAAGGTTATCCACAGAAAACGGGGATAACCTTCGGTTAGGATCCGGATCATTGTTAATAAAACTGTATTTGTTCAATTGTTAACAGATTTTAACCCAAAGTACGCTGTTTAATGGGAAAGTAGTTGTGGATAACTATCTGGATCTTAGTGCCGTTGATCTTTTTTGTTCACATTGTTGGTAAATTGAGCTTGTTGTGTGTTTTTAGATCTCTAAGTTGTTTTGGGTTGATCTTGAGTATAATAAGGCGAAAGGTGTAAATGTGATAAACGCTAACTGCAAATTTGCTGATAATACATTTATATGAAACAATCGAGGTAAGTAAATTTCACCCTAAGGTGCTCATGTGATTGATAGCGATGGCTATCGTCTCAATGTAGGTATCCTTATTTGTAATCGTGAAGGCCAAGTATTATGGGCTAAACGTTGCGGGCAACATTCTTGGCAATTTCCGCAAGGTGGTGTGGACGATGGCGAATCCGCAGAGCAAGCAATGTATAGAGAGCTATACGAAGAGGTCGGCCTGAAGCCAAATGATATTTCAATTTTGGCGTCATCAAAAACATGGCTGAAGTATAAGCTGCCGAAACGATTAGTTAGATGGGATAGTAAGCCAGTCTGCATTGGACAAAAGCAAAAATGGTTTTTACTGCGCTTGGAAGCGAGTGACAGTCAAATCAACTTTCAGCGTACTGGACATCCGGAGTTTGATGATTGGCGTTGGGTCAGTTATTGGTATCCTGTTCGTCAAGTCGTGTCGTTTAAGAAAGACGTTTATCGTCGAGTTATGAAAGAGTTTGCACCGGTTGCATTACCTTTTATGCGTAAAGATGTGAAACGTAAACGTCGTTAAATTTGAATACCAACACAGTTAAACTAAGCTATTTGGTTTGATGGTGTTGGTATTTTTTTATGCTGCTTTTAAAGCCATATCTCCTCATTAATCTTGTCAATTTAGGTAAATTATCCAATCTCTTAGCCAATCAGTGCTATTCACTGCTGAGTTACTGTTGTATATTTATCCATTAATTATTTTATTCGATTTGTAGAATATCTGTCTTGAACAGGATACTGCAGATAACTTAAGTTTACTATTTAGATTCAGGAATGAACGAATGTCGCAGACATATTTACAATTTCCCAGCATAGATCCAGTGGCGATTAGCTTGGGTCCAATTAATGTTTATTGGTATGGCTTGATGTATCTTTTGGGCTTTTTATTTGCCAATTGGATGGGGAATCGAGCTGCGGCAAAACCGGGTAGTGGTTGGAATAAAGAAGAAGTCGGGGATTTATTATTTTATGGCTTCTTAGGTGTTATTTTAGGTGGTCGAATTGGCTACGTCCTGTTTTATAATTTTGGGTTGTTTATCGACGATCCAATGTACCTATTTAAGATCTCGGAAGGCGGTATGTCTTTCCACGGCGGGCTAATCGGTGTATTGCTGGCTTTTGCTTATTTCGGTCGTAAAACTCAACGTTCTTTCTTTACTATTGCCGATTTTATCGCGCCAATGGTGCCATTTGGTTTAGCTGCGGGTCGCATTGGTAACTTTATTAATGGCGAACTCTGGGGTCGTGTGACCGACGTGCCTTGGGCTATGATCTTCCCAACTGGTGGTGATTTACCGCGTCATCCGAGTCAGCTCTATCAATTTGCAATGGAAGGTGTGTTATTGCTGGTTATCTTACAGTTGTTTGCGCGTAAACCACGTCCTGTTGGCGCTGTATCGGGCTTATTTATGCTGGGTTATGGTGTATTCCGTTTTGTTGCCGAGTACTTCCGTCAGCCAGATTCTCAGCTAGGTTTGTATTTTGATTTGATCAGTATGGGACAAATCCTATCAACACCAATGATATTTATTGGTGCGGTCATTATGTATATTGCTTACCGTAAAGCGCCACAAGCTGCGAGTAAATCTACGCGTTAATATATTAATAGTTAATTGCGTTAGTTTAGCTATAAAAAAAAGCCAATCAAATGATTGGCTTTTTTTGGTTTTGGCATACGCTATATATAATTATGTTGACGATTGAATCATTTGGTTGAATTAGTCGATAGACTCTGCATCGCTAATTCTTTCTAAACGTTCTTGCTCTTCTTCAAATGCGGCATCGATTTCATCAAGAATGCTGCCAACGTCAGTAGTGCTAGTATCTTCTGTAAATAAGCCTGTGAGCTCTGTTTCTGGCGTTAATTCGCCTTTCTCATATAAAGCCCACATTTCTTTCGCATATTTGGTTGTGGCCAATTGAGGGGCGAATTGTGAATAATAGTTAGTCATGTTATTTACATCGCGCGCAAACATGCTTTCAGCGTTATTATTCGCCGATGCATCTACAGCCTGAGGCATGTCGATAATGACTGGACCATTGCCATCCACTAAAACATTAAATTCAGATAAATCACCGTGGACGATACCAGCGCATAACATTTTAGTTATATACACCATCATTTGGCTGTGATCTGTCATCGCTTGTTGTTCAGACAGAGATATATCGTTAAGGCGTGGAGCAACATCGCCGTCTTCATCAGTGACTAGGTCCATCAGCAATACGCCATCGAAACAGCCATAAGGGTGAGGGACTCGCACGTCAGCTGCTGCACATTTATATAACGCATCGACTTCGGCATTCTGCCATGCTTCTTCTTGCTGAGCTCGACCGTATTTAGAGCCTTTTTCCATGGCTCTGCTGCGGCGACTATTTTTGCTTTTTCGGCCTTCTTGATATTGTGCTGCTTTTTTGAAGCTGCGTTGGATTACCTCTTTATAAACTTTAGCACAGCGAATATTTTCACCACAGCGAACAGTATAAACAGAGGCTTCTTTGCCACTCATTAGTTGACCTATCACGTCATCGACAAGACCTGCGTCAATCAGTGGTTGTATGCGTTTTGGAATTTTCATCGGAATAGTATACCTAAGTTGTCCAAATATGCTCGTTTGGAAGGCAATTGTTGTGCTTTGTGCTTAGGATTCTCAATGAAGTCATAAAAGACCTCATGTGTTAGCAACTTGCAAAATGGGGTTTATTAAACAGAAAATGGATATTTAATCGCGTCATAATGTTGGTAATCTATTACATCAAAATCAGCTAAGGTTACCCAAGTTTCTATGTCTTCAAGGGTTTTGATTTTCGGATTTATGCATAATTTGGGTAATGTCAGTGGCTCGCGTTTTAGCTGTACATCACGCATTAGGTCCAGTTGATCTTCATAAATGTGGGCGTTCACTATCTTATGATAAGCTTGACCAGGCTTCTTACCGGTGATCTGAGCCATGATTGCTAGCAATACATGCACTTGCACCATATTAAAATTCAAACCTAGCGGGACATCGCATGAGCGTTGGGTACTATTGAGATATAAAGTATCACCAAGCAGCGAAAAATGATGGCTATACATGCAAGGGCGTAAGCAACCAAGTTCAAAAGCGCCAGGATTAAAGAAGGTGAGGATCTCACCGCGGTTATCGATACCTTTAGTCAGATTATCTACAATTTGACGTAATAAGTCGATGCTGCCACCCTGAGGTTTAATCCAGTTACGCGCGACCGCACCATAAACGTAACCCATATCATCTTCACCTTTACGGTGTGTACTGGCTAGCCAAGTCGCATTGTCATTCGCGTTAGCGTCCCAAGTTTTAGTGCCAAGAGCGCGAAAGTCAGCGGCATTATTATAACCACGTAAATAACCCAAAACTTCAGCAATTGCTGATTTCCAGAAACTTTTACGGGTGGTTACAAGAGGGAATTCATTGGCTGCAACATCATAGGTTAGATCGGCGTTGATAACAGTAAGACAGCGTTTGCCAGTGCGTTCGTTTTCGATCCAAACACCTTGGTCTACAATTCTTTGACATAAATCGAGATACTGCTTCATCTGCTCTAACCCTTATTAATTCAGCTAAATTTGGTAGGCGATTTTTACATAAAATTAACCCTGCATAAAGTGCTAAGTTCATATTTATGCTGCATGGAAGGGTTTCTTGTCCTTATTTAGCTAACTCGTTTAAGTCGAGGGCTAATAATCCATCAAGACCTAGTCAATACTGGGTATTCACAGAGGGCGTTATCTGTCCCAATGATTAGAAAATTTATGGTGTGGATTAGAAATAAGTTATTTTTATGACTTACTCAGGCAATTATGTGTGTATCTAGTATATTTCTCCCTATTAATATTATATTTTTTGAATAACTAGTTTCAAGTAATTGTCATTGCTGGTATGTAAGTAGTGTGAGGTGTGGTTTATGTCCATCGCAAATTATTTATTTTATTTTGTTATTAATGTGGCTCAATTATTAAATAAAAAATCATATTTTCGTGAACTTTCTATACTTGGGCTGTTGGTTATTTCATTTATTTGCATAGGAAGGTGAATGTGAAAAGAATTCTAATACGGTTTTTTCATTCCGAATCTTCAGGTGGGGTATTACTTATCATTGCTGCAATTTTAGCTATGATAGTGGCAAATTCCTCTTTTTCTGAAATATATCTTGGTTTTCTCCACACTGAAATACAGGTTCGTGTTGCTGATATTGATATTAATAAGTCATTAAGTCACTGGATCAATGATGGTTTAATGGCAGTTTTCTTTTTGCTTATTGGCTTAGAAGTAAAGGAAGAGTTGGTCGAAGGTGCTTTGGCGACAAGGGAGAAGTCGTTATTTCCAATTATTGCTGCTGTGGGCGGTATGTTAGCGCCCGCATTGGTTTATCTGGCATTTAATGGTAGTAGCCCTGAAGCATTGAGTGGTTGGGCTATTCCGGCTGCCACTGATATTGCTTTTGCACTGGGTGTGTTGTCACTACTGGGCAATCGAGTTCCACTTAATCTAAAAATATTTTTATTAGCATTGGCGATCATGGATGATCTTGGCGTTATTATTATCATCGCGTTGTTTTATACCACTGGTTTGTCTGTTTTATCACTGAGTGTTGCGGCGGTTTGCATCGTAATGTTGTGGTTGTTGAGTCGTTATAAAGTCATGAGTTTGACGCCTTATTTGATTGTTGGTGCATTGCTGTGGGTTGCGGTTTTAAAATCGGGCGTACATGCCACATTGGCAGGTGTGATTATTGGTTTTGCGATCCCTTTATATCGAGAAGATGATAAAGATGATGTGGAGAACCCACGTTCACCAGCGAAAACATTGGCGCGTTGGTTGCACCCTTGGAGCAAGTATTGGATCTTGCCGTTATTTGCATTTGCTAACGCTGGCGTGTCATTAACTAATATTGCTTGGAGTGATATAGCGTCGGCTTTGCCTTTAGGTGTTGCATTGGGTTTGTTTATTGGGAAACCTCTGGGTATCTTCTCTATTAGTTGGTTAGCGGTGAAATATAAAATAGCGCGTTTGCCTGATGGTATTACGTTTAGGCATATTTTTGCGGTTTCAGTGTTGTGTGGTATTGGTTTTACCATGTCGATGTTTATTACGTCATTGGCATTTACTGATGACTCGATGGCCGATTTGGCACGCTTAGGGATCTTACTCGGTTCAACACTCGCCGCTGTGCTGGGCTATATTTTATTAGCCAGAGCGACAAAAGTGGATGAAGAATACAAAGGCAGCGCAGTAGAAAGCGTGGTAATAAAAAATCCAACGAAGAAAAAGATTAAGATAGTGAATGATTTAAATTGATAATGTAGAAACTATTTAACAGTTAAATATTTAGCGGCTAAATATTAGATATAAAAAAACCAGCTTTAAGCTGGTTTTTTTATTATCGTATAAAGCTTTAATTAAAGAGCTTTGATCTTTGCAGAAAGACGGCTCTTAACGCGAGCAGCTTTGTTTGCGTGGATCAGGCCTTTAGCAGCCATACGATCTAGAATCGGTTGTGCAGCAACGAATGCAGCAGTAGCTTCTTCTTTGTTACCTGAAGCGATAGCTACGATAACTTTCTTTGTTAGTGTACGCATCATAGAACGACGTGAAGCGTTATGTTGACGGCGTTTTTCAGATTGGATTGCGCGTTTCTTAGCAGACTTGATATTAGCCAAGGTCCTACTCCTAAATGTCTAAAGACGTTAATTTTATAAAGGCGAGGAATATGCCCTGCCTAACGATATTTGTCAATATTTTTGTGTAATAAACAGGCAAAATATTGGCAACTAACTGCGATGACAGTTAAGATGTGCGACATATTTTAGCAGCAAACCATGGCATGTAACAAGGTTTCGTGACATTAAAAGGTATTTCTTGAGCAATAAATTAATAAAATCCGGATTGATCGTCAGTTCGATGACCATGGTATCGCGTATTTTAGGCTTAGTGCGCGATGTTATTGTGGCAAATCTAATGGGCGCGGGCGCCGCTGCAGACGTATTTTTCTTTGCTAATAAAATTCCTAATTTTTTACGCCGCTTGTTTGCCGAAGGCGCATTTGCTCAAGCCTTTGTGCCTGTTCTGTCTGAATATCAACATGATGGCGACCCTGATAAGGTGAGAAAACTCATCGCTTCGGTCTCGGGTACCTTGGGTGTGCTAGTGACAGTCGTGACCTTAGTGGGGGTTATTGGCTCTCCTGTTATAACAATTTTGTTCGGTGCTGGTTGGTTTGTTGACTGGCTAAATGATGGACCTGATGCGCATAAGTTCGAACTTGCTGCTTTTATGCTCAAAATTACTTTTCCTTATTTATGGTTTATTACATTTACGGCTTTATCAGGGGCCATTTTAAATACTCTCGGCAAATTTGCTGTTGCTGCTTTTACCCCCGTTTTTCTTAATATTGCCATTATTGGCGCGGCATTATTCATCGCCCCAAACCTTGACCAGCCTGAAATTGGCTTGGCGCTCGGTGTTTTCATTGGTGGCCTGATCCAGTTTCTATTTCAAATCCCCTTTCTTGCGAAAGAAAATATGCTCGTAAAACCGAAATGGGGTTGGCATGACGAAGGCGTGATTAAAATTCGTAAATTAATGCTGCCAGCCATGTTTGGTGTATCGGTAAGTCAGATTAACTTATTGTTTGATACCTTTATTGCTAGCTTTTTGATGACGGGCTCAATTAGTTGGTTATATTACTCGGATCGCTTATTAGAGTTTCCTTTGGGATTATTTGGCATTGCCATTGCGACGGTCATTTTGCCTGCCTTATCGAAAAAGCACGCTGCTAGCTCAGCACAAGAGTTTCAACAAACCATGGATTGGGGGGTTAAAATTGTGCTGTTATTAGGCTTTCCGGCGATGCTTGGCATGATCGTGTTGGCTAGTCCTATGTTAAAAGTACTGTTCATGCGCGGTGAGTTTAGCGCTGAAGATGTCTCTATGGCTTCCATGAGTTTGATGGCGTATGGCTCGGGGTTATTGAGTTTTATGCTAATTAAGGTATTAGCACCGGGCTACTATGCGCGCCAAGATACTAAGACACCGGTTAAGTTTGGCATTATCGCTATGGTCAGCAATATGGGCTTTAACGTTGTGCTCGCTATTCCATTTGGTTATGTTGGTTTGGCTATGGCCACCGCCGCTTCTGCGACGTTGAACGCTGGTTTGTTGTACTGGGGATTGCATAAACGTGATGTTTATAAAATAAAAAAAGATACTTTTAGCATTATTGTACGTTTACTGGTTAGTGCCTTAGCGATGGCGAGTATTATTATTTACGCGAACCCGGCTATGTCGCAATGGCTCGAATGGGGGTTATTGGACAGTGCTTTGTGTCTATTCGGATTAATTTTCTTAGCTGTCACTAGTTACTTTAGCTGCCTCTTTATAACTGGTTTACGACCGCGCCATTTTAAAGCGGAGTAGACCGTTTTTTATAGTCAATAACGTAAATTGTAGAGCAAGGGTAAATTGTTACTGACCCCTTGCTCCGACTAAGATATAATTTGTCGTTTTAGTGGAATAGTTGGCATAATTATGGAGTTGATTCGAGGCATTCACAATCTGAAGCCTAAACATCAAGGGTGCATTTTAACTATCGGTAACTTTGATGGCGTTCATCTTGGCCACCAATCGGTATTGCAGCAATTACGTAAAAAATCCTCAGAATTGCAACTGCCTTCCACTGTGATGACATTTGAGCCACAACCACTAGAGATGATGATTGGGGACAAGGCGCCAGCTCGTTTAACGCGTTTACGTGATAAATATGCTGCGCTAAAAAACGAAAATATAGATCAATTATTATGTGTTCATTTCAACCGAAAATTTGCAGCGTTGTCTGCAGATGAGTTTATCGAACTGTTATTAGTTAACAAACTGGGCGTTAAGTATTTGGTTGTTGGCGATGATTTTTGTTTCGGCCATAAACGCCAAGGTAACTTTGCTATGTTGCAAGCTGCGGGTGCTAAATTTGGCTTTGAAGTCGTGAGCATGAGTACTTTTAGCGTTGATAAAGAACGCGTAAGCAGTACCATGATCCGCAATGCTTTATCTTTGGATGATCTGGCTTTAGCTGAAAAACTATTAGGTCGACCATTTAGTATTTTCGGTAAGGTTTCGCATGGCGCTAAATTGGGCCGAACTATCGGTTTCCCGACCGCGAATATACCGTTAAAACGCTGCGTAGACCCTATTAATGGCGTTTACGTAGTTGAAGTGTTAGGTATCAGTGATGATGCTATCAAGGGCGTTGCCAATATTGGTAAGCGGCCTACAGTGGGTGGCGTACGTACACAGCTGGAAGTAAATTTATTTGATTTTGATGGCGATCTTTACGGTAAACAGTTAGAGGTTGTACTGAAAATAAAATTACGCGGTGAAGAAAAATTTGCATCTTTCGATGTACTTCGTCAGCAAATAGAAAGAGATGTCATTGCAGCCAAGAATTATTTTGGCCTGTCAGTTTAATTTTAAATCATACCCATTACATTACGTAATAAGTATAAGACAATAACGGAATTAGGATACATGAGCGAATATAAAAAAACGCTGAACCTGCCAAAAACTGGCTTCGCAATGCGCGCTAA
>Ga0105355_10006118_pt1 | contig 10040 bp, 10 predicted proteins | sample GOMGulsemesocosm_2_FD_83508 | JGI IMG/M metagenome (GOLD analysis project Ga0105355, IMG submission 83508) | Methane-oxidizing microbial communities from mesocosms in the Gulf of Mexico - GOM9C Gulf of Mexico | ecosystem: Environmental > Aquatic > Marine > Cold seeps | place: Gulf of Mexico...
GTTCCATCCTCCTAAAGAATATACATTTATAAGTACTCCAATAGGGCTATTTTACATATAATGGAAATCGACACTTTAATATAAAGAGGATTATGGCGAGTTACACCAAAGCAATATCTAATAAATTGAGTTCACTCACATTTTACATGGTCATTGCTATTTTTTAACCAGGTAACACCAATCAAAACACAAATACTTAACATCCATCCCAGTATTGAACCGATATCTTGTTTATTCAAACGACAAACAAAAATGCCTATATAAAAGTTACTACGCAGGTTTGGTCATAGTTTACATTATGATTTAACCTGCATTATTAAGGTATTTTACAGCCAATAATTTCCTTAAAAAATATAAGGTTGTTAAGTAATTGTAATACCTGCATTTACCCATTAATTAGCATACGCTAATGCTTTACATCATTGAAAAAACAACCATAAAGTGTTAATTTAACACTGTATTTTAATGATGCTCTACTCCAGAGCACACGACACTTTTGGATACTGTCACTTTTAATGAATTTATCTTTATTACGTCAAATAGCCATTATTAGCATGGTGTTTACCTCTTACTTCGCTCAAGCGCTTGATACAGTTAATTTAGATTTAAGATGGAATCACCAATTTCAATTTGCGGGTTATTATGCCGCAATCGAAAAAGGCTATTACCAAGAAGAAGGCATCAGTGTTAACTTACGCGCGGGCTCTGCTGGTAAAGATAATATTGAAGAGGTCCTAAGTGGACGTGCTGATTTCTCGATTAGTAACAGTGAATTAATTCAAGCCCGCCTTGAAGGAAAACCCGTTGTAGCGCTGTCTGCCCTATTTCAATATTCCCCTGAAGTATTACTCAGCTTAAAAAGCAGTGACATTAACACGCCTAAAGATCTAACAAACAAAATTATTGCGACAAACAGCGGTCGACTCGAAGCAAACCTACTGGCAATGTTGGAACTAGAAAATATGAAGCCTAATATGCTTCCTACGATTACGAAGAAGAACGAATTCTCATTGGTGCCGCTTATTTCAGGTGAAGTGGATATCATCACCGGTTACTTAACCAACCAGCCTTACATATTAAGTAAAATGGGCGTCGACTATAAGCTCATGGATCCTCAAGTTTATGGTATTAATTTTTATAGTGACTACCTATTTACCAGTGAAAAGTTCCTGTCAAAAAACTATCGATTAGTAGAGCGCTTTAAACGCGCATCTTTACGCGGTTGGGAGTATGCGCTTGCCAACCAACAAGAAATCGTGACATTAATTAAGAATAAATACCAAACCACGAAAGACACTGACGCGCTTAGCTCTGAAGCTAAAATGATGACAACATTGATGAAAAATGATCTAGTTGAATTAGGCTATATTAATCCTGCACGTATCAAAGCTATTGCTGAAGCGACAGCAAAATACAGTGAACAAGATTATGATCTCACCAACATGGATGGCTTTCTCACATCAACTGAAGACAAAAGCATTTTACAATTTCAATGGCGGTTACGTTTTCTCTTATTATTTTTTATCATAGCCGCAGGTGTGATCCTCTTATATTTTAATTTACATAAAAAACTCCGCTACGACATTAAACAATACAAAATTTTAGAGCGTTCATTAAAGTCAGCCGTCAACACAGATCCACTCAGCGGTATTTATAACCGCCGTAAGTTTGCTAAATGCTACAAACATGAAACAGAGCGTTCGCTACGTTATGGTGGGAAATTTAGTATTGTCATGATTGATATTGACAATTTTAAGCAAACTAACGATTTATATGGTCATGAATTTGGTGACGAAGTAATCAAAGGCGTGGCGCAAATATTATCTGGTGGTGTGCGTGATATCGATACCTGTGCTCGTTATGGTGGTGAAGAATTTATTTTATTATTACCCAGTACTGACGAATATGCAGCTGGTATCTTAGCAGAACGTTTACGTGAGCTTATTCAGCAATGTATATTTACTGCACCAAATAACGATGCTGTTTCTATCACCTGTTCATTTGGTGTTGCGCAATTTCAAGGTAACCTTAACCCTATGTCACGCTTTGCACCTCAGCATAGCCAACATGAAGGGACGATTGCTTGCGCAGACAAAGCCCTTTATGTGGCAAAAAAGAACAGCCGTAACCGTGTCTGTTATTGGTCTGTGATCTCGTCAACACTTGAAGAAAGTGCGTAGTACGTTCCTTGAATAATACGCTATCATTAATCGTTAATCGTTAATGAACAAATTTAAAAAACAGTATTGCTGTAATTTACGCTAAAACATTGAGTTAAGACGTCAAATAAGAGTGAACACTCTAACAAACCCATGTATTATACTGCACTTAGGCATCATGAAGAATGTCATACATAATAGGTTAGTAACTGTATTTAATAAGGGATAGTAAGTTTGAATTTAATGTTCATGGAAATGGGTATTCTACTCTTTGTATTTTCAATGATTGCGGTTGCAATTTTTGTACAAGCAAGAAAAATGATATTAACCAAAAGACGTCAAGTTTTAACTGCTCAACGTCGCTGCATAGAAGAAACTGAAATGGTGCTAAACTACGCAACATCGCTTGCATTTAGCTCAAAATTGACGGTTTTATTACATCAACGTATTATCTCTGCGCTCAGAAATATTTTAACCGTTGAACCTCTGCACGAAAAAATTAAACATCATATTACCCAACAAAAAATGCATATCGCCACAGCCAAGATAGCAGCACCATCAAACGTATTTGTTGAGCCTGTCGATGAGCGAACCGCGATTGACTTAGCGCGCAGTATTTCACGCCTCAAAGTGATTTTGCGTCACGAGCTAGACAAAAGAAACATTTCATTAGAAGATTGCATAGCTGAAGAATCGAAGCTGGAAAAAATTCGTTTAAAACTTAGATTGAGTAATTGTTTAATCAAAGCCACCCTATTCTTTGAGCATGAGAAATACGATACGACTGCAAAAATGTTAAGTGATAATTTAGCATTAATAGAAGCTATCGATATCAAGGATGAGTTTTTAATTGATAAACAAAATAAGATGATTCTATTATTCAATAAATCAAATTTTGAATTAGCTGAAATTGAAGCGCAAAGTAAATTAGCTGATACACCAGAAGATACTTCATCATTGGAAACGTTATTTGACCAACAGCAGCCACGTTAGTGAATAAGAGTTGAGTTGGCTATCTTACCAATTCAACTCCGCTTAACCACATTTAAAACCCTGAATAAAAATGATTAGTTAAGTAATTGATCAACTGAATCTTTCACTTTATCGTCAGCCTGTTTTTCTACATCATCGATGGCTTTATTCGCGGATTCATTCGAGTCAGATGCCGTTTCTGATACAGCATTAACCGTAGTATCTATCGTGCTATTAGTGCTGCTTTTTACATTATCATAGGTATCAACGGCAGTTGCCGATACAGACTCAATAGCAGTGTTCGCTTTCTCTTTCGTTTTATTATAAGTATCAGCGGCCGTTTCTGACGCCGTATCTATTGCATTCGCTGTACTTTGTTTTGTACTTTCCCAAGCATCTGCAGACACATCTTTAACATCATCAGCCATGTCTTTAGCATCATCCACAGCGCTTGCCGCGGCGGCTTTAGTTGTATCTAACATATCCTCAGCAGTACTTTTTGCATCATCATAACTCTGCTCTATAGCACTCTTGTTCGATTTGTCTTGTTCGGTGGCTTGTTCACTACTATCGCAAGCAATGAGTAAACCCAAAGGTAATAACATAATTGCAAGGTTACGCATCATAACATTCACTCCTAACAGGATCACATGAGATGCTTAAATTAATCTTAAGCCCTATGAGCGTAGCAGCAAATGGTCATTCGTCCATTATCATGCCTAAGTAATAAAAACAAAAAAGGCGCGTTATCTGCTTAAGATAACGCGCCTTTATTTAATAGACAATGCTATTATTTATCTGCACGACTCATGAACTTTTGGTCAGTCGTATTGATCTTGATTTTTTCGCCGCTTGCGATGTATTCAGGTACTTGTACCGTAAGGCCAGTAGAAAGAATCGCAGGTTTAGTACGCGCACTTGCCGACGCACCTTTAATTGATGGGTCAGTTTCTACAATTACCATTTCAACAGCAGAAGGTAGCTCGATAGATACAGGCTTGCCATCAACGATAAGCACTTGAAGACCTTGTGTGTCTTCTGTGATGAACAATAACTCATCCGCAATTGTTGCTTTATCTAGGCTGTAAGGCGTGTAGTCTTCTGTATCCATGAATACATATTCTTCACCGTCAGCGTAAGAAAACATAACTTGGTTACGTGTAAGATCAGCTAAGTTAAGGTTATCACTGTCTTTGAATACTTCGTCAATTTTTGAACCAGTAACTACATCGTACATACGCATACGGTAGATACTACCACCAGCACGGCCTTGTGGTACTGAGCGTTCGATATCACGGATAATGTATACGCTGTTATTATATTCAACAGCGGTATTCTTTTTAACGTCACTTGCCTTTGGCATTTTAGGTATTCCCAATAGTAAATTGTGTATAGAAAATAACATAAAGGCTAAATCAGACCAAGTGCTGCAACTAGGAAGCGCCGACTTATTCACCATTTTTAACGACTTTATTGTATTACTAAACAAATATCTATTTAAGTAGGCCCTGGTTCACCGCCTTTTCAAGCTTCTGCTCTAACGACGTCCACAATTGCTTACTACCTTTACCTATTCTGCTGTTAACCGAAAACACTTGCTCTTTCGAGATATTATGTGCTTTCCAACTGTGCCCTTCACCATGAATGTTATGCAATAACGGGGGCACACGATCAATGGCTTTTGCATAAACAGAATCGGCAGTCACCCCAAGTTCAAACTCATGCCACAGTTCGATATACTCGCTTGCTTGTTCACGCGGTAATATGCTCAATAATCGGTTAATACCCGATGCTTCCTTCGCCTTGTTCTCTGGCGTTTCGGCAGCATAAACTATCGTATCACCAGCATCTATTTCACCAAGATCATGCAGCAACAGCATTTTAATTACACGGTCAATATTAATCTCATCATCCGCATAGTCTTTTAACATCAATGCAGATATACAAACGTGCCAACTGTGTTCTGCAGAGTTCTCATAACGCTCTAACCCAACAGGCCTTGTCTTACGTAATACACCTTTGAGTTTTTCAATTTCGACAATAAAATTTAATACCTTTTCAATGTTTTCCACACCAACTCCTTGGTCATGATACGTTTAGCTCTTAATGAGTACACTTTGTAATCTATCATCACTCATGCCGCAATACACTTACAAACTCATACCTATATGTGAATACATAAAAATACATATACAAGCACATTGATATGATATTTTATTATTCTTTATTACAGCGCATCTCATTGTTTAAAATACCATTTACATAATTAATATATTAACTTAAAGTGCTGTTAACAGTTCAAATGATAGATAATATCAAGTCGCTCTTCTAGGTTATGTAATGAAAAAAAATGTAATAAGTAAAAAATGGATGTACTTCCCAATTGTTTGCATGCTGATGTCGACAGTCATTGGGTTATTTATCTTTAATTTAACACTATCAAATTGGATAGAAGAAAAAATTGAAGCGGGTTTATTAACGGAAATAACCCGAATTACGCATAAACTACAAGCATCAGACTTACAGTTTGATGATCTTGAAAAACTCGATATTTACATCAAAACAGACATCGAATTAAACCGTCAAAATCATATAACGCTAATCTCATTTGATGGTACCGTTTTAGCCGACAGTGATATTTCATTAATTGAAGTGCTGCAAATTGAAAATCACCTCAATCGTAAAGAAGTCATCGACGCAAAAAACACTGGCCATGGCACAACGACACGCTTTAGTACCAGTCGCTTTAGAGACTTACTTTACTCTGCAAAATCATTTTCTTACCAAGGTAAAGATTACATCCTACGTGTTGCTACGCCGCTAACGCGTATTGAAGCAATGGCAAACGAATTAATGGCTATTCTAAGTTTGCTGATGACCATTAGTTTAGGCTTGGTGGCGGCATCAACACTGCTCAGCAGCAAGTTAATGAACCAACAGGTACAACATGAAAAAGACTTACAAGAAAGTAAAATTGAACAACGTACCCTAGAGATTGAATTATTACGCCGTCTTACCAATATGCTTGCAGCCTGTAATTCAATTGATGAAGCCCAAATGATCGTAGAAGATATCATTCCGCGTATTTTAGGTGAGGTAAACGGTGTGGTTTCGCTCATTCGTTCGTCTCGAAATCAACTACTGGTAAAACTGGACTGGGGTGGCGCTTGGCCTGGCAGTAAAACTTATGCACCCGAGGAATGTTGGGCGCTGCGTAAAGGTAAATACCACCTGGCAAATGATAAATATACCACCTTACCTTGTTCGCACATGGCGGAAATACAAACCGAGCACCCAGAAGCAAACCAAACCCTGTGCATCCCACTTGTCGCGCATGGTAATACCATAGGTATGATGCACCTGTACTCGGGTGATCAAGACTTGAGTAATGAGACACAGCAATTAGCGTTTACGGTTGCAGAGCATTTAGGTTTAGCCCTTGCTAATCTAAACATTCAAGAGAAGTTACGTGAACAGGCTATTAGCGACCCATTAACAGGTCTCTATAACCGTCGTTACTACGAAGAAACGATCAACCAAGAATTAATGAGAGCCAAGCGTTATAAACAAGAGTTGTCATTGTTAATGTTAGATCTGGATCACTTCAAACTGTTTAATGATAACTACGGTCATGATGCCGGTGATTACGTGCTTAAAACAATTGGTTCGCTGCTACTTGAGTCAATGCGTGGTGAAGATACTATCTGTCGCCTTGGTGGCGAAGAGTTCATCATCGTATTACCGGGCACGGGTATCGAAGCGGCAAGACAAATTGCCAATGGCTTGTGTAAATCAATCAATGAATTACACCTCGCAATGAAAGATTTATCATTAGGTAAATTAAGTGTATCGATTGGTATTTCGACTTATCCGATTAATGGTATGCAGAAGGATGAATTAACCAAGCTCTCCGATATTGCCTTATACGAAGCAAAAGAGCGTGGTCGAAATCAATCTTGCCATTACAGTGATTTGATTATCAGAGGGGATGAACTCGTTATACCAACTGAAAAACTCATTCCTGAAGATAACAATAATCTAGATTCAAACGTTATCAATATCTAATTTTGAGTTTAAGGGCCTTCGGGTCCTTATATCTCACTTCGCAGCTTATCCACAAGCGCATCTCGCAGTAATTGAATGGTTCCGACAAGACTATCCTCTAAATCTGTCGCGTCTATGTTGTCTGGCGATATACTGTTAAGAAACGATAACGCGTTATGCTCCCCACCTATCATCTCGACAATATTGTTTTGCACCTCCAGCTCCGTCAATGCTTTCTTCGTACTACTGGATTGCACATGGGCAATATAATCATTACGTAATGCTTTAATAGCGGTATTGTTATTGATTAAAGCGATATATCTGTTTTTCTGCTCTTGATACTCAGGAATAATAGCGTTAAGTATTTGCCCATATTTTGCCGTAAATTCAACATACTTACGGCAATTAATCACAATCGAAGAAAAACACAGACGATAAACACACTGACGGAACGCTTTCTTAGATTCAAGATGAAATGAAGGTTGCTTTTCATAGTCTTTAATTACTTCAACCGCCACACTTAAATCACCGATTAAGCTGGTTAGTATACTGATGCATTCTTCAATCTTTTTACGCATATGTGTCCTTAGCGTGATGAGTACACGGCAACTCATTTTACATTAGACAGCGAGTCCGACCGCAGTAGCTTGCATGGGCACAAAGCCTTTAAGTTCCTCAACGCGAGATAACCAACGTCTAACATGCGGGTAGTCTTGTAACGATACCCCTCCTTCCGGCGCATGGGCTATATAGGTATAGTTAGCAATATCTGCGATAGTAGGTTTATGTCCAACTAACCAAGGGTTGTGTTCTAAATGCGGATCGAGTTGTTTTAAAATAGCATGTGCGATATCTAACGCTTTTTGGTGGTCAAGTTTTGCGTGAAAGATGTTAATTAAACGCGCAGTCGCGGGGCCATAAGCAACACTACTCGCAGCGATGGTAAGAAAACCTTGTACTTTAGCGGCGATTACGGGCTCTACTGGCAACCAAGTATGCCCATTGTCGTATTTACTGGCGAGGTAAATCAAAATAGCATTAGAGTCTGATAAGGTCACATCACCGTCTTCAATAACGGGCACTTGCCCTGCGCTATTTTTATTCAAAAATTCAGGCTGCTTGTGCTCACCGTTCAACAAGTCGACATCAATAAGTTCGGTTTCTAATCCAAGCAACGATAACAGCAATTCGACTCTGTGGGCATGCCCAGACAGTGGGTGACGGTATAGTTTGATTGCTGACATGAGGTATCCCCTATTATTGTTGGATACCCAAGCTACCTTCATTCGGTTGCCCTACGGGAGGCGGTCAGAAATAGCATTTTGAAGTAACTTCGGTATCTATTTATTTATATCTCTATCAATAATAGCTGGTGCTGAGATAACCACCCTCAGTAACGCATACTTATTTGTAGTTATTACCTTGTATACCTTCGCGTATTTTACATTTGATGTTAATCTTTTGACTGCTAGCCCAAGGATTAGAGGCTTCATATAAGAACAAGGACACTTCGTGGAATATATTTTTGCCGTTATACTTTTTGCAATATCCTCTTCGGTTACCCCCGGCCCCAATAATATTATGGTCATGACATCAGGTGTTAACTTCGGGGTAAAGAAAAGTTTGCCATTACTGACAGGAATCTGTGTTGGCTTTACCGTTATGCTATTACTTATTGGGATAGGTTTCGGCCAAATTTTTGAACTATTACCAGGCCTGCATTTAGTAATTAAATGTGTCGGTACCTTATATTTACTGTATTTAGCTTGGTTAATTGCGTCATCCACCGATACACTCACATCTGATTCTCAAGCCCAACCGCTTACATTCATGAAAGGGGCGTTATTCCAATGGGTGAATGCAAAGGCTTGGGTGGTTGCCACAGGTGCTATCGCCGCGTTTACAACCGTGGGCGCTGGCTTCTATAGTCAAAATTTAACCATAGCGTTAACCTTCTTTATTATTTCTTTTCCATGCGTTGGCATTTGGCTATTATTTGGTTCAATGCTCAAGACGTTATTGAAGAACGACAAATATAGACGGTATTTCAACTATGTCATGGCATCTTTACTGGTTTTGTCGGTATTGCCTGTTATACGTGAAATAGTGAATCAACTTACCTAATGCCTTACATCTGTGGTTACAGTGTGCTCACGAACTAGCATTGATCAGCCTTGGTAGCTCAACCATCGCATTAAAACTTACCACAGATGAGAACGCGCACGTTTGGTTAAAACGATTATAAAATAATGTCTGCATACCTGCTTTGTAGCCCGCTTCAACACCAACAAGACCATCTTCGATAACGATACAGTCTTTACTGTCAAAGCCCATATCTTTTGCTGCAAGCTCGTAAATACGAGGGTCTGGTTTCCAAATACCAATGTCGTAAGCACTGTAAATATGAGAACCAAAATAGTCACTTAAACCGCACAGCTCTAACGCTTGTTTTATTTTAAATGCAGGGCCATTAGACACCACCGCTTTAGGGTATGGAAGCAGGTCTAATGCCGCTTTAATCCCTTCTATCGGTTGCAATTCTGACTCAAATAGATCGGCAACGACAGCACGATACCCAGCAGCAAAATCATTCGGTAATCTCACATCAAACTCACAGGACAGATCGGCTAATATTTTGTCTAATTCCCAGCCTCGATATTTGAGCATAAGCAGGTCGGCATCAAGCTTGATACCTAGCTCAGTAAACTTAATCACAAAACCCTGATTGCATAGCCTTTCACTATCAACCAACGTACCGTCACAATCAAAGAGTAAACATTTTTTCATGATGTTCCTTTATTCAATACTCTCAAAATACGATGTTCTCAATTTATTTAATACTAACCCTAAACCCACAATCACGCA
>Ga0105355_10006120_pt1 | contig 10039 bp, 9 predicted proteins | sample GOMGulsemesocosm_2_FD_83508 | JGI IMG/M metagenome (GOLD analysis project Ga0105355, IMG submission 83508) | Methane-oxidizing microbial communities from mesocosms in the Gulf of Mexico - GOM9C Gulf of Mexico | ecosystem: Environmental > Aquatic > Marine > Cold seeps | place: Gulf of Mexico...
TGATGATGAAGGATTATTGTCAGCAGCTGCCGTCAATGGTTTATCCGATGAAGTATTAGGCCAACGCTTCGACCCGCAACAGCACCCTCGTCTGCAAGCCATTCTGGCCAACCGTGAGCCTGTACGCTTTCCCGCAAGTTCAACCTTGCCCGACCCCTTTGACGGGTTATTAAAAAACGATCCGAATCGGTCGATAGACGTGCATGACTGCATGGGTTGTAGCTTATATGTTGAAGATCATTTGGTTGGCCTTATCACCCTTGATGCCATACAGGTCGGCGCGTTCAAACGCATTGATGATATAACCGTTGCCACCTTTGCAGCATTAGCCGCTGCAACCATCCGCAATGTTAATCAGGTTGAAGCCCTACGAAAAAGCCACCAGCAGCAGCAAAATATGAACCAAGTACTCATCCAAGAAGCCCGAAATAAAGGTGGGGAATTGGTCGGTATCAGTCCCGAAATGCAAACCCTGCGTAACAATATCAACATGGTGGCTTATTCCAATTATGCGGTATTAATCAGTGGTGAAACAGGCACAGGTAAAGAGTTAGTCGCCCACGCCGTGCATTCACAATCTTCACGAGCTACCAAACCGATGATTTACGTGAACTGCGCTGCCTTGCCCGAAAGTCTTGCTGAAAGTGAATTGTTTGGTCATATCAAAGGGGCGTTTACAGGCGCCACCAGTAACCGAGCAGGTAAATTTGAATTGGCCGATGGCGGTACTATATTCTTAGATGAAATCGGTGAATTGCCCTTGTTAATGCAAGCCAAACTACTCCGTGTTATTCAACAAGGTGAAGTACAGCGTGTGGGCGCTGATAAGAACTTAATGATCAATGTCCGCATTATCGCCGCAACTAACCGTAATTTAACCGAAGAAGTGACTGCTGGCCGTTTTCGTAGTGACCTGTTTCACCGTTTAAATGTGTTTCCAATTCACGTGCCTCCACTGCGTATCCGACAAGATGATATCGCGGTACTATCTGGGCATATTCTTGACCGTGTACGCACCCAATTTAATGTGACTAAATTACAACTGCACCCACAAGCGTTAACGGCGCTAAACCACTACAGTTGGCCGGGAAACGTGCGCGAATTAGAGCACATCTTGATGCGTGCTGGTTTACGGGCGATTCAAGGTCAGCAAAGTCTGATCCTACAGCAGCACTTATCCGAGGAAATTAGCCAGACTAACTCATACGATGCTGAAAGCTATACAGATAAAGAAGCAGATGACTTACCCACTACATCGTTTGAATTACGCGGTGCAGTAGAAGTGTATCAAACCAAGCTCATTTCCCATGCCCTGCAGCAATCAAACTTTGTTTGGGCACAAGCCGCAGAGTTCTTACAAATGGATCGTGGTAATTTATATAAAATGGGCAAAAAACTCGGTATTAAACCCAAAGAGTTACGTGCTATCGCCTTAGTTTAAAACACATCGAGAGTAATCAACGATGTACTAATCACATCAATCACGTTGTGGTTAATACATCAAACATAATAGACCAAAAACACAAACGCTATAAAAATCAACAAGATAAAAGTTGGCACGCTCAATGCATTATAGATTCCGAGATCATCGTTAAATCGATATCAATAATATAATTATAATTATAATGGAGTCTTAAATGTTCTGTATTCAATGTGAGCAAACTGTTCAAACACCAACGGCTAAAGGCTGTTCTTATACCCAAGGTATGTGTGGTAAAACGGCAGATGTGTCAGACCTGCAAGACATACTCGTATTTAATCTTCAAGGTGTGTCTTTCTGGGCAGAACTAGCGCGTAAATACGACATCATCGATGCTGAAATTGACGCTTGGGCACCACGTGCATTCTTCTCTACATTAACTAACGTTAACTTTGTACCTGAACGTATTACTGAATACACTGAAATTGCTGAGCGTTACAAGATCCAACTCAGAACGCAAGTAATAACAGCCGCTGCAGCAGCGGGCGACGCATTGCCTGAATTATCACCAGCAGCACAATTTGTATTACCAGCTACCGCTGAAGAAATCATGAACTTCGCACCCGAAGCAGCTGTAAACCGTGGTCATGAAGAACTACACGAAGACATTATTGGTCTACGTCTATTATGCTTATACGGCCTTAAAGGTGCTGCGGCATACATGGAACATGCCCATGTACTGGGTCAAAGTGAAGAATCAATCTGCGCTGAATACCACCAAATTATGGCGTTCTTAGGCACTGAGCCTGTTGATGCAAACGCATTACTTGAAACCTCAATGCAAATTGGTTTATTAAACTACCGCATTATGGAAATTCTAGATCGCGGCGAAACCAATACCTTTGGTCATCCACAGCCAACACAAGTAAACGTGAAACCAATTGCGGGTAAATGTATTCTTGTTTCGGGTCATGACTTACATGATTTAGAAAAGATCCTGCAACAAACCGAAGGCAAAGGCATTAACGTTTACACCAATGGTGAAATGCTACCAGCACACGGTTACCCAGAACTGAACAAATACCCACACTTAGTTGGTAACTTCGGTAGCGCTTGGCAGAATCAACAAAAGGAATTTGCTAACTTCCCTGGTGCAATTGTGATGACGTCTAACTGTCTAATCAATCCAAACGTGGGTCAATACGCAGACCGTCTATTCACACGTAGCATTGTTGGCTGGCCGGGTGTTGTACATATTGAAGGCGATGACTTCTCGCAAGTTATAGAATGTGCATTAGCACAAGAAGGTATTGCGCATACTGAAATCGAACACATGATCACGGTTGGCTTTGGTCGCAACGCATTGATGGAAGCAGCTCCAGCGGTTATCAAAGAAGTTAAAGCGGGTAACATCAAACACTTCTTCCTTATCGGTGGTTGTGATGGTGATAAAGCAGAACGTAGTTACTTCACTGACATTGCAGTTAATACACCAAAAGACTCAGTAGTACTGACGTTGGCTTGTGGTAAATACCGTTTCAATAAGAAAGAATTTGGCGACATCAATGGCATTCCACGTCTATTAGATGTAGGTCAATGTAACGATACTTATTCTGCGATCCAATTAGTGTTAGCACTAGCTGAAGAGTTTGATTGTGGCGTGAATGAATTACCGCTAAGCATTGTTTTATCTTGGTTCGAGCAAAAAGCAATTGTGGTGTTATTAACACTATTCGCTTTAGGTATCAAAGGTATTTATACCGGCCCTACTGCACCAGCGTTCTTAACTGACAACTTGATTAAAGCATTACAAGATAACTTTGATATGCGCAGTGTTGGTGACGTTGAAACTGATTTAGCGACGATGCTTTCAGGTCAATAACACTCGTTGATCAATGCGGTCATATTCCGATATGCCGCATTGGTTAAAAGCGTCTACACGCCATAAACCCATCCCCCTATTCAAACCTTTAATTATTACAGCCATAGGTGCAACTCATGTCTTCTTCAAAAACGCCTTCATCTACAATTACTCCCCCTGCACTTAAGCCTCTTAAATTAAACAGTTCGGGTCTGGGTAAAACAACTAAACCAGCGACTTCCAAGCTATCTACTTCCAAGTTAGCGCCACCTAAGCTTAACTTTGCGCTTGGTGGCAGTAAATCGACGAGCTCTTCAAAACTTGCAACACCAAAGCTGAGTTTCTCACTGGGTGAAACAGCTGTAAAACCTGTTGTGAACAAAAGTGTAAAACCAACAACTTGGTCACCGACTACAACGTCATTAGTATTGGTTAAGCGTGAATTAGAAACACATGATTCAATGAGCTTTACTTTTGCGGCAGCAGACCAAACGTTATTTGATTTCAAACCCGGTCAATTCGTGACATTAGCGATAGAAATCGACGGGAAAACCCATTATCGCGCGTATTCAATTAGCTCTGTACCACAACAAAAACAATTACGATTAACGATTAAGCGAGTACCAGACGGCCTAGTTTCTAACTGGCTTGCAGATAACTTAAGTATCGGTGATAGCTTGTCTGCATTAAACATTGCGGGTCAATTCAATAGCAGCGATTGCCAACACAAGTCTAAACTACTACTTATCAGTGCAGGTTGTGGCATCACCCCTGTCATGTCGATAGCAAAGACATTGTTAGCACAAGATAGTGATGCTGATATTGAATTCTTACATTGCGCCCGAGATAAAGACAACGTTATCTTCCATAGTGAAATGCAGACGTTACTTGCTCAGCATAAACACTTTAACGTGCAATTACTGTTAGAAAACAGTGACGGATTTACCGATTTCAGTGCCAATGACAGCACTAATGAAAAAACGAATAGCAGTGCCTTATCACATCAAACAGGCATGGTAAGCACAGAGGTTATTCAACACTTATATCCAGACTTAAAAGAACGCACTATCTTCCTGTGTGGTCCTGTCGGTTTCATGAAAGCGGTTGAAAATATAGCCCAAGAAACGGGCTTTGATATGGATAACTTTTTCCAAGAAAGCTTTACTCCAGCAGCAGATAACAAACAACAAGATCAGATATCATCAGGCGCTACAGATACCAGTGTCATGCTACACGTCCCTAACTTTGCGGTTGAAGCTGAAGTAACGCAAGGTTCATTGTTATTAGATGCATTAGAAGAACATGGGGTTCCTGTTATTGGTGCATGTCGCGCTGGGATTTGTGGTTCGTGTAAATGCAAAGTAACCAAAGGTTCGGTGAAGTCGACAAGCACAGAAACACTCACCGCAGAAGAAATTGAGCAAGGATTTGTATTAGCCTGCTCAAGCACTGTTGAGGGCGATCTCACTGTCGCACTTAACTAGTTGATAGCAAAATAATACAAAGTAAGCATCGAGATATCATCAAGTGGCAGGCTTTATTGATATCTCGATTTTGTATGTCACTCACTCCTTCGCGCTTCTACGCAAACTCAGATCTAGCAATATTTGGGGTTACAATATCTGAAATTAAGCTTTTTTAGTAAAGCGGTAACTTTGAACCTTTGTGTCTTGACCATCAATGATCACGTAAGTATCTAAAAACCATACTTTGGTGCCTGCAAAACCAAGCTGTAAGTGAAAGTCTTGCGCTGCTACACCAGTGGAGAATAGAGCATCACTCGTTGTCGGATAGAAATTATAACGATTTAAACCAGGTTGGTATTCCCCTGAAAAATGCACTTCCTGGTTATTCGTTTCATTTTTGATGACGGCACTATAACCTTCACTTGGATCGTATGAAAATTGGGTCGTTAAATTAATGTCTACCGCTTCGCCATCAAGTTCGACTTGATTGATAGAGACTTGCGCTGTGGTTGTTTTTACCAGCACACCACTACCATTAGCTGTCGCTTTTGCAGGCTTATCCGCATAGCGTCCAGAAATAGATACATCCCACTCGCCCATGAAGTTTTGTAATTCTTTCCAAGTCTTTTCGCCGTTTTCTGCATTTGCACTATTTTTATTACCAACATTCGCAATCGCATCGTCTCGGCTACTGCTACGTTTAGAGTCTCGATTATCCGCTAAATCCACCGTTGAGCCAGCGACGCCGCCAGCAACACCACCAGCAATAGCTCCTTTAGCCGCAAGTCCAGCATCGCCAGTAAGCGCACCAAGTGTTAACCCTAATAAAGCACCACCCATTGCGCCTGTTTTAGTCGCGGCGTGTTTATCATCATGATCAACTGTAGAACAGCCTGTTACTGCTAATGATAATACGACAGCAATACCTGTTGATTTTAGTGATGCATTTTTCATAATAATAACCTTTTCAATGAGTGGTAAAGCAAGTCAATCTGTTGATGAACCGCTTTATTGGAATCATTATTATGCAAAAAGGTAAATGGAAGTAGTAAGGGACGCTTATAGTTCACATAAGCATGCTTTATAACAAATCATAATGCATTGTTTTTTATGGAAATAAATGCAATATACAGAATTATTTACAGGGCCAGTAAGCATCGAGGTATCATGAGGTGGCGCTTTAATATTTTAAATACACTACAATTTCAAACGCCACAAGATTCTAATTTCCTGCATTAATGTACTTATTACTGGCTCGTGAGATCTATTTTTAGCAATCACAAAATGTAGTGTAGCGGGAAAGTCGAGAGCAGAGATTATTTGCACTTCGCTGTCTCTTTCAGCCTGAAGTGCTTCTTCTATTTCTAGCAAGCTAAGTCCCAGACCACTTTTTACTAACTCGAGTCGAGTACCGTCATCACTGGTTTTTAATACCGAAGGGATGTCATTTCCAAGTATCCCTTTTAAGAAATCATCAAAAGGACAATAGTCGCCCATCATTATCCACTGGTGAATGCTAAGGTCTGCTTGAGTCACTATTTTACTACAATCAAATGTCACTGGTGCCACTGTCGTTATCTGTTGTTCCATAACCGCGACACCGATAAAGTCATCGGGAATATCACCAAAAATGTAACCACCATCTAATTGATGTTCTCTAATCTCATTGATGGTTTTCCCCGTTGATTGTTGATGAATATCCAAACTGATACCGGGACAGTTTTCTTGTAAATTCCCGACTAATTCAGGGAGTTTAACTTGCTTGGCGGTTAAGTTAATACTTAAGCGAAATGTCCCTATTATTTCATGTTGGTTATTCGCCGCCAGATTCACTAAATCCAAAGCGCTATCGAGTGTTACTTGTGCTTTTTTTAACAGTAACTGGCCTTTATCGGTTAACGACATGCCTTTACTGGAACGGATGAATAAAGGCGTCGAGAGCTCTTCTTCAAGTGTTTTAATGTGCGCACTTATCGCAGGCGGAGTGGTATATAAACGTTTTGCTGCTTGCGTTAAATTACCTGTTTGAGCAACGGCAACGAAAGAACGTAAGTGATAAAATTCCAATGTAAATCCCCTTAAATCAGTCCAATTGAATTCTGAGCAGCATTTTTAGTCAGTATTAGGCAAATATAATACCAGCTTCTGGATCTAAGTAACTATTTCACCATTCATTTATATTGAACACTGACTTCAGAAATCTCGAATTTTGCATTTAATTCAATCGCGCTAAATTAGCACCATAGAAGTCAAACGACTTGATTCAGTCCTGAATAACACATAGCTCATAAGATAAGGAAGATTTATGCCTAACAATACAAATGCATTCTTTTACCAAGCTGCACCCGCTCAACAAGCTAACGACTTTTTTGCGACTAAACTTGCTTGCGAAACTGATTGCTCAGATGTTTACGCCGATATTAAGGTAAATAATAAAAACTACATATTATTAGATGTACGCTCTGCGGAAGCATTTGATAAAAGCCATGCAATAACCGCCGTGAGCATGCCTCACAGTGAAATAAATAGTGAGTCATTCGCAAAATACGATAAAGACATTTTTTTTGTTGTCTATTGCTGGGGCCCTGGCTGTAATGGTGCGTCCAGAGCAGGCTTAAAAATATCAGCGTTAGGGTTTGCAGTAAAAGAAATGATTGGTGGTATTCATTACTGGGAAGATTTTGAACGATACCCAGTTAATCGTCGAGTGACCGAAGTTCAAAAATAACGCTCCTCCCCCTTAAAGGCAACTACGATCACTCATCGTGGTTGTTATGATTTCACCTGAATATTTTGGAAGTTTAAATGGTTACTTGTTTTGTTGAATATATTATCGATGTAAATAAAATCAAAGAGTTTGAACATTATGCCAAACTCTGGATCCCGCTAGTAACAAAATTTGGCGGCCAACATCAGGGATACTTTTTACCATCAGAGGGGGCTAGCAATGTAGCATTGGCTTTATTCACTTTTCCAAGCTTGGCTAAATATGAACAATACCGGAATGAGTCTTTTAAAGATTTAGAATGCATCGCCGCTTTTGATTATGCAGCACAAACTCAATGCATTAAGAGTTACCAACGTAGTTTTTTTCGTCCACTGTTTAAATAAGTATATTGGGAATGAAGATGGAATACTGTATTCGCGTTGCAGAAAATAAAGATCAAGGATCCATAGTGTGCTTGATGAAAAAGCATGCTCTGTTTGAAGGTCATGCGCTAGAACTTTCTAAACAACATCAACAGTTAGGCAATTTAGACACGCTCCCCGTAACCATTTTTGTTGTGGAATCAAATAATAAATTACATGGTTATATGTCGATGATAAAACAGTTTTCAACCTGGGATATGGACTGGTATCTCTATCTAGATTGTTTGTACCTGACCGAGGAAACAAGAAGACAAGGAATTGGTCTGAAGTTAATGCAAGAGCTTAAAGTTTTTGCAAAGGAAAACATGATAAATACAATTCAGTGGCAAACACCAAAGGACAATTTTACTGCAATAGCATTTTATCAAAAACTCAATGCTGTCAATAAAGAGAAACAACGATTTTTCTGGGCTGTTTAGTAACCCGCTTTGTGGCAAGTGGAGACGTTTGTTTAAATTGTAAATACTCGCTTACAAGATCTTAAATTCACATTCGGTGTTTTCAAGACAGTTAGCATCCATTTATTTGTAATTATTTAAAAATGAATCTTGACCTGTCTAAGGCTTCATAGTTTATAGTTTATCTATCAACGAAGGGGAATCGAATGTATAGAATTTCTGAATTAGCACAAAAAGTTAACTTAAGCCGTACTACTCTACTTTATTACGAAAAGCTCGGGCTAATTTCATCTAAACGACAAGCGAATGGCTACCGAAGCTATTCCGAGTTCGATCTCCAACGCGTTAAATTGTTGCAACAATTACAGTCAGGCGGGTTATCGCTTAAAGAGTGCCAAGCATGCCTTGAAGCCAAAATTAATCGAGAACAGCTACTTCAGCGACTGCATAAATTGGATGAAGAGATAGCCCAAAAGCAAAAGTCGAGAGAACTCCTTTCGTCAATGCTGGGCATGAGTTCAATGAGAGATTGGCACCAAAAAACCGATAAACACGCGCCATCAGCTCACTTAGATTGGTTAATTACTCAGGGGTTCAGTGAAAAACAAGCATTGAGGTTAAAGTGGTTATCGAAAGATATGAATAATCATGAGCAATATATGCGCGAGTTTGAGTTCATATTTGATGGATTAGACAGACTAGGTCCAAGCTCTAAAGGTGATTCTATAAAGGCGCTCAATAGCATTCCCGTTACAACGGGTGAACTATTAGAGATAGGTTGCGGTAAGGGGGTTACCACAATCGTTCTCGCTGAACATACCCAGTTTTCTATTACTGGCTTAGATAATGATGAATACAATCTAAGTTGTTTAAAAGAGCATGTAGCGCAGCAGGTGCCTTTTAAGCCATTATCTTCACGACAATCCTCACAACCACAAATAGAACTGATTTGTGCAAGCATGACAGATATGCCTTTTTCAGATCAACAGTTTGACGTTATCTGGTCTGAAGGCAGCGCCTATATCATGGGCGTTAAGCAAGCATTAGAAAGCTGGAAACGCTTTATTAAAAAAGACGGGTATTTAGTGGTTAGTGATTTAGTCTGGTTAACGGACTCACCAGATGATGAAGTTCATCAATTCTGGCTGGATGCTTATCCTGACATGGCTACCGTTACCAATCGACACAAAATGATAAAAGACGCAGGTTATCAAGTGATTGATAGTTATACCTTGAACCAACAATCTTGGGACAACTACCTGCAGCCTTTGCAGCAAAAGGTTAGTCAATTAGCAGATCATGTTTTTGTATCCCCAGCATTAGACGATTTACAAAAAGAGTTAGCAATTCACAGTAAGTACTTAGGCCAATATGGCTATCAAATGTTTGTACTTAAAATGAGACACTAAAATGAATATTAATATGACAATAAGAACAGAAATAACAGCAGATAATAACGCAATAGAAACATTAACTTATCGTGCTTTTGAGAATCACCCTCACCATGCTCCCGGTGCAACACCGACCGAGCACCTCATTATTAATAAATTACGTGATGCAGGGGTATTAACTGTATCGTTAGTGGCTGAAGATGACACAGGTATTATTGGCCATATTGCACTCTCTCCTGTATCGATTAACGGTGTTGCATCTAATTGGTATGGACTTGGACCTGTATCCGTTATTCCTGAGCGCCAAGGAGAAGGGATTGGACGCCAACTAATCGAAGCCAGTTTAGCAAAAA
>Ga0105355_10006127_pt1 | contig 10036 bp, 7 predicted proteins | sample GOMGulsemesocosm_2_FD_83508 | JGI IMG/M metagenome (GOLD analysis project Ga0105355, IMG submission 83508) | Methane-oxidizing microbial communities from mesocosms in the Gulf of Mexico - GOM9C Gulf of Mexico | ecosystem: Environmental > Aquatic > Marine > Cold seeps | place: Gulf of Mexico...
CCAAAGATGGAGTTTGCATCAGGAGATAAGTCGGAAGAGGAACTGAAGTTATAGGTGGCAGAGTCGTGCGTGCCTGGAATTACCATTTGGCGCAAAGTTGTATCGCCTCTGTTTTGATACACCTGTTTCACCCAATCAGAGGTCTCGTAATTTCCTGCTGGAGTAGCTTGTGCGCCGATACTTGCGGCTAGCTTCAAGGATGCAGGCAATATTTTTTTTGCATATTTTTTCATTATCGATCTCAGTTTTTTTTATTATTCGGACGGATTTTAAAAAGCTAAAAATAGAAAAGCCGCGCAATGCGCGGCTTATTTTTTACTTAAAAGATGAGAATTTAGTTACTACCAAAGCTAAACTGCTGAGCGGCATTACCATCGGCCTTGTATAGCTGAAGGTTAGCGCCGTTATCGGTGCTGCCCCATAAAATATCCAGCGCTAGCGCATGGTTTTTACGTGGACGAATTGTATCGCCAACTACATCCCACTGTAGGTTAGGATGATTTTCACAGGCCCAGATACCGACATTAGTGAAATCTTCGTTTCCGTTCGTGCTGTCTAAGCAGAAGTTAGGGTTATGTTTACTGCGAATTAAACCCGTACCTGGCTCGTGGAACCACTTCTGCCAATCAGCGCCGTGGCAATCCCACAAGTAAGCATTGCCGCCGTTTTGGAAAGAGCTTGGGGCAACATCAATACATTTACCCAGCACTTTTAATTCACGGTATTCAGAGGGCAACTTAACACCATAAAGCGTCATGTCATCCCAAGCTGGATCACAATCGAACTTAGCATTACGTTCGCCATCACTATTAGCATCACCGCCGGCCCACTGCAAACCACAGTTGTTATCAGAAGTAATACGCACACGTTCGGTAGAACCATTAGCATAACTGGTAATGGTTAATGGATCAGCGCTGCCAGAACAATCAAACTTTGCATTACGTTCACCGCCAGACTCAGAACCGTCCCACTCTAGACCACAGGTATGGCCACCAGCACGTGTTTTAATAACACCGTGAATGCTTACACTGCCATCACTATTAGTTGTTGGTGCACTATCAGCAGAAAAGAACATCGCATCGCCTTTTGCCATGCAATCAAACTTGGCATTACGCTCGCCCGTTCCTGCATCACCGCCCTGCCATTGCAGCTCACAATTATTGCTAGTCGCCTTCATGTAGAACTCATACGTCAGACCCGATTTCAAAGAATTCAAAGAAACCGTGCCATCACCGTAATCAACTTCGTGCGCAGGTGTCAGCCATAAATTCTCTTTATTGCTGTCGGTATAATTTACCCAAGCATGAGGCTTACCGTTCATGGCTACTTTTAACCATTCGTTTTGCTGGCTATTGGTTGGCATGGAGAAAGAATAATCGCTACCAAATTCAGATTTACATTTGGCATCTGCATTGGCAGACCAGTCTCCGTAGGCGTTGGTAACTTTCCAACTGGTTGGACCATTGCTACACACATAATAAGAACCTTCATTATTACACTGACCATCGTAGTAACGACCGTTATCACGAACAAAAGCACAATTTTGAGAATCGCCGCCGCTTGGCTCATTTTCTGCCCAGCTCCAAATAGAAGCCTTCATACGAGAATCGCCAATACTGATCATGTCTAAAGACAAGGCAGTAATACCACAACGTCCAGCTTTAGCCGCTAAAGCTGCATCAATTTTAGGACCTGGATCACCAAAGGCACGCCCTAGGTTAGTCATATCTTCCCAGATACGGTGAGCGCCATCTTGCTTGCTTACATCCGCTAAACAATCAGCTTCTGACTTATCCAAAATAGACTGACCACCACCAGATACCCAGTTGTGAATACTATTCCAAGAATAACCCGTCCACGGACCACGACCTTCACAACTGCTGCCCATGATCACAATTTGCTTATTGGCCTTCAATACATCTTCTTCAGATGTTGTCTGCACCATACTAGAGAAGTTATTACACTCACCTGCAGGCTGTTTGTAAATTAGATCATCGATTGCCGATACCGCACTGACTAGCTCAGCGTCATGACCTTCTGCGTCATCTTGAAAATACAGAACAACGACTTCTTTAGGGTTTTTACGAATCCAGTTATTAACTTCGTTAACACCGTCTTTTAAATAACGTTCAAGACCACTGCAACCGAAGTCATCATCCCCTGCGTGGCACATCAATAGTGCGCTACCGCCCGGTAAATCTTTTGTTTGCCATACCCAGTGATAGTCCATTTCAATGGTACGTACACCTAGGTCAAGTAATTCAGTAATGGTTAACTTATGGTTGGGATCAATATGAACCAAAGAGCTGTATGCAGAGCTGTTATAGGCGTTGTGGCCCATAATATTGAAACCCTGCGACATCGGCACAGCGTTATCCAATCTATTTTGCTGCGATAATGCCTTAAACTCCCAACTCTGTTGGTGATTAGCAATAGCGGTATTATCGGTAGCAATGACGGACGGTGCGCCACTAAAAGCAAGTGATAGGTTAGCGAGCCCAGCGAGAGCGCCGACCAAAGCAGACTGTACTATTCTCTTTTTCATGTTTATCTCTTATTTTTATAATCCCATACAAAAGTAAGAGTTTTCAAGATTAAATACATCATCCAAAGATGACAGTTCGCTGACCTATTACGCCATACTTCTGACCTGTTTGGACAACTATGAATTGTTTAACTGATGATTTTTGTTTGTTATGGGGTAAGAGAAAGCTGGAGGTTTTAGAACTCCCGCCTTGCAAAAAGTGCTAGGCAGGATATTACTTTATAACATTGAATCTCCCTTGCTTATCTTTTATTTAAAGAAATAAGCGCTGGATGAAATGCCTTTTGAAGCAGACATCACTTCACCAGTAACCGTGCTCCAGTTACCCTCAATAGGCGCTGGATAACCTGAATCAATGCTATGGTCATCCATGTCATAACGCATGTACTGATCACCTTTAAATAGGTAGATTTTGCCGTTACCCCAGTTAATCGCTGCATCAATATCCCGCGTGAATTCACCGGTCATACCAGACCAGCCTGAGCTGATTTCGTAAGGTCCCCAGGTCTTCTCGGTATCCATATTCATGCCGATGTACTGAGACCCCTTAAAGAAATAGGCCGTAGAATTACTCCATTTAACCGCGGCATCAATACCGTCAGCCCAAGCACTCCCCAGATGCCCACCCCAGTTACCACTAATGGTATACGGATAGCCGGAATCTACATTGCCGTTACTATTGTCGATGCGATAGTAGTTATCACCGACAAAGGCGTAAGTTTTACCATTATCCCAGTTTATTAAGGCGTCAGGTGAAACCTGCATTTGGTTCCAGTTCCCTGCAACCGGAGCGGCCGAATCACCATAGTTGTAGTAGCTGTTATCACCTAAGCTGGCCAAGTTATTTAAGTTAATGATGTTGTTGATTAAACGCTTACCTGGGAAGTCTGCCATGACCATACCGGCAAATCCGCCGTTGGCAATGTAGTCAGCAGTTAATACATTAGTTCCTTCGAAAGCAATGGTACAGATACCGATAAAGCAGCTCACACGAGGGAAGTCAGGATAAGAACTGTTCCAACCTGGCGTGGTTAAGCCTGTAGCTAAACGAGCCGCAGAAGTGCCTGGACTGGAATGGCCGCTAGAGACAAAGTAAGGCATGGAACCACCAGCACCACTAAGATAGTTCATATACAGGGTATCGCGGCTGCCGTTTTTAGACTTGTTAAGATGATTTTTAACCGCAGTCCACTTGTCGTATAAATCCCAGTTGGTCGACAAAGAGTAATCATCTTGCTTGTCTAGGTTACCGTAGGGAATGCCATAATCAGCACCCGAAAATTCCTGCAGAATGACAAACTTACCACGAACTTCATCTAAGGACGGATTATCGCTAGCGCCAGTATAACGACGAGTCGTGCTGCCTAAATACTCTTTCAAAGTCTCTTCGTAGCTACGGGTATTATTCTCTGAACTATGCTCTGAACGTAAACGGAACAATACAGTCTCTGAAGGGTTAGCTTCTAGGAAGTTATTGATGTCACTTAAGACATCATCAAAATAGGTATCCTGAGCAATCATGCCATGGTGCATGCGGAAGCTGTCATTGATATGCCGTGTTCGCATATCAAATACGCGCACTCCTGAATCCAGCTGTTGCATCAGGGTCATGGTTTGGTTCTGCCAGATGTCCCCGGACTTGATCGACATGGTGTCATGGGTACCGGGTAGCGACAGCTCACTGACTCTTTTACTGCCATCAACTCGCGACATCCATTCTGGATTATTGGCAACTGCTCTGTAGTCGTGATTATAGGCGCCATTATCATGCGCCAAGGTCACCTGAGATAAACCAAGCACCCCCGTAAACAGGCCTAGCACCGCTTTGTGTTTTATTGAGATCATGTTTGCACCGGATTATTATTATATTGTTCATATAACATACGACGAATTACTGATGCGGGCACTGCCCTATAACGACACAGTTCTGACCTATCACGCCATGCTTTTGACCTGAATTGACAACAAATAGTTACATTTTCATTAATAAGGAAGCATTACTTGAAATACTAATTCTGCTAAATTCAATTTAGGACAAACGAAGCCAATATATTTTTATTTGAGTACCAACGTCCCAATAAGATTTATACTAGCCGCACTCAAAACAAAAAAATTAGACTATGCCCAATTCACACAAGCATCCCTCAGTCAGTATTCACTACCTAAACATTATTAATAATGCTTTAGAACGGATGGGATTTAAGTCTCCAGATATCGAACAGCTTACTAAGCCTTACAGTGAGCAAGAATATTATTTTAACCGAGCGCCACTGAGTACTCTGAATAACGCCTGGGCAAGCGCTGAAGATATCACTCAAGATCCAATCATAGGATTACGGGTTGGTGAAAAAATCCACCCTGGCGACTATGGCCTTCTTGGCCAGATCATGATGAATTGTAATAATTTAGGGGAAGCCTTAGGAAATATACTATCCGTTGAATTCATTATTAATAATCTATTTATTTCAAAAGTAATAATAGAAAATGGCTTTGCGGTCAATCGCATTTATTGTCAGCAATATGAAGCTGAAAGTATTCGTCATATTATTGAGCAAGATATTTCAGCTCTTATTAATATTGGCACTTTTATTATGAACAAAGATTATGGTGACCATAACCGACCCAAAGAAATACACTTCCGCCATAAGCCCGCTGGAGATATTGCTGAGTACGAAAGAATCTTAAAAACCAAGGTACTTTTTGAGCAAGAATACAACCAAGCTATTTACCCATTAGAGATTCTTGAATCTCCGGTTTACAGCCCAAACCCTAGAGTTGCAGCGTTATTAAATGAGGAGTTACAACAACTACTCCACGATGTTGAAAATAAAGATACCATCACTCTAAGGCTGTGGCGGTACTTTCAAAGCCATGAGAATACGGCTCAGCTTGATATTGAAAATATCGCTCAACAGTTCAATATTACTCAACGCACTCTACAAAGACGTTTACAACAAGAAGGCACCAGCTTCCAAGATGAGCTTAAGTTCTTCCGCACCCAACAAGCCAAGCAGTTATTGAATAGTAAGGCCTTAAGCATTAGCGAGATCGCATTTGAAATGGGTTTTAACGATAATAGTGCCTTTCATAAAGCTTTCAAGCGCTGGACCAATCTGACCCCTAAAGAGTATCAGGCGAGTATTTCAATTTAAGCCGATTTCAAATCGAATGAAAATTGCGTTCCCTTACCCAGCGTACTGATGACCTTCAGCTCAGAGCCATGCAACTCAATAATGCGCTTACTAATGGCCAAGCCTAACCCACTGTTTAGCCCCTTTCCTCGTACACTATTATTGGCTCTATAATGAGCGTCGAAAATAAGGGGGAGTTCTTGCTCTGCGATCCCAAGGCCCGTATCTCTTACACTCACACTTAATTGTCCGGTAGTGGCTGAGGGCAATATTTGAATACTAATGCTATCTCCCGCCTCGCAGTGACGTAATGCGTTTTCAATAAGATTAGTGAAAACATTTTCTAGCTTTTCGATATTGGCCATCACCATAATAGAAGGGTCTTTTGGCTCTATGTCTAAGCTCACCTGCTTTTTACTCGCCTCCAGAGCCATTTTTTGCAATATATCTTGCGCAAATTCAGCGATGCCTAATGGCTCAGTAGTTAGTATTACCGCCTCACTATCTAAGTGAGCTAACTCAAAGAGCTGTTCTATTAATCGACTCATATGTTGTGCGTTTTTCATCGCCACATCAATGAGCTTTTCGCCCTCTTTAACCGTTAGCTCTTTGTTTTTTAAATGCCATGTTTCCAAATATCCTTGTAACGATGCCAAGGGTGTACGCAAATCATGAGAAACATACGAGATCAATTCGCGACGTAACTCATCTGTATTTTTTACTTTTTGATATTGAGTATTAAGTGTATTAGCCATCTCGTTAAAGGTGCTGCCCAAACGTTCTATTTCATCCGCCGAATTTTGTTGCCACCTTGAAGAGGGCAATTGACCATGCTCAAATCCTTTTTGCCTAAACTGCTGCATATCTTGAGTTAAACGGCGTAATGGCCGGGTTAACAAGGCAAATAAAATAAGAATAACCAATAAACCAAACAACATGGCCATGGCTAAGCTCCAAACCGCTAATGATAAAATATGGCTTTGCTGCAACAAATCAACAATACCATCATAAATTTCACCTCCAATAATGATGTACAAATATCCCTGTAAAATTTCTTTGCCTTCGATATTTTCAAAAATGGGGGCTGCCGAAAATATTTTACGTTTATCTTCACTTCTTGGATCATCGCCAAGAATTGGCAGGTTTGATTGGTTATTTAGAAACGCTTGTATGGGTTGAATATCAACCTTTTGCTTTTTAATGCGCAGAGGGTCGGCTGAATATGTTTTCACCTGCCCTTGTGTTCCAAGTATATAAAATTCGAAACTTGGCCCAAGAATCATCATAGAATGAAACGCATTTTTTAATGCTGCATGATCTATTTCACCGTTTTTTAACAGTTTATTATCGTGTACTACGTGCTCAGCTAATTGATGGTGCAGCTTTTGTTCTACTTCATTTTGATAGCTGCGGGTTAAATATTGCGCCAACACTAATAGAATAATACCCATGAAGATAAAGCTGAAAATTAAACCTAAAGATAATTTGCTGTAAAACGAAAATACTAAACTGCGCATAAAAGGAAGACCCTTAATGGTTACTGCCACCAAACTTATACCCTACCCCCCAAACCGTTAAAATATATTTTGGTTTAGACGGATCTTGTTCTAACTTGTTACGCAAACGATTTATATGAGAATTTACAGTATGTTCATAACCACTGTGCTGATAACCCCACACACTATCCAATAACTGAGCACGGCTAAATACCAGTCCGGGCTGGCGAGCCATATAAATAAGCAAGTCAAACTCAGTACTGGTGAGCTCTATTTCTTGATCATCCAATGCGACTTGACGCCGACCAATATTAATCACTAAGTTATCAAAAATCAGTTCGTCAGACTGGGGGACAGGTTTATTCAACATATCCATGCGTCTTAGCATAGCTTTAACACGGGCCTGCAATTCGCGCACACTAAAAGGCTTAGTCAAATAATCATCCGCCCCCATTTCAAGCCCTACAACTCTGTCGGCTTCACTATCACGAGCAGTTAACATTAAAATAGGTGTTAATACGTTGGCTGCCCGTAAATTACGGCAAATTTCTAAGCCATCCATTTCTGGCAACATTAAATCCAAAACCATTAGGTCATACTGGCCGCCACTGGCCATTTCAAACCCTCGCCGTCCATTATTACAAGACTCAACATCGTGATTCATGTCTTTAAGGTTCATGGCAATCAATTTATTAATATCTTGATCATCTTCAATCACTAAAATACATTTGTTCATTTTTAGCCAACAACGTTTTGTTTTAGTACGAATCACTAATTATTTAGCGTCTTGCTAGCTTTGATGAAATGAATGAATGAAAGTTCCCACGACCTGCCTTATTAATTAATCGGACGGGCGTGGGACTTAAACCTAGTGATATTACTCAGTACGGGTAATTTTTAATACCGCGGCTGGTGAATCAAAACCGTGAGTACTATTCAGAACCGACTCACTATAACCTTGATCCATACCAACGACTCCTGGATGTCTTGCGACATAATCCACATCGTCCCGTGCCATATTGAATCCTTCACCACCATCGGCAGGCCCAGGAATAGTGCCCTCTAACTCACTATTGGCTTCTGTGCCCGAGTCATATATTGGCAGGGAGTATTTCACAGTTTCACCTACCACCAAGCCCGACAAATCCACCCCAGTCTTACCGATAAAAGCATCGTTAGTATTCACCAACATACTGATGAGAGTTAGCTTCATATCAGAATTAACGTTAGCCTCAATACTGAGCATATCGCTTACTCCAGGCGCTATAGCTCCTGCACCTGATACGCCGCTGTATACATTAGCTGATTGTGCGTTTAGCAAGGAACTGTTATCACCTGCCTCTGCTAATATCTCAAGATTTTCGGATGCAGGATCCCCTATTTTCCAAGCACTGTATTCACTGCTATGAAGCTGCACAGCCAGAGGTGAAAGCGGCTGGTTGCTCGTCAGGTTAATGACTGTGATGTCATAAGACATCGTATCATTGATACTAACATTGTCATTATCACTACTGCCGCCACATCCGCTAAGCAAACTAGCACTGAAAATGGCGATAGCCAATGTGCCCGCTTTTCGATTTAAATATTTCATATTCAAAACTCCTATTTAACGGTCACAACCACTTTGGCCACAGGATTCAACCAACGATGAATGCGACTATCCACATCACTGATACCTGCCGTTAAACTAGTATCGCCAGTATTGCCACGGTGTATATGTACTGTTTGATTAGTTTCCATATCCGTTACACCGCTTGCGCCTGTGCCTGCATCCATACCTGGCGCAGCTGGAATACCATCCTCTGCTCCACCATTAACGGTATCGATGATTTCATCGTTTATTTCAGTGCCAGCATCATAGCTGTTCAATAAAATCGTATAAGTTCCTGCCTCAGTAGGAATTTCCCAGCCATCAAGGCCAATGAAGCCATCATTGGTTGGTAGCATCATGGCTACGATGGATAGATGAGTATTATCACCTGTTTCGATTGCCGTTACTGGCGAGCTGGCTGAAGGTGCTAATAGGCCAGCCGCAATGTTATCGGTATTCACTACGGTTGCAGCACTGGCTGCGATTAACGGTGCGGTATTACCACCCTCGGCCATTGCTTGCAGTGCTGCAGTAGCTGTTTCACCAGCACTAAACAGGTGAGTATTACTATCATGGGCGCTGACTAAAACGGGCGTAAAATGCATGCCGTGAGTCAAGTTAGTCACTTCCACGTCTATGGATTGAGAAAATGCCATAGCACTAGCAAGGCTTAACGGTAGGATTGAAAGTAAGAATTGGGTTTTCATGATCTGTCCTTTATTAGATTCTGATTGGAACCCTTACAAGACTAAACGCTACATTTAACAGAGATTTCACAAAGTTCTAACAGAAGTATCACAAGAGATCATAATTTAATAAAAGCTCATTTATCGATCTTACAAAATGAATTTCACGAGGTCACAATTAAACTATGTTCTGAATAATATCAGATAGCACACGCTTAAAAATAGAAGCATACATTAAGTAGGAAAGCCCAATGAGATTTGTCATTAAAAGATTAACAAGCCTGAAGCTCTTATTAAAACCCGCCATAATTACAGCAACTGCTTCTTTAGCAGGCTGCGTATCGCAAGCAGATCCATCCGACCTAAACAGCGCTATGGTCAAAGCGCAGAATCAAGGGCTGAAAGTGGCTACCTTCGCAGGGGGCTGTTTTTGGTGTGTTGAAGCTGGCTTTGAAAAATTAGACGGCGTATCAGAAGTAATATCCGGCTTCAGTGGTGGCACTATCGTGAATCCCACTTATCGCCAAGTTGCATCAGGGGCGACGAACCATATAGAAGCTGTACAAGTTTATTACGATGAAGACATC
>Ga0105355_10006129_pt1 | contig 10033 bp, 9 predicted proteins | sample GOMGulsemesocosm_2_FD_83508 | JGI IMG/M metagenome (GOLD analysis project Ga0105355, IMG submission 83508) | Methane-oxidizing microbial communities from mesocosms in the Gulf of Mexico - GOM9C Gulf of Mexico | ecosystem: Environmental > Aquatic > Marine > Cold seeps | place: Gulf of Mexico...
AGAACATATGAGCATTATTGGTAGCGTAACTTGGAATCACGGGGAGTTTAATATTTTCTTCATTGGCTAGTTTTGAAAGTCCGTTAAAGTATAGTTGCCAACTTTTTAATCTGTTTTTATTAATTTTATTTACATTTAATAGCTGACTATATAAATAAGCAGCCTGTATTTCTGAAGGTAAATAACTAGAACCAATATCTACCCAACTATATTTATCAACACTACCACGAAAAAACTGGCTACGATTTGTTCCTTTTTCCCTAATAACTTCCGCACGTGCAACCATTGCTAAATCATTAATTAATAAAGCTCCGCCTTCGCCGCCACTGGTAATGTTTTTAGTCTCATGAAAACTGAACGTACCAAAATGGCCAATGCTTCCTAAAGGTTTACCCTTGTAATAACTATCAATAGCTTGAGCGGCATCTTCGATTACAAATAAATTATGCTCTTCGGCCAAAGCCATTATCGTATCCATATCGCAGGCAACACCTGCATAATGCACAGGCACTATCGCTTTAGTTTTGTGATTTATTGCTGTTTTTATACATTCAGGATCAATATTCATAGTATCTGCTTGCACGTCTACAAATACTATCTTTGCGCCACGCAAAACAAAAGCATTCGCTGTGGAAACAAAAGTATAGCTAGGCATAATCACTTCATCACCAACTTTTATATCGATTAATATAGCTGCCATTTCTAGTGCCGCAGTACACGAAGGTGTTAGTAATGCCTTTTTACAACCTGTGATGTCTTGTAATAATAATTCACATTTTTTTGAGAAGGGACCATCACCACATAGTTTTTTAGATTCAATTGCTTGAGTTATATAGTCAAGTTCATTACCAACTACAGGGGCTTTATTAAAAGGAATCATGCTGTATCACCCAACCTTTCTCTTTGATAGCTGCCATCTTGCACTCTATCACACCATTCTTTGTTATTTAGGTACCAAAGTACGGTTTTACGTATACCGGTCTCGAAAGTTTCAATAGGTGTCCAGCCAAGAGTGTTTTCTATCTTTGAGGCATCAATGGCATATCGAACATCGTGCCCTGGCCTGTCAGTAACAAATGTCACTAATTCTCGGTATTTATTAATATCAGCTGGTTTATTGGGGGCCAACTCTTCCAATAAATCACAAATAGCGTAAACCACATCAATATTAGATTTTTCATTAAAACCGCCAATATTATAGGTTTCACCGATAATACCCTCAATAACTACCTTATATAAAGCGCGAGCATGATCTTCCACGTATAACCAATCTCTAATTTGCTGACCATTGCCATACACAGGTAATGGCTTACCTTCTACAGCATTCAAAATAACCAAAGGAACTAGTTTTTCAGGGAAATGAAAAGGACCATAATTGTTTGAACAGTTTGTTATTACAACGGGTAAACCGTAGGTTCGGTGCCATGCTCTGACTAAATGATCAGACGATGCTTTACTTGCGGAATAAGGTGAACTAGGTGCGTAGGGTGTTTCTTCGGTAAACAAGTCTGTCTCGTTTAATTCGCCGTATACTTCATCGGTTGAAATATGATGAAAACGAAAGTTTATTTTTGCTTCCGCTTTGAGATTTATCCAATATTTCCGTGCTACATCTAAAAGAGTAAATGTGCCGACGATATTTGTTTGAATAAACTCAGTTGGGCCGTCAATTGAACGATCAACATGACTTTCTGCTGCTAAGTGCATCACTAAGTCAGGTTGGTATTTTGAGAAAAGCTCTGCCATTACTGACGCATCACAGATATCAAGTTGTTCAAAATGGTAACGACTTGAGGACGATACTGAACTTAACGATTCTAAATTACCCGCATAGGTAAGTTTATCAACATTTATGACCTGATGGTCTGTTTCGTTGATTAAAAATCTAATTAGTGCCGAGCCAATAAAGCCGGCACCGCCTGTTATAATGACTTTCATTTATTACTGCCCTTTAGGCTAGGAGATATATACAACTGCCGAAAAATACGATTAAGGTTCCAATCACTTTCTTGCGGGTAAGTTTTTCCTTAAGAAAAATCACTGACGCAAACATTACTGCTAATAAATTTAATGAAATAATGATAGATAGTGTTTTGAATTCAATATAATTCATAAGAAACTGCATTGTGATGACACTAATAACAAACAGTCCATATCCAAGCCCATAAAAATAAAACCTTTTATTTCTATACCGATTAGCTTTAACTAAGAAGATTTGACCCATGCTATTTATGCACGACAGTGCAACCACTACTGCAACAATAAATAAATTCATTATTTTTTATACACTATGTATAAGCCAATGCATACTACCGTTAACCCAATAACTTGTTGAATGTTGAAATCTTCTTTAAAAATAAAAATACCGTACAAAAATAAGAGTATCTGAGTAATGAGTGTAAATGGATAGACTATAGATAATTGTGTACCGACTAATAATCTTTGCCAAACAAACGCTCTAAACAACATTATAAAAAGTGCAGCCCCAAAAAATATCAACTGAACTAATAGCTGGTACTCAGAGCCAAATTTTAAAATAATGAAGGCAATTGATTGGAGTGCGATAGAGCTTGCTAAAAGTAATTTAGTTATATTCGTCATATCAATATCTATTCTGTATGTCTATTGGCGACAGCAAAACTCATATGCTAGCTTCTTGTCGAAATAGGAAATTAATCGTTGTATTTCGTAATCAATAGCTTCTTGGCTGCTACTGAAGTCAGAAGGTAAATGAGAGTCAGTAACCGCATGCGGCTCTACAAAATCTTCTATAGTTTTAGTAAAGTCCATATTGGAGGTATGCATAATAGAAAGTTTGTTCAGTTCAGGAAGACAAATAGTTGAAATATAATTATTAACATCCTGCGACAAAAGTTCTTTATGCTTTCCTATTGAACTAGAGCTTATAGTACCTGAAACGCCGCCAAAAGAAGAGTTTGAAGACCAGATATCTCCCCGCTGTGTGCGAATGCCTTGGTTAAAAGCTTCTGGGTTGAATGCTTCTACATTTAAAAAACCACATATCTTCAAAAGGCTTTCATCTGTATCCTGCACCAAATCTTCATAATTTAAAGACATAAAATTTGGATTCCCTTGAAATTGAATTGCAAACTGAACACTTTTTCTCCAATTTCGAAGTTCAAATAATAAAGGTTTGACGTTACCGATAAACTTATCTCCGTCACCTTTTTTTATCGAGCTGATAACATCTCTAGGATCTCTGACAATATGAATAACTTTAATACCATTTTTAATAAAATACGGTGCAAACTCTTCACAAAGAACTTCTTTACTGCCAAATAGCTTCGCGTTTGAATTATGGCTGTTTTGCTTTGTTAACAATTCATAGACGCCCTTAAAATTTTGTTCATTTTTTATTTCATATTTTAGATTGAATGTTAGATTACCTGAATAGGAGGAGTTAATTTCATCTTGAACAAAAGAAGATGAAAATAACTCTTTATTTAAATATGCATCAAAGTCATTAAAGCAATACCTGTTTTCCCCAACATAGTTTGATAGTACAAAATACTCATCAATACCTAAGCTATTTATAAAAGCTTTTTTTATTTTTATATATAGAGATGGGAATGGTTGAGATAAAGCACTTAACTCTGGATGATTACAAAGTAACTTCTCCAAAAGTGTTGTTCCACTTCTTACACAGCCCGTAATAAAAAAACTACTACTCATTTTGACCTTCAATAGACTTAACAATGTATGCCGGCTTTTGTTCTGAGCTTTGAATAACTCGTATTAAGTACTCACCAATGATTCCTATTGAAAATAGTAGTAGGCCGCCTATAAATAAAATAACGACCATTAAAGATGTCCAACCCTCTGTATCAATGCCGATAACAAGTTTTTGATAAATAAGGAAAAGAGCATATGCCGTACTACTTAAAGCCGTAATTACTCCTATTTTCCCTAACATATTAAGTAAAAATGAAGAGTTATTAATCATTAGGTTACTAAATAACCCAATCATACTTTTTAAGTTGTAACCTGTTTCACCCTCAGCTCGTTGGTGATGATCTACAGATACATTAACCACGTCTTTACTAATCATAAAGAGCATTGCGGGTATAAACGGATTAGGTGACTTTAAATTACAGAGATTATCGGCAACAAAACGACTAATTAATCTAAATGAACTCATTTTTATATGTTTAGGTTTACCTAATATTATATGATCAAAGTGACTTTTTATGTTGCTAGCTACTCTTTTAAAAAAGCTATGTTTTTTACCTTTTAAATGAGCTATTACAATGTCATGTGCTTTTTCTTTAATGAGATGCTTAATATCTGCTGGGGAATGCTGTAAGTCATCATCCATAGTAATAACAAACTTACCTTTACTTTGTGAGATGCCGCAGATTGTTGCAGGTTGTTGTCCAAAATTTCGTCCAAAATGGATTACTTTTACTCTATGGTCTAATAGACAGGCTTTTCTTAGGAAAACTTTAGTTTCTGGATTCGGAGAATAGTCATTTATTAAGATTATTTCAAATTCCGATTCATTTAATTCATTGAACATAAAGCGTATTTGTTCAATAAGTTCTAATAATACATGAGTCGTGTTGTAAACAGGGACAACAACTGAGAAGTTGCACTTACTCAAAATGTCTCCTTAAAGCATATTTCTTTGCATCTTCTCCTGTATTTAAAATTACATCAAGAATTGAAACACCATGCTCAAAAGGCCCATGTAATTGTTTGTATTCAGAGTAGTTATTATAGTTCATCCATTCAACCTCGATTTTTTCATTGATGAATAAGTCTTCATCTAAGTAATTTTTAGCAGCCGGTCCTGATAGATAGAGGTTGGCTTCTAAATTTTTGCAAATACCTAATAGTTTTTCAGACTGTCCATCAACAATGTCAAATTCAGAAGACCATTTTATGTTAGTTGTAATTTCTAAGAATTTACACACCTCTTTAATAAAGAGAAAATTAACCTCACTCAAAAGCTCTAAACCTTTTGATTTATTTAAAAATAAATCTTCCAACCAATCTTTATATTCTTTAAAAAAAGGCGCCTTTGCATAAGCATGCTTAATGCTACTCCAATGTTTTTCGGACCAGTTATTATCGGAAATAGTAGTTTCATTAATTTTCTGAAAGTACTTACCTTTAACTAAAACTGGGATTGATAACCATGATAGCTGGTTTTGTAACTTTATTTTATTACGGTTACGCCAGTCTCTTTTTGTATATTGCATATCATCGTATAGAACAAATTCATCGACTTGATCTATTAAGTCAAAATAACCTTTCCATGGAATATAATTTGACTGTAATATCGCGACTTTTTTCATTTTAATCCTTTATTTAAATAATATATTCATGTTACTACTTTGAACGTTATCTTACACGAATTTCACTATTAAATTGTTTAGGCAATATTTTTGACTGATAAGAGTATACGCTTACTGTGTTCGATTAGTTTATTGTTTTCAACATAAAGGTAACTGGTTTTAGAGGAATAATATAGAGAAACTGTTAATAAAAGTAATACAGCAATTTCTTCTATATCATTTAGCTCATTTCCCACAAAATGTACAACACCACCTAATAAAATCACGTGTAACAAGTAAGTTGAATAAGAATAATCACCTAGCCTTACTAAGAATTTTACCAATCTATTCTCAGGGTTTATATAATAATTCAAGACAATTGCAGTAAAGACAAAACTACTAGCGGAAACGATTTTAAGTCCTCTAAAGTCCTCAAAAATAGAAAAAGTATATATTGAGAGAATAAACGAAATACAGCAAAGGCCTAATCTATAATTAAGCATGTATTTAAACAATGGAGTGGTAATAATGTAGCCGATACCTAAACCAGCCAAAAACTTATAAAGTGAATGATTTGCTAATATATGACCAAATACGAAGTTTTCTGACCATGTAATCATAGGACTTATGAATATAAAAACTGAGCACAATTTTAAAGCATGCTTTTTAGATGCCATTAAGGAAGCGGAAAGAATAACGTAAAAAACCATTTCAAAATTTAGAGTCCACCCGACCGTTAAAAAAGGGTAACTTCCTAACTTAATACTTGGATTATCATGAGGTATAAAAAGAAGTGATTTTACAAGACTCAGCATTGTAAATTCTGATCTTGTTTCTACAATTGACAAGGTCGTCAAAATTAGAAACAACAAGCTATAAAACCAATAGGCAGGTAATATTCTAAATGTTCTGTTTATTAAAAACTTTTTTCCACTGACTTTGGTAGATTGGACTGATAAATACATAACAAAGCCGCTTAATACGAAAAATACATCTACACCGAAATCTCCATAGAATGAAAAAAAATATCCTAACGAACTTTCACTTTTAAAACTATAGAAAGTCTGCATAAAGTGGTGGTAAACCACCATCCATGCTGCGAGTGCTCTTAAGATTTGTAGTGAATGATAGTTTTGTTTCACAGCAGTTAACCTTGAAAACAATTATAATAGGTTTTTTTAGTTGTTAATATCATTTATTTATGCGTTAACTAAATCTAACAAATATTGACCATAGCTATTTTTAGCCATAGTTTTACCTACCTTGATTACTTGCTCTTTATCTATCCAACCTTTATTAAATGCTATTTCTTCTAAACACGCTATTTTAAAGCCTTGCCTATGTTCTATAGTTTGCACGAAAGTACTTGCGTCTATTAAGCTGTCATGGGTACCGGTATCTAACCACGCAAAACCACGACGAAGTAATTCAACATTAAGCAACCCTCTATTTAAATATTCTTCATTGATAGATGTTATTTCTAATTCTCCGCGAGCTGAGGGCTTAACCGCTTTTGCAATATCAACGACTTGATTGTCGTAAAAATAAAGCCCTGTTACTGCAAAATCACTTTTAGGTGTTAGAGGTTTTTCTTCAATCGAAATTGCTTTTTTATTTTCGTCAAATTCAACTACACCAAATCGTTCAGGATCTTTTACTTGATATCCAAATACGGTTGCACCTGTATCTTTCGCTGCTGCTGCTTCAAGTAGAGGCGTAAAACCTTGGCCGTAAAAAACATTATCGCCAAGTATCAAGGCAACATTGTCATTACCTATAAAAGTCTCTCCTAAGATAAATGCTTGGGCTAGGCCGTCAGGAGAGGGTTGTTCTATATATGAAAATTTAACGCCCCATTGACTACCATCTTTTAATAACTTTTTATATTGAGGCATATCGTGAGGGGTACTAATGATTAATATCTCTCTAATGCCTGCTAACATTAATGCAGACAATGAATAATAGATCATTGGTTTGTCATAAATTGGTAGAAGTTGCTTAGAGGTTACTTCTGTTGCGGGATAAAGCCGAGTGCCTGAACCACCTGCTAATACTATACCTTTCATACATGCCCAAATTTATTATTTTAGTTAACTGAACATTAACCTTTAATTTCTTATAAGTCATTATCCCAACTCATTTACTTTAAAATGATTTTTACAAATTATCTATTTTAGAATGACAGGACTACAGTTTTTTTCCGGAAACATTAGCTATTTATTATCTAAATTCAGCAATATATTTCCTTATTATTCTTGATTAGGTGTAAGCATATGAAAAAAGTTCCAATCCCGATAGAGTCTGCAAATTTAGCTTTAATTAGCAAAGCTAACTAATTGTAGTGTGATAACATCTTAAAGCGATGACGATAATACATAAATACTATAGCGCTCTAACAATACAAATGTTAAATTCTAGAGAATAATGGTATACGTTAATTCATTGATATGAATAACATGAACAAAAATAATAATAAAAACGGAACTTTTGTGTGAACATTCTTATTATATCGAGCTTATATCCTAATAATAAAGACTTGAAACACGGTGTTTTTGTGGAAACACGGTTACGGCACTTAATTAAAGATTTCCCTGATGTTAAGCCAATTGTGATTGCACCGGTCCCTTGGTTTCCGTTTTCTTCGCCTAAATTTGGACGTTATTCAAATTATGCAGGGGTCATGGCAAAAGAAACTCGGCATAGTATTGAAATTCATCACCCTAAATATTTGGTTATTCCAAAAATTGGTATGTACTTAACGCCGCTTTTTATGAAATGGACAGTATCGCGAACGCTGAATAAACTTATCGGCCAAGGCAACGTTTTTGATGTTATCGATGGGCATTACTTTTATCCTGACGGTGTAGCCATTGCTGGTATTGCGAAAAAATTCAAATTACCTTTCACTTGTACTGCCCGTGGTACCGATATAAATTTAATTCCGCAATATCCGAAAGCGTTAAGAATGTTGAAAACAGTATTTAAGCAGTCTGCGCATATGATGACGGTTTGCCAAGCATTAAAAGATGAAATGCTCACTCTTGGCGTTAAAGATGAAGACGTGACTGTATTGCGCAATGGCGTTGACCTTGAATTATTCAAACCTTCAAATGAAATACAGCAACAAGTATTGAAAGAAGAGTTGGGAATAAACAGGAAATTAATTATGTCAGTCGGTTGGCTAATAGAACGCAAAGGCCATTACTTGGTGATTGATGCTATTAAAAACATTGATAATGCCACCTTAGTAATAGTTGGCAATGGTCCTGACCAAGCTAAACTTGAAAATCAAGTGAAAAAATTAGGCTTAGAAAATAAAGTGATATTTTTAGGAGCAATATCACAGACAACATTAAATAAATGGTTTAATGCTGCCGATGTTACTGTATTAGCTTCAAGCAGAGAAGGTTGGGCAAACGTATTGTTAGAATCTATGGCATCAGGTACCCCTGTGGTCGCTACTAATGTGTGGGGCACGCCTGAGGTAGTAACCTGTCGAGATGCTGGTGTATTGATTGAACGTAGTGCAAAATCAATTCAACAAGGACTGGAAACTTTGTTAGCAAATCCACCACAAAGAGAATTGACCCGCCAATATGCAGAGGAATTTGACTGGAGCGCAACGTCACAAGGGCAACTTGATATTTTTACAAAAATTATAAATAATTCATGAAAATACTTTATCACCATCGCATTGCCTCAAAAGATGGCCAATACGTTCATGTAGAAGAAATTATAAAAGCGCTTCGCTCACTGGGCCATGAGGTTATTATTGTTGCACCAAAAATTGCTGAAAACTCGGAATTTGGTAGTGATGGTGGTTGGGTTGATGTCTTAAAAGCAAAATTGCCTAAAGCTTTTTATGAACTGCTTGAGTTTTCATATAGCTTTTATGCGTTTTTTAAACTTTGTAAAGCTATCATTAAGCACAAACCTGATTGTATTTATGAACGTTGTAATATTTTTCTACCTTCAGGTATTTGGGCAAAAAAAATTTTTAAACTACCACTACAATTAGAAGTTAACTCTCCATTATATCAAGAGCGTAAAAAATATGGCGGCATTGCACTTGATCGTTTAGCTAAATGGTCTGAGCGTTATGCTTGGCGAAATGCGGATAGAGTATTGCCTGTTACAAAGGTGATGGCAGAATATATTAAGGAGTCAGGTGTACCTGAAGAAAGAATTACAGTGATCCCTAATGGTGTAGATATCGGCATATTTAAACCAAAAGAATTAGCCAATAGAGCAGAACGTTTTCAAAATAAAATTGTTATTGGTTTTGTGGGGTTTTGTAGAGAATGGCACAAATTAGCTGAAGTCTTAGCATTATTAGCCAAAGCCAATAGGAATGATGTTTATTTTTTAGTGATTGGCGACGGGCCGGTTATTGCTGAATTAAAAGCACAAGCTAAACAACTCAGTTTTGAACAACAATTTGAATCTACAGGATTAGTAAAAAGAGAAGAAATGCCTTATTGGTTAGATCAAATTGATATCGCTATACAACCAGCGGTTACGCCATGGGCATCCCCATTAAAAATGATTGAATATCTTGCTAAAGGTTTAGCTATTGTTGCCCCAGAATCAGCCAATATAAAAGAGCTTCTGAACAATAAAAACAGCTTGTTATTTCAAGAAAATAATTTCAGCGAAATGTTAACTCAAGTAGAAGTATTAATTAAAGACCCATTGTTGCGAAATAACATTTCAAAGGGCGCATTAAATTCAATTAA
>Ga0105355_10006131_pt1 | contig 10032 bp, 9 predicted proteins | sample GOMGulsemesocosm_2_FD_83508 | JGI IMG/M metagenome (GOLD analysis project Ga0105355, IMG submission 83508) | Methane-oxidizing microbial communities from mesocosms in the Gulf of Mexico - GOM9C Gulf of Mexico | ecosystem: Environmental > Aquatic > Marine > Cold seeps | place: Gulf of Mexico...
GAATTTGAGTAAAACCAAGTATGAATACTTGTTGCGTGTTAAAATTTTAGAGTACTACAGAGGGCTTTAATAGTGGGTAAAGAATTTTTTTTAATATGGTTGTTAACCATAGTTACCTAAAGGTAATAAAGCTACAAACCCGTGTTAATTACCATGAAATACAGCTAAACTGAAATTACTGTATTAAGAGGAATTTCCTCCCAATAAACGAACTAAATCATGTGAAAAATGTTTTTGGCATAAGGTTTGCAAAATGAAAAATCGGAATTACATTATGTAAATAGGCTTTGTATGTTGCTAATAAATGTTGGCTAAATTTTATTAGTTAGCTAGCGTTATTCACAAGGTATCTTGATTATAAATAATTTTGCAAAAAAAACTAACAAACAAATTAAAAATTAAAACAGCACATGAAAAACTACATGATTACAAAATTATTATTGAGTGTATGCCTAGTATTAGTATTTACCAATTGTTCATCAGATGATGTAGCGGAAGAATCTTCTAAAATATTAGTAACGGATTTTACAGCGGCAGATTTGGTTAAAATGCATGGAGGATCTGAGAAATCGTGGAAATTAACCGAAGTGGTTCGTCCGGAAAAATATAAAGATCAGCCTAATTTAATAAATAGTGCTTGTGTTGCAGACGACACCTATACATTTTCGGCTTCAACTTCGCCAACAAACGAAAGCATAGAAATAGTTGAAATTGAATTGGGAGAGACACGTTGTTTTGAAACAATTAGTGAAGCGGAACGTTTTGAAGGTAAATTGTTATACGTTCCCTATAAATTAAATGGTGTAGAAGTGATTGATACTACATTAATTTTAAATAAATGTAGTATTGAAAACACTATAAATGGCGAAGGTACCAAAGGGACCTATACAATATGTGATCAAGATGTTTATCGTTTGGTGGAGCTTTCTGAAAATAGAATGGTTTTTGCAATTGCAACTTATGTAGGTGAATACACCTATGGCTTTGTATTTGAAAGTGTAGTTAATTAGGTTTAATAGAAAAAATGGAGTAAACGAGTAAAAACTACGGGTACAATGGAGCGTTTGTGCAATGCCTAGCTACAAACACGTTCACTTAGTTCATTAAATTTTACAACAAAAGACCTGTTCAACTAAGAATGGGTCTTTTTTTTTGCAACGTTTTGCATATTAACAAGCGTTGGTGCTTATTTTTTAAACAACACCCATTTTAAGTGTTGTTAATTACCTTTAAATAAAGATTGTTTAAATGCGCATATAACATTAATTTGTGTATTTTTGATAGGTGAGTTAGTGCTTTATAAACTTGTTTATAATTAGAATTAATAACGGCTCCTTTAGTGTATTTATAATGAAGGTGCCGTTATGTTTTTGGTTTCTAAGGCGATTCTCAAAAAGAATAATATACTAGATTGTAGCGCTGCGATAGTTTCCGACTTGGAAGAGGATAGGAATATAAACTAGATGACGTGAGCATTAGTTAGTAGTGGTATAGTTTACAAGAAATTTATAGTAAAAAGGTTTTTATAAAAAAGTAAAATTTAAGAGATATGAAAAAAAGAGTATTAAGTGGTTTAACTGTGTTGTTTTTTGCAATTTTTTTGGTTGCTTGTAGTAATAATGACGATGAAAATACAGTCAGTGGAGAAATCTTAGGAGAGTGGAATATGGTTTCTTTTGAGTACGATGGTACTAGTACATTTAAAATTTCGGGTGTTAATGTTAGTTCCGATTATACAGGTAGGGCTAAAAACATCGATTTTACGATGACATTTAAAGAGAACCCTAATCAAGTTTTTGGATCAGGTTCCTATGATTTAGAACTAACGACAAGCGCAATGGGGGTATCTGATACAGAAACAACAAGTATAAGTGATATTGATTCTTCTGCCGAATGGTCAAGAGATGAAGATATTTTAACTTTTGAGGGAGCATTGTATTCAGGTTCTTTAGATGTGATAAATACGGGTGCAGCGCAAGAATTTACTATTGAGGAGTTGACCGATACTAGTTTACGTATACACAGTTCAGTAGAGGAAATTACTGATGATTTTGGTATTGAAACCACTATTACAATGGAAACAGTAATGGAGTTTACACGATAAAAAGGATATACCCCACGCTCTCGCATATTGCATCGTCTGACCGTATCAGTATAGCAATTTAAAAACGAATTATTTTATTAAGCATTTATACGCTAAGGAAGCGGTACTAACTGCAATTGCATCATAGTAACAAGCATTCCTACTAGTTTTATGAACAAAACCCGTTTTTAGTGATTTTAATTGTTTGTAAATATGGGCTATTTAAATATACGTATAACCTTAATTTATGTGTTTTAAGAGGCCAGGTAGTGTAATATGTCCTTGTATATAAATAGAATTAATAATGCGCCCTGTATGGTGGATATTAAGGATGTATGGGTGTTGTCCATTATTTAAGATTAACATTAAGCTGAATAATAACTAAAATAGTTGCCTAAAACAAAAACAAATGAAAGTATTAAAAATAGCAATGCTATTAGTGATTTCCATATTACTTACTAATTGTGCTTCAGGGTACAAAACGATTAACCCTAAAAGCCTTAATTACAACTCAAATTCGATAAATAAAGATGTAATTCTCAATTACAAATATGATTTATTAGAAAAAAAGTATGCAAAAAAAGAGACGAAAAAAGGTGTAAAAATAGTTGCGCTGAAAATCACTAATCATTCTGAAAAGGATTTAATTTTTGGCAAAGATATTAAGTTGACATATGAAAATGGTGCCGAATTATACATCTTGGAAAATGAAAAAGCATTTAACTATGTAAAACAAAATACGGCTACATACTTATTATATCTTTTATTGGCTCCTATGACTTTGGACAAAACAACATCTAATGGACATAGGATTGAAACAAGTTCAACACCTATTGGTTTGGCTATTGGACCAGGACTAGCTGCAGGAAATATGATTGCCGCAGGTTCAGCAAACAAAAAGTTTAAAACGGATTTACTTAATTACGATATAATAGGGGCAAAACTAGGAAAAGGGGAAACTATATATGGATTGATTGGAATTAAATCCGAAAATTATGATGCTATTAAAATTAAAGTAGAATAAATCCCGCTCTCACATGTTGCATCGTCTGACCGTACCAGTGTAGCAATTTAAGAACCAACTATTTTATTAAGTATTTATATGGCAAGGAAGTGGTACTGACTGCAATTGTATGAAAATTAATAGGTAGGTGTATGGTTTACACATGTACGTTACACGATATAACTTTTTTCAGGAGCGATAGTGAATAATCTCGCATATAAGTACCTAACCCACCTCCATACCGAGCTGGGTTTTTTATAGCTAACAATTGTAAAAATAGTTACGTATTACTGCAACTAGCCGATGATTAAAGCAGGGGATAGGCTCTAATGGATAAATTGGGGGTGTAACGTTTAGCATATTAACCAACGTTCCTACTTGTTCCTTTACTTATACTTGATTTATGTGTTGTTAATTGTCTGTAAATAATGGCTGGTGGTGTTAAAACTTGCTTATAACCTAAATTTATGTATTTTTGAAAGGAGAGGTAGCTTTATATGACCTTGTTTAGAGATAGAATTAATAATGCCCCCGTACTGTAGATATAATTGAGATACCGTCAAGTTTTAGGTTTCTATTATGGATATACAGATGTTGTCAGTAAAATAAAACAACCATGAAGGAAATTATAAGAACACCCGAAAATAGATTTGAAAATTTGGAAGATTATAATTTTCAAAGCAATTACTTGGAAGTTGAAGATGGATTAAGATTGCATTATCTTGACGAAGGCAATGAAAACAAACCGACTGTTTTACTATTACACGGAGAACCAAGCTGGTCGTATTTGTATCGTAAGATGATTCCTGTACTTTCCAATAGTTTTCGAGTTATTGCACCAGATTTAATTGGATTCGGTAAATCAGATAAATTAATTAATCGACAGGACTATTCATATCAAAAACATATCGATTGGATTTCAACATTTATTAAAAAACTAAACCTTAAAAATATTGTTCTTTTTTGTCAAGATTGGGGTGGACTAATTGGATTACGAATTGTCACAGAAATGAATACTAGGTTTGACATGGTTGTTGCTTCCAATACTACTTTACCTACAGGAAAAATAGCTATGCCTAAAAGTTTTTTACAATGGAGAGAATATTCACAACATTCCCCCAAATTTAATATTGGCAAGGTAATAGACATGGGCACCATTAAACCTCTATCTGAAAAGGTTTACGAAGCGTACAATGCACCTTTTCCATCTGAAGAATATAAAGCTGGAGCTAGAATTTTTCCAGCACTAGTTCCAATTAATGAAGACGACCCCGAATCAATTAAAAATCTTAAAGCATGGGAGAAATTAAAATCTTGGAACAAACCATTCTTAACCATATTTGGAGATGAAGACAATATAATGATTGGAGCAGAAAAAGCCTTACAAAAAATAGTTTCAGGCGCTAATGGGCAAAATCATAAAATTCTCAATGCAGGACATTTTATCCAAGAGGAAAAAGGAGAAGAACTTGCAGAATTAATAATTGAATTTTATAATAAAAATACTACTGGCAATAACGTATATAAAACATAGCTAGCAAATGCTAAACCACAAGGTTTGTGCTTATTTGCAGAGCCCCTCAACACGAATCCTCGCCGAAAGTAACGTTTACTATGTTATTATTTTGAATCCTAATATGCAATGCGTTATAGTTAGTAGTAACCTTTTGTATGTTCTAATTATATGGGTTCATATCAACTACCTGATACAGGTTTTTACCATTTTGATAAAAAGGTTGATAATACGTGTGATTATACACTACATAATAATTTCCATTTATATCCTCTTCAGTAGCTCCTTCTGGGATATATGTTACAACAGCCCCATCTGGAGCATCAATAACTTTATGCTGTCCATTTTCTTTCACATAAAAAGCTCCACCAAAATAAGCGTATGAATACCCATTTAACATTATGTTTTCAAATCCATCTGGTAAGGTGTTTACAATTATATTGATTGGTGGATTTACGACCATATACCCTCCAGATTGTCTTACATAATACACACCACTATAATAATGGTACTGCTTATTATTAATTGAAGTAATAATTGCAGCTGTTGCTAGCGTTCTTAAAATATGTCCGTGTGGATGCCAATGAGGCCCATAGCGATGACCTCTATAAGGATGATATCGATAAGGTTGATAACCTCGGTGTCCGTTATAATGCCTGTGGTGATGCCCTGGGTTAATTCTGACTCTTTTGTTTACTTTAATTTTTACCTTTGTACTCTTTCTAACTATTTTTCTATTATTAGATCTAATATTATAATTTGGTTGCGTAGATGGACGCCTAGAAGAATTTCTGTTCGTATTTATATTTTTTGTTTTAGGGCGCTTATTTTTAGATATAGCTCCATCATTTGCGGATCGGGATTTAGTATTGTCACCTACTTTAGTACCACTTCTCGATGATTTATGATTCATTCTTTGTCCCATCATTTCATTAGATGATAATCCAAACAATAGAAACATTGCTAATAGTATATATGTGTACTTTTTCATGATTTAAATGTTTTATTTTCTAATTGAATTTTGGTTAAATCTTCTGTAGGTTGAAACTCGAATAGAACGTCGGGTAATGTTGGATTTACTACCCAATTCGAAAAAACGGCGTCATAAATGTCTGTGTCACTTTTGTTTGATTCAATTACAAGTCTATAAGGTAAATATGTTACTTTATCAATCCAAATTAGAACCGTTTCCTCATCATTCGAAGCTTCAATAAAAGTACATGCTACCCCATCAATTTCTTCTTCCGAAAACAATACTTTATTATAGTTTTCAATAATATCATCTGTTAGGCTGGAATAGAAAAAATCTGAAGCAGGGAAGTCTATATGATGTTCATTATGAATTAAATCGATCGTTTCTAGAGTAGTTCCAAGTGCATCTATAATATCATATTTGTTGTTGTCATAGACTAAATAAGAAAAGGTTTTTCCGTTGTACCAAAATCCAAAATGAAAGTCCTTAGAAACAGTGTTTACATATAATTTGTTAGAGCTGCGCATATATACGTCATTCAATGTGTTACGTTCAATAGAATCATTTAACACAATTGTATTTAGCGTATAACTACAAGCTTTTAACCCTCCAATTGTTTCACTTAATTTATCTAAGCTTTCAATAGCCCTTGAATCATACTCTCTAGATTCACATGAAGTGAAAAGAATAGCAAAAATTGCTATTATAAAAATCGTTTGTTTTCCCATGTTATTATGTTTTTGTTCGTAATAGTTTGTTTTAAAAAAACAACGTACTTGTAAATTTAATATATTTATACTTAAACATGACATTAATCATGTAGTTTTTGTTGTTAATCTTAAAAAGTTGGTTTTTAACTAAAAATTATTGATTTTTGTGTCTAGTCCCCTAATAGGAATAACTGTTTTATAAGTGGTTTTTATCACCTTGTTCTTTCTGATGGAATACTATATTGCTGTCAAAGGAACTCGAGTAATAGTTGTTGTCTAAAAAAGGAATTTATCAGGGAGGAAATTTAAAAAATTCCCTCAAACACCTAAGTATAATGATACAAGAGAAGATTGTTATTTGCGAAGACCATCCCATATATTCCAAAGGAATAGAGGATTATTTGCAAAATTATTATGAAGTTGCTGGTAATTTTAAAACAGGAATGGAGGCCGTTCATTTTATTGAAAAAAACAAAGTGGATCTGTTACTGTTAGATTTGAATTTACCAGATATCAACGGGATTGAAGTCATTGAACTACTACATGCAAAAAAAATAGCCATAAAAATTGTCGTTATCAGTATGTATAACGATAAAATGTTAATTGAAAAATGTAAAAAACTACAGGTGCATGCCTATTGCAGTAAACATGTGACCAATGCAGCATTGTTGGACATTTTAAAAAACACCAAGGAGGGTGTTTTCCTAGTTGATAGTACGCTTAAAGGAAAAATGGCTACGAGTAAGCCTCCTATTTCTTCAGAAAACTTTGAATCTAAAATTAGGTTAACGGCACGTGAAGCGGAGTTGGTAGCACTTTTTTCGAAAGGCTTTTCCAATAAAGATATTGCAAGCCAACTCTGTGTAAGTATTTTTACAATTGATACTCATAAAAAAAATATTTATAAGAAATTGGATATAAAATCGGTGGTAGAACTCGTTAATTTTTATCATGAAAATTTCTAAAAAAATAATTTTCGTACTACTAGTTGTAGGCCTCTTTCAAATTGGGAAGGCGCAAGAAAAATTTGATCTTAACCCGAGTTTTACCAACGTAAAATTTGATGATTATATAAAAGTCTATCATACATTGGATAGTATACATCCGAACACTCTTTTAGAAAGCACTATTGATTGGCAAAAAAACAAGGTATTTTATGGTTTCTCCAACGAATTTTATTGGTTGAAATTTTCTATTAAAAACACAGCAGCTGTTCCTCGAAACTTGTATTTTGAAATAGACAATTCCCATATTCGGTATATTGAGTTTTACAAGTTAGAAGACGATACATTGTCCTTAAAGTATCACTGTGGAAGGTATTTACCCTTTGATTCAAGACCTGTTGATAATGTGAAATTTGTTTTTCCGATTAACTTAAAACCAACTGATTTTGATACATATTATGTAAAAATAGACAAGCGAACCTCTTCGGTCAGTTTTCCAACAATATTGTGGGATCAAAACGAGTTTAATAAAATTAACAATAGGAAAAACTTGTTGAATGGTACTTTATTTGGAGGATTTTCACTCATTTTCTTATACAGTGTATTGGTTTTTTTATACATAAAGAGAGTCCTTTATTTATGGTACGGAATGTATATTTTTTCTATTGGCTTGTATCTTTTTACTTCCATAGGTTATTCTTTTCAATATATAAATCAAGATTCTGTAGCATTTAATTCTGTTTTTAGAGTAATTACGCTGGTATTGACAGTTGTTTTTCATATTAAATTTATTCAGGAATTAATGAAAACCAAGCGTTATGTAAAAACATTGCACATTTGTATGAACGTATTTGCGTATGCACTATTACTCATTGTGATTGGGAAGTTTATTTTTCCTTCATTTTACAGTATTCATTCCTCTATGTATATAAAATCACTGTATGTACTTATCCTATTCTCCATGATAAGTTATTTACTTGCTGCAGTATTAACTTATAAAAAACAACAAAAAATTGTAAAGCTGTACTTACTCTCTTTTGGTGTTTTAATTATTGGGGGGCTCTTTTTAATGGCCTTTGAATTTGGATGGTTTGTAAGTGTTAGAACAACGGTTTCTCCGTTGTTTATAGGTTCGTTGTTGGAAATAATAATTCTGAGTTTTGTATTGATTGGTGAAATGCAACTGATAGATAAGGAGAAGAAAAAGCTAAGTATTAAAATAATAGAAAAACAGCAAGAAGTAGTTCAAGCCTATATGGATGGTGTTGAAAAGGAGAAATTAAGAATTTCTGGAGAGTTACATGACAATATAGGAAGTCAATTGGCAAATTTAAGTAGAACGGTTTCCAATGAAAATCAGTTATCCGGTTTTATACATAAAAAACTAATTGCTGTTATAGAAGATGTACGTAGTATTTCTCACAAACTAGCGCCAAATAAAGGAACGCTCTTATCGTTTAAAGAACAGCTAGAAAATTTGGTTGAAGAAACATTTACACATCAAGAGATAGCCTGTAAATATCATTTTTTAGGGGAGTACAATCAGTTGAATGAAAAACAACGATTAAATATGTATAGAATTTTACAAGAGTTTTTACATAATATTTTAAAGCATGCAAATGCAACGATGGTTGAAATACAATTGATGAACTTGGAAAACGAACTTACCTTAACTATCGAGGATAATGGTGTTGGATTTAATGTAACTACTAAAAATAATGGATTGGGGCTAGAAAACATCCAACGAAGAATGGACTATTTAAATGGCACCATGGAAATTTCTTCCGTAGTAAACCAAGGAACTTTTATTGTACTTTCTGTACCTATTAATGAAATAAAAGGATAGGATTCTTTAAAAAGAACTGTTTTTTTATGTCAATATACCGTATTTACGGTATTGATACTTATTGGATATGGTGATATTTTTGAAGCTTAAGTTTTACTGTTTGTTGTTTTAATAGCACAACTCGTAACACTTACTATCTAAAGGATCGTACAATAATCCCCTAATTTCTACACTTTATGGCAAAGACTAGAGGTTTTACAAACCGCTCAAAGAAAAACATTTTTATAAAAATTACAGTATTATTTTTGGCAACTTGCTTCTTGAGTACTACCAGTTATGCGCAAATTTTCACAGGAAAACTACTTCTTTTAGGGAACGGCTATACGGTGAACTTCGAAGAAAAAAGCATCCAGAACTTTGATGCGTTTAGTAGTACTAAACCTAACGATCCGTTGCTACTAACGGAGGAGGTTTCCAACAACCTTAAAGTGTCATTTTTCAAAAAATTAATTTCAGAGGAATTTAAAGTTTTAAAAGTTAATGATGCTTCTGGTTACATGTTTATAAATGGATTAATTTTTAAATCTGACAAAAATAAAAATTCAGAACCTAGAAAAAAGTTAGGGAAACCTTTATTTAACACTGCTCCTAAAAAAGGGTTAGAGTTCAGCTCGAAGAAACGACTTCCTAAATTTATACCTATGTTGGTTGTTTTTAACCTATAACTTTTAAAGATGTACCGTCTCCAATAATGGTGAGATATGCATTGGCATGTCCTCATTTTGGTGTATAATTAGAATGCACGATCTCCTATAAAAATAGCACCCCAACCTCTCGTACATACCTTCAAGGTGATAGCGCGGATTTGAAATCCGTGACCACAAAGCTACTCACACAACGCAACGTGTAATAATTACTTAACGTGCGTCCGTTCGAGTGATTTAGTTGTTTTTCCAGCGGAAAATCAATTAAATTGTATCGAGAACTTCGGCTGTAAATAAAATCGATTAATTTTAATAA
>Ga0105355_10006132_pt1 | contig 10032 bp, 7 predicted proteins | sample GOMGulsemesocosm_2_FD_83508 | JGI IMG/M metagenome (GOLD analysis project Ga0105355, IMG submission 83508) | Methane-oxidizing microbial communities from mesocosms in the Gulf of Mexico - GOM9C Gulf of Mexico | ecosystem: Environmental > Aquatic > Marine > Cold seeps | place: Gulf of Mexico...
AACATTCAGTATTAGATTTTGAACATTACATTGAAAAACAAATTAAACCCATTGCTGATGGTATCTTGCCTTTTATTGGCTTGAGTTTTGATTTGATAACCGATCAACAAATGGGATTATTTTAATCCTCCCCCTGACAGTTCTTTACCCGTATTTGTGAAATGTACCCTGACATATTAAGACAAACTGGTTTATCTTAATATGTTACGCATTTATCAACATGCGTTATTCAGTCATCAATATTAGTTATGCTCACTATAAATGACCGCTAATTGCTTTGACATAATATCGGCAATTTTAGGTTGTGCAGTGCGGTTAGGGTGAATACCGTCGTTTTGCATTAAGCTTGGATCAATCGCGATCTGCTCCATGAAAAATGGTAACACGGTAATGTCTTTTTCACTGCCAACCTGTGCAAATACATCGGTAAACATTTTACTGTAGCGTGGGCCATAATTAGGTGGGATACGAATATTCATCACGTACACAGGAATATTCTGTGCGTGTGCTAGATCCACCATCTTCGTTAGATTATTTTTGATTAACTTAGGCGGAAAACCACGTAAACCGTCATTACCACCGAGTTCGATGATCAGTGCATCAATGGATTGCTTAGCCAAAATGGCCGGTAAGCGAGACAGGCCGCCAGCGGTAGTCTCACCACTGATACTGGCATTGATAATGTTGTACGGGGCATTTTGCTTTGATAGCTGTTGATTAAGCAGGGTTACCCAGCCTTCACTTTGTGTCATACCATAACTGGCGCTGAGGCTGTCACCCAATAACAAAATTTTATGGTTAGCTGCCGCATGTGCTGCAGGTAACAAGATAACCATCAATAATAATACTTTAAAGGCATTTTTAAACATGAAGCTAAATTCCGACGTTATATTAAAAGTAAGTGCCTTAACTAAGTCAGTTAAAACAGATGCTAAAACCCTCGATATATTACATCCGATGGACTTAACGGTGACTGCTGGTGATTCATTAGCGATTGTTGGTGCGTCTGGCTCAGGTAAGTCTACCCTATTGTCTATTATAGCGGGGCTAGATTTACCTTCGAGTGGTGAAGTTTTTCTTAAAAATCAGCCATTGCACCAATTCAATGAAGAACAACGCAGTGCGGTTCGAGCGAAGCATGTTGGTTTTATTTTTCAGCAGTTCCTACTTATCAATAGCTTGACGGCGTTGGAGAATATCATGTTACCGGCTGAGTTAGCGGGCATGGATAATCCCGAGCAATTAGCGCGAGAATTATTAGCCAAAGTCGATTTAACCGACCGAGCTGAACATTACCCGTCACAGCTATCAGGTGGTGAGCAACAGCGTGTAGCCATTGCCCGCGCTTTTATTTCTAAACCCGATATTCTCTTTGCCGATGAGCCGACGGGTAACTTAGACACCAAAACGGGCTTACACATTGCTGAGTTGTTGTTTGCAATTAACAAGCAAGAGGGCACTACTTTGATCTTAGTCACTCATGACCCTAAATTGGCCGCGCGTTGCCAGCGTCAAGTGATAATGGACAGTGGACTGTTAACAGAAACGAATGTAGAGCCTATCGCCGCCGATCCTTTAGCTGCAGAACCTTTAGTTGTAAAACAACAGCTAAGTGAGTCGTTATGAGTTATTGGCGCATCCATTCACTGCGGTTATTAAAACACGAGTTAAAGCGTGGTGAACTGACCATTATCTTACTGGCTATCGTATTAGCCGTGTCTGCGGTGTTTGCTTTATCAGGTTTTTCTAGCCGCGTTAAACAAGCATTAACTGCCGAGAGTAGTACCTTTATTGCAGCCGATAGAGTGTTGGATACCGGCAGCGTTATTGATCCTGCGGTATTAGCCAAAGCGACCAGTTTGCAATTAATCCAAGCGCAGCAGATACAGATGTCATCGATGGTGTTTACTGATGAGCAGATGGCTCTGGCAGCGTTATCAGCGGTATCGGATGCCTATCCATTACGCGGTGAATTATTGGTGAGTCCGTCGTTAGATGCCTCACAAGCGGTTGCAGTTAACTCGCCGAAATCCGGTGAGGCTTGGTTAGAAGCGAAAGGATTAAGGCAGTTAGGTATTAAGCTTGGCGATAGTATTGAAGTTGGTGTCATGCGCTTTAAAGTTACTGGGATGATCACGCAAATACCGGATGCGTCGTTTAGTGTGTTTAGTTCTGGTCCTGTGGTGTTTATTAATAGCCAAGATATACAACATACTGAGCTTATCCAGCCGGGTAGCCGATTAAGTTATAAATACCTGTTCGCAGGAGAAGCCGGTAATATCACCGAATTTGAGCAATGGTTCAAGCCACAGTTAAGTGATAACCAGCGCTGGTATGATATTAAATCGCAAAATTCACCGTTGGCGAGGGCATTAACTAAAGCGGATAAATACTTATCATTAGCCAGTATGCTGGGTATTGTTTTAGCGTCAGTCGCGGTTGCAGTAGCAAGTCGTCGTTATAGCCAACGTCATCAATCTGTGGTGGCCGTGTTTAAAGCCATGGGCGCATCCAAGCGCTATGTAACGAAGCTGTATTGCCTACATTGGTCGCTATTAAGTGTATTGAGTATCAGTTTAGGGCTGATTGTGGGTTACTTGATATTGAATGTGGGCTTGTATGCCATGCGTGATTACCTTGATACCTCGACAACCGGTAACATGGCGTATCCTTTCTTAGTCGCAATCGTTACAGGCATTATTTGCGCGGTTGCGTTTGCGATTACGCCATTAAGAGAGTTGGTAAACACTTCGCCTATGACGCTGCTACGTGGGCGTGACAATGGTGCTGGAAATAGTTTGTTGACACGATTGATGAGTCCATTACCTGCATTATTAGCTATTTTTACGCTGCTGTATTTGTTTAGCCAAGATGCCGTACTCAGTGCTGCATTATTAATTGGCGGTATGCTAGTGGCGTTGGTGTTGCTCGTGATTGGTCGTCTGTTTATGTCTGCGGGACGTTCTGCGGGTAGCAAGGCGGGTAAATCTTGGCATTTGGCACTCGCTAACTTAAAACGACGTGCGAATGAAAATGCAGTGCAATTGATTAGCTTTACCATCGCTATCCAACTGTTATTGATTATTGTGGTCATGAAGAATGGCCTGATTGATGACTGGCAGAAGCAATTACCGGATAACAGTGCCAATCGATTCTTAGTGAATGTGACGGCTAGCCAAGTCGAGCAGGTAAATAACTTTGTTGATACGTTAAACATTGAATCCAGCGGTCTTTTTCCCGTCGTTCGTGGTCGATTAACCAAAATCAATGATGACCAAGTGACTAAACGTGTCAGCAAGGAAGAGACCAAGTCTGCTGATAATGGTCGCCGTGGCGTGGGGCGAGAGCTAAACATGACGTGGCGTGATGCCATTCCTTATGAAAACAGTCTTGTTGCAGGTCGCTGGTGGCAGGCTGATGATACCCGCGCGTTAGTGTCTATCGAATCGACCTTAGCGGACAAGTTAGATGTCGAGATAGGTGATAACTTAACCTTCCAGTTGGGCAGTGAGGAAGTGCAAGTGATGGTGAGCAGTATTCGCAAAGTGAACTGGCAAACACTGCAGCCTAATTTTTACATGATCTTTAATCAGCATGTGCTCGCGGACTTCCCTGCAACGTATATTTCTTCTTTATATGTGCCTGATGACGCCACTGATGCGCTGCAAGATTTCTTGAGTCAGTATCCGACTATTACTTTAATTGACGTCGATGCAATTATAACCCAGCTAAGAAGTGTGATAGGGCAAGTCTCTATTGCCATTGAGTTTATTCTGGTGCTGGTAGTACTCGCTGGCAGTCTCGTATTAGTGGCTCAGGTACAAGCCAGTATGGAAGAACGTGAACGTGAACTCGCTATATTACGTACGCTAGGGGCTAGTGGTCGCTTACTGCGAAATAGTGTGTTGTTTGAGTTTGTTGCGCTGGGTGCGTTAGCAGGACTGATGGCGAGTATTGCCATGGAGTTGGGCGTGTATATTTTACAAAGTCGTATTTTTGAGATGCCTGGAGCGTTCCATTTTCAGTATTGGTTATTAGGAATAGGTGCAGGCGCTGGCTTTGTTGGTCTGATTGGTTTGCTTAGCTGTTGGCGTTTATTAAATATGTCGAGTGTGACGTTGATTAGACGAACCATGTAGTTTTAGCCAACTTAACATAGAAGCAGAATCCTAATTCCAGAGTGATTCTGCTTCTATGATTAGCTATCTTGCGTTTTGCATTTTAATATTCATGCTTTTATTAGGGCGTGAAAGTATCAATAGTGCAGGGATTGCTGCTAATGCAACGTACAGACCAACAAATGCGAAGCCTTCAGGGATTAATAGACCTACGATGAGCGGTGTTGCGCCACCAAATAATGACAAGGCGATGTTATAGCCAAAACCTAGCGAAATAATATCACCTTCGGACTCTTGCCATAATACCGCTGCCAGATTGCCCAATAGCGCGCCTGAAATAAGTGTAAATAGGAAAATTGAAATGCCCATGTAAACCTGATTACCGCTTGAGAGCAGCAAGAATAATGGGATAGAGCAGAGAGCTAATGCGATACTCGAAAAACGGAATACTTGCGTGACAGAGCTATATTTATCGGTAAACCAACCTACAAATGCTAGCGTTGATAATAATAACAATGAGTTAATTAAAGGTAAATTTTCAATTTTTAACTCTTCGCCAATCATTTTACTGGCAAAGTTTTGAGTATAGAAAATAACTGCACCAATAATGGTTACCATGAAAATACGTAAGATTAACGCCGAACGTTTCATTGGTAAAATTACGGTTTTAACGGGTGGTAATGCTGGTAATGATAAACGGAAATAAAGACTCATTAGGGTGTTCAATACACCGACTAATAGCGGTAATCGCCAACCATAATCATTCATTTCTTCTACGGTTAACAGCTCTTTAAGGCCGTAAACAACAACTAACGATATGACTACACCGACGAGTGAACTCGCCACGATCAGGCTGCTTGTTTTTGATTTATCAGCTTGGTCTGTGCCTTGATGTAGGTAAGATATTAAGGTTGGGTATTCACCACCAAAACTAAATGCCTGCACAATTTGCAGTAATAAAAATACCACAACGATATATTTTCCAAGAGATTCGACAGGCATAAAGGCCATGCTTAGTGTGGCAAGGCCAATCATTAAGTTTGTTAATATTAATGCTGAACGCACGCCGTGATTTTTAGCATAATGGCCAATCACCAGTCCACCAAGTGGTCGCACTAAAAAGCGTAATGCGAATATTCCCCACACGACATACTCAGCATGTTCGATACCTTGGTGGGCAAATAACACTGAAATAAAGCCAGAGATTGAGGCGAAAACCGCAATGTCATAAAACTCTAAGGCATTACCGGTGACAGCACCAATTTTTTGTTTCCATGTTAATCTGATCATATTATTCCTTTAATTCCATTATTAATGTTAAGAACTTCAACTTGATTGCCATCGGGGTCATAGCAGAAAAAATAATTAAACGAGCCCAGTCGAGCTTGCTTAATCGGGGTTACGGTTGTGGTTAGCGATAATTTGTCGTGCATCTTCGCTACGTTATCAACTTCAATTGCTAAATGACGTAGACCAATGGCTTTGAGGTAAATTAACGTTTCATGATTCTGTGGGGCTACAGTGTCGGAAAATACAAACAGTTCAATGTGCGTATTTTGGCTATGGAGTAACACAATAGAACATGCTTCATCTTGGTACTGCTGCTCAACGGTAAAACCAAACTGGCGATAAAATGCGAGGCTGGCGGTCAGTGAGGCGCATGTTATTGAGACATGATGTAGGCGTCCAGACATGCTAGCGTTACTCCTTGTGTTCTTAGAGCATTAAATAAGAAGGACAAAGGTAAGTTTGCACAATTGAATTTTTCTTTAATGACGTTAATACGTTTTCGCTCATTTGCTTCACTGCAATGATGATAGCGTGCGATCTCTTTAATGCTTTTAAGCTCGAGCAAGCAATGAATTGTCGCCATTTCTTTGGCCGTTAAGATCACATCGCCAAATCGTATTTTATCACTCGTCTCTATTTTATGTGTTGGTAGCTGAATTGCATTGTTATGGCTATCGTCAAACAGCGGCAAAGAAATATTTTTTGAACCTAACCAAAGTTGATTCGCTACTTTACTGACCCTCGGTTTTAATTGGCCAAGTTCCATAATCAGAGCTGGGGATAAGTACTTACCCGATGTAAATGAAAAAAGTTCGAAATAATCTTCGTGCTTGGTACAGATATCAATTTTATTGGCGCTATGCAGAATATTGTTTGCGATCATGGTGTGATCGTCACTAAATGTATCCCACAAATGAACGCCATGACGCAGACGTTCATTTAAGTGGCGATAGAGTCCAGAATTCCAATATTGTAAATGCCAACCATATTGTGTCGATAAAGTGAGAATCGAACGGTTTTTTGTATCAATTTTAGAAAAACTAATATTTTCATTAGTATTCGCATCTGCAAATTCATCTGCAAAGTGCTTGCATAGCTTTTCGCTATCTAAGTTATGAACGTCCAAGACTGTATCCCTCAATCTAATCCCTTTGGAATAGATCATACCTACAAAATTGGGTTAATAACACTAAAAGTACTCAAAAAGTACTATGTTTTAATTGTTTAGAACTTAACAAATGTATTTCGTAACATATATTAAAATTCATTAACATATTTTTATAAACAATTATAGGTGTAATTTATACTACTATTAAACTAACCCGTTATTGGTAGTATGTGTCTGGTTAAAGGATTTAACACTGTGTATTAATTTAAACTAGAAAAGGTAAAGGGAAATTTATGGCTTTCTATTTTTATGCAATATTGGCTGTCATTATGATGGTTTCACCATGTCTAATTTTTGTTAAAGGAATTATTAGTTACAATCGTCATTCAGGTAAAGGCAATCAAAAAAGGATTATTTTGTCGTGATGTCTGACTTGTAATTATAATTAACCTTATTCATTTCTACCTATGTGAATAATAGAGGATTAAATTAATCGTTTATATTCACATATCTTCTTCCTATCGGTAGACTGTAGCCCTTCATTATTATTAATTAATGCGATTACAGAGGTTACTGAAAACAGTAACACTTTGGAATCAGGGGTAGTGGTTTGCCAATAATTCGACCTATGGTATCTAGATTTCTTATTATTTTAATGATTGCGCTGCTTCCTGCATTATCCTTGATGTCATACAATATTTGGCATGACTTTGTGACTGCAAAACAAAAAATACGTGATAATGCATATCTATTTGCCGAAAAGGTGGTGGTACAGCAAAAAAATAAAATCGCATACACTCAACAAATATTAATTAATTTAGCTAAAGACAGCGCCATACTTAACCCTTCAGATCCTAACTGCTCTCTGTTTCTTGCTCGAATTCAACGCCTTAATCCACTTTTCACTAATTTAGGTGTCCCGTTAGCCAATGGTGACTTGCTGTGTAATGCATTGCCATTGCTGGAACCTGTTAATGTTGCAGATCGTGGCTACTTTCGCAATACCATTGAAAATGGGTTATTTTCGATGAGTCAGTTTCAGCACGATAGAGCAACTGATCTCGCTTCTATGAATTTCTCGGTGCCGGTCTACGACAAAGACAACAATATTATTGCCGCTGCAGTGGCTGTTATATCGCTAAAATGGTGGGGTGAACAATTAACAGATAACTTCTTCCCTAAAGATGGTGCTGCTTTTATTGTGGATAGTCATGACCAGGTTGTTGCTTCACATTATGGTATTGCGACCGCAAAAGAAAACTTAGCAGTGATTGTCGCTGATTCACTACCGCGTAAAGAAGGGGTTTATGAAATTAAATCGGCAGATAATATACGTCGTTTAGTCGCCTATAAACCTATGTTTGCTGGCAATAGTGTCAGTGATGCATTCGTTCTTATTGCGTTACCATTAGAAAGCGCTTATGCAAAAGCGTATGCAGGATTACGGAAAAACATATTCACCTTGTTTTTTAGTCTGACTACATTAAGCCTTCTATTATTCTGGGGATTACGGATTAAAATAATTGCACCAATTTATCAACTGCTTGATACTGCCAAAAGCTTGATTTCTGAACATTTTGAATATGCCGAATCGGAAAAGAAGCATAAAACCTTAGATAATAAAACGACATATAATAGTGAATTATCAGTGTTGTCAGACCATTTTAATTTGGTGATCGCAGAGCAAAAGAAACAACAGCAAGAGTTAAAAAGTTTAGTCTATCTTGATCAACTGACACAATTACCAAACCGGCATGCACTGTTAAAGAGTGTTGAGAATAAATTATCCCTCCCTCACAATAAATTTGCATTAGTACTCATTGATATTGATAATTTTGGTATGTTAAATGATCACTTTGGTCATGATATTGGTGACGCGTTATTAGTTGAAATGGCCAAAAAACTGACTTTATTGTGCCAACATGGGGAAGAGATCGGTCGTTGGTGTGGTGACGAATTTGTTTACATTCTCCCTTACCACAGACGTGATTTGCTAGAACATCGAATTAACTTCATTTTAGCCTCTATTTCCGTGCCGATTCAGTTAGGGATTATTTCTCATGCATGCCAGGTACGTTGTGGTGTTGTACTGAGTCACGAGTTAGCCCTAAAAGAGGCAAATAAATTGTTCCACTTTGCTGATTTAGCTGTGGCCAAAGTAGGGGACAATAAAGCCTGCCAGATAAATTACTTCAAGCCAGAGATGGAGACTGCAGGTCATGACCTTTTCGAACTTGAGGCTGAATTGCGTCATGCAATATCGCGTGATGAATTACGTTTACATTATCAACCCATTATTAATTTCAAAACAGGTAAGTATGAATTAGCAGAGGCACTAGTCCGTTGGCAGCATCCACGCCGAGGTTTAGTACAACCATTGCAATTTATTGAATTAGCAGAAAAAACAGGGCTGATTATTAATATTGGCCGCTGGGTTGTATGTGAAGCTATTCGTCAGTTAGCCGTGTGGCGTCGTGATGAGCGAATTGATATTAATGAAGTGGCTGTCAATTTATCGCCAATACAGTTACAAGATAATGAGCTAATTCAAACGATCACGGATGCATTAATAAAACACGCTATTGAACCTAACTGGTTAACATTGGAGATCACCGAATCTGTGTTACTCGATGGTGGCGATGAAGCGTTAGCAAAAATTGCTCAGTTTAGATCAATGGGAATTAAAATCGCGTTGGATGATTTTGGTACGGGTTATTCAAGCCTTAGTTATTTGTCTCGTATTCAACTGGATAAAATCAAGATTGATCGTTCCTTCGTTAATGAGATCGGTAATGCACGTGATGACATTTTAATTGAAACAATCATGACCATGTCTCACAGTATGAATTTAGCCGTTGTTGCCGAAGGGATTGAAACTTTGCCTCAATTAACTTTCCTGAACAAGTTTCAGTGTGAGTATGGGCAAGGTTACTATTTTAGTAAGCCGCTAAAGGCGAGTGCTATAACAACATTTTTTGAAAAAGAAGCAGTAAAACTTAACGCAATGTACTAGCTCTTTATCAGTAGTGCTAGTTATCACATCGCCACCTATAATTTATATATATATCTGTTTATATTGAGGTGGTTATATTGTGAGATTTATTAACTGTTGTGTCATGGCAGCTGTATCATTTTGGATGGTGGGGTGCAGTGACAATGAAGACGATGGCACTGCTTTCTCTAGCGTATCCTTTTCAGTATCTGATGCGCCTGTTGATAGTGCGGATGCGGTTGTTATTGCGTTTGATCAATTAGAGTTCATCCATGCTAATGGTACGCGTTTGATGGTTGCTGTTGATGATGACAACACTGGTCATGCTTATCAACAAATTGACTTGCTTGATTATCCCGGTTCAAATGCAGCCTTAATTCTGACTGAAGAACTATTACCTGTTGGTGACTATAAAGAATTAATTATTCATATCGAAGCGGATAACGATTTAAGTTATGTCACGGACAACAGTGGTAAACATAATTTGAAGCAACCCAGCAATAAGTTAAAACTGGGTAGTTTCA
>Ga0105355_10006135_pt1 | contig 10030 bp, 6 predicted proteins | sample GOMGulsemesocosm_2_FD_83508 | JGI IMG/M metagenome (GOLD analysis project Ga0105355, IMG submission 83508) | Methane-oxidizing microbial communities from mesocosms in the Gulf of Mexico - GOM9C Gulf of Mexico | ecosystem: Environmental > Aquatic > Marine > Cold seeps | place: Gulf of Mexico...
CAGTTTCCCTGAGCACTGCTAATAGTATTAGAAAGCATTTCTACAATGCCTAATTTATCTTGCGCACTAAATGATAAAACATAACTTTGATTCATAATAAATCCCTCTGAAATAGCTGCAATCCAAGAACTTGTCAGGCTCTTTATCAGTTTATAGCACCAAATTACCCTCGTTGACCATCGAATCCTTTGCTCTGTTAGGAGAAGATTTTAAATAGGCAAAAATTGTTTGTTGAATGAACATGCGATTAAGTCCCCAAATCTTCTCTGTGCTTTTTGTAATGTAAGTCTAAGAAGTCATATCACGGATAAGGAAGCGCAGTGAATGGCCAGGTCCTTTGCAAGTTTTCTGACAAAGGAGGTGGCCTCTTAGCTTTTTTTATAAAGTTAAGCACCCTACGGGGCGTACAGGACATTCCGTGCGCTTTGTTAATGCTTTTCGCCGGGCAACCAGCCCGCCTGTAAGCATTGCCCCAATCACGAAAAATCCTGTAAGCCAGAGGCGTTTTTGGACTTAATCGCATGTTCCCTATTGTCGGCAATGGAACTTAATCAATGAGCGTCTATAGTTTATTTGTGCGCAAAGTAAACATAGACAAATGCTGTAACGCGAAAGTGAAAATTAAGGAATTAATGCATGCTAAGTGATAAAAAAATAATATTGATTAGTCCGTTATTGATTCTGGCTTGTCCATCTCTTATTAATGCTTGCCAGTTGATATATGCATCGCCGATATTAGAGCCACACTTTTGGGAGGAAGAAAATCAGCCCAAAGGTTTGTCTGTCGATTTTCTAAATATAGTGGCACAAAAGGCAAACTGTGATATTCAATACCAAGCAAAGCCATGGAAGCGTGTCATGTATGAAATGCGCAGTGGTAAGGTTGATTTGTCAATAGGCTTCTATGCAAAAAGTAGAGAAGAGTTTGCCCGCTATTCGCAGGCGAAATTCGGTGAATATAACTTTTATATATTTACTAAACCGAGTGTCGAACCGGTGAAAAGTATCAAAGATCTTTACGCTAGAAATAAAAACTTGTTGTATCCAAAAAACTGGCACTTAGGTAAATTAAAATCAGAGATACAAAGCTCAAAAGAGCTAGCTGTTCCATTTGTTGCTATTCAAGAAGGAATTAACCTACTGGTTAACGATAGAGCAGATGCCTTGTTGAGTCCGATAACCAATGCTCTTTATTCTTTTAAAAAGATGAGCTTATCCAATCAGTTTGTCATTAACTCGCCACCATTAGAGTCATTGCCTCAATATTTAATGTTTTCGAAGAACTCAGTGTCTGACGAAATCTATCAGCGTCTCAATAGTGCGATGAGCGAAATCGTGGCAGCGGGAGAAATGGACAAAATTACTAATAGATACACACATAGTGAGTAGTGGAATGGATGGGTCTTAAGCTAACTAGACCCTGAAATCATTTGCTGATCAGTCACTATGCCCTCAAGGGGAATATCCCAACTTTCAATCTGAAGTTGACTCACTTGTTGTAAATTGTGCGCTAAGCCATAAAGTTGCGGAGCATGGCTAGTGTTGTCATCGTTAATAAAGGCAAAGGATCGGTCATAGTAACCGCCGCCCATCCCCATTCTGGCGCCAGTGTTATCAAAAGCCACTAACGGTAGTAGCACTAGATCAAGTTCACTGGCTGATATTACGCTTTGATAAGGGGTAGCAGGTTCTGCAATGGCGTATTTATTGTGCGTCATCGCAGTCTCGTTATGGTAGTGAACAAAGAGTAACTGGTTGTGTAAATGAGGGTCTAATACCGGTAAATATACTTTTTTACCTAAATCCCAGCAGTGTTCTATAATTGCTTGAGTCCCAATCTCGCCATCTGCAGAAAGATACAGAGCGATCGAGTGCGCGGTATTGAACGCTGTGAGTCGTTTAACTTGCACCAGTAAATTATCAGCCGCATTATCTTGCTGTGTTTGATCTAAGGCATTGCGCAATTGGCGAACGTGTTGGCGAAGCTGTTGGCGAGTCATGTTGGGTACCTAGTCTGTTTTTGAGAAGTGATTATGACACTAAATGGACATTCTGCACTCTTTGTTAATACTTTTCAGTGGGCAGCCAACTATTCTGTAAGCGTTGCTTTATCACGAAGATTTTGTACACCAAAGGCATGTTTGGATTTAAGCTCAAATTTTTTAGCTCAGCGTCTGTCTATTTTGACTAGGATGCAAAGCAATATACTGGTTCTTGGCCTCCAGAGTTGATTGATTGCGCCCATTATTTTTGGACTGATAGAGTGCCGTATCTGCTCTTGAGAGAATATCCATTATTTTATTGTCTAGTCGGTTGTATTCAGCCACGCCAATACTAATGGTTATGCGATGCTCATTATTATCTTGTACAAAGAGGTGAGATTTAATTTTGTAGCGAATTTGCTCCGCGACTATCATGGCATTTTCACCGTTGGTATCTGGCATAAGAATGACAAACTCCTCCCCGCCATAGCGACTTAGTATATCACTTTTACGGAGCTTGAATCTAAAAAGGTCAGCAATACCCGATAGCACAAAATCGCCAAAAGGGTGACCAAATTTATCATTGATCTCTTTGAAATGATCAATATCAATAATCAGGCAGCTCAGCGCATTATTGTGTCTTTTCGCTGTTGCAATACAATATTCTCCGCGTTCAAGTAAATGGCGATGATTGTATAGTCCAGTCAGGGAATCCAAAATAGACTGATGGTATAGCTCGCGATTTTCTCCCGTCAGTTGCTCGTGCATAATTTTAATTTTTTGGGTCATGTTGTCAAATTTCAATGCGAGTAAACCAAACTCGTCCCGATGTTTTATAGCCTGCGAACGGCTCTCATATTTACCCGTTGAAACATTATCGATACAGGACATCAATTTTTTCATGGGCAAGGTTATATAATATGCCATTAGCCAGGAGGCAAGAGAGACTGCCAGCAAGGTCACTAAGGAGAGTAGGTACGACTGAGCTTTTAATTGCTGTATATTTTCAAACGCTTCGTCTAATGGCTTCTCGACAATTAACAGGGATTTAAAGTCATTAATGCTAACGATGATTGAAACACCGATGACGGCAGTACCTAAATTGTTATCCCATATGCCATTGGTCTCTTTGTTAAATGTTTTTGCCTGCTGTAATGGGTAAGTGTCTATCGCTGTGCCCTGGTTGCTTAGCTCTGCGGAATGCGTTAACAGTCGGCCGGAAAGGTCTACCAAATAGACCGCTTCCTGCACTGATGAGTTGCGGTAATTGGTCTTCCCACCTAAATCAGCTATGAGTTTACCATTGAATAAGTCCTGCAGTTTATCCATGCGATAGTGATTGACCAATACGCCAATAATAGCTGTTGAATGGTTGGTCTTTTTAAGTGGAATAGCGATGCTTCCGGTCAAGTTCCCCGCGGCGCTGTGACCGACGTTAGATACGTAGATCTTCTTGCTGCCGCGTTTAAAGTTTAGTTGATCATGCAGTGCTAAACCTATTCGCTGTGCATCGGTTGAGGCCACTACCACCCCTTGAGTGTCCATGATATCAATTGATATTAAGTCATTGTGACTAGGCAACTTATTGTAAATGAGGTGTTTATTCAGCGCGTTAGCGTTGGTGTTATAAAGCGCCGACTGCTCCAGAGAGCGCTTTATAAAGCCGTCGGTGGCGAAGTCTCTGGCATTGGTTTTTAACGTCTCCAAATACAGATAAATTTCACCAGCCTTGTATTCTGCACTCAAATTAAGACCTGCTAAGGTACTTTTTTCCAGAGAATCTTGTGCCGCTAAGAAAGACATCCAGCTGCTGATGAACAGGGGGAACAAGGCGAAGCTGAACAGCAGCAAAGATAGTTTAGCCCTGATGGGAAAGAACATTACTTTTTTACTACCCATAGTCAGAGTACCTGAAACTGAGAGATCATCTGTCCCATGTCTGACGTTAAATCATTGGTCCGATCGACGGCTAACGAAGTTTCTCGGGATTTATTTAGGGTAGTTTCAGCATCCAAGTTGATGTTAACGATGTTTTGATTAACTTCTTTGACTGCGACACTTTGTTGCTCAGACGCCACTGCAATCTGGGTATTGGTCTTAAGTATGTCGTTAACAGAAGTATTGATATCACGTAGACAGTGGCTGGCGTTATTGGCTTTTGCCAAGCAATTATTCGCCAGTGCATGGCTGTTGGCCATCATCTGTACCGCATCAATAGTGCCTGTGCGCAAGCGCTCTAAAACGGTTTGAATTTCCTCGGTTGCCTCTTGAGTGCGCGCAGCCAAAGTGCGCACTTCATCAGCTACAACGGCAAAACCGCGGCCCTGTTCGCCGGCGCGTGCAGCCTCTATGGCGGCATTAAGTGCCAGTAGGTTAGTCTGGTCGGCGATACTGCTGATCACAGAGACGATACCATCAACTCCCTCAGCGTCAGCGCCGAGTTTATTGACGGTTGTCTTGGCAATATCTAAGGTAGTGGCGAGAGAATTGATACTCGTTACCGTTTCTTCAACGGCTTCGCTCCCTTGTAAGGATACCGTGGAGGCCTGCTGGGCTGACTCTGATGCCTTTACTGTGTTGTAGGCCACCTCTTGCACAGTATCGCTGATTTGACTAATAGCAACCACAGCCTGCTCGGTCTCCTGTTTCTGATTGACCATAGATTGAGTGGTGATAGTGGTGGATTTATCTAATTGCTGGGTGGCACTGTGAAGCTCTGTACCGGTGATGCCAAACTTGCCAATCATAGCGCTTAGGCTAGCGCTCATCTCATTCAGAGCTCTGGTCAGTTGTGCAGACTCGTCTGCGCTTCGATTAAGCAGTGGCGCACCCGTCAAGTCGCCCTCGGCGATTTGACGGGTGCGGCTCACCGCCTGCAGGATGGGCACAGTGATCATTTTGCTGATCAGCAGTGCGATGCCCATGCCGACTGCTAGCGCAAGGCCTGTGCCTAGAATTAACACTAAATTGAATTGTGTGGTCGTCTCTCGTAAGGTCAGATTGTCTGCATAGGATAACTGAGTTTGAGACGCTTGAATTTGTAGCAGCAGTTGAGATATTTCTTGAGCTTTGGGGGCCGCTTTTTCCCCCAGCCAGAAATTTGCCAAGTTCCAGTCTGCTTTAGAGCGCAGTTCAAACATCGTCTCAGGTAGTGGTTCAAACTGACTGCGCAGTTTTCTGTACTTATTCCAGGGCGTTTTTTGAGAGACTGAAAATAGCGACTCGGCATTGGTAAGTTCAATCAAACGCTCTGTATTGGTTCGCCAGTTCTGTCGGAATTTGTTTAGAAAATGTTGTTCACCAGTGAGTAGGTAAGCGCGAATATTGGCCAGACCTAAGGCAAAAGAACCGCGGCTATCGGCGAGCAACTTGAACAAGCGTTTACGCTCATCGCTCGCATCTAGTCTTACCTCAGCATCAATAAGTTCAGTGATCGCATGAATGATTTTGGTCGCTAAAGGTGCGGCAGTGGTGGCCAGCATTGCAGTTGAAGGGATATTTTTCGGTTGATGAGCTATTGTTTCGATTTCTTGCTGAGCGCTGCTAAAATCAGCAAGCAGTACATCCAGTTTTGCTACCAAAGACTGATCTGCTGGATTGCTCCACTGAGCGGAGAGCTGTTTAAGTGCCGCGATAGAGTTTTCAATCTCCTCCCAGCCCTGCTGCCGCTCGGCGCGAAATAATGCGGCTTTTTGGGGGGCGGAACCCAAAATAATAAAAGCGCGAAGTCCAGCGAGAGAACGGTTGATTCCCGTGATTAATACTTGGCCGTTAAAAACGCTGGGTTGTCTTAAATCCATGATACGCTGCTGAATAAGAGTCGTATTGTTTAGTTGCCACCAGCTATTAATAGAAACCCCCGTCATTAACACTAACAGTAGGGTAAAGGCGCTTAGTAATTTTTTACGGATAGAAAAACTCATCAGAAAATTCCATAGTAGGTGTCGGGGTTAATTCAAGCTACATCAGACATTTGTAGGTCGTGTAAACAGAACGAGCTAAGCGGTAGCGGGTGCGCATACCAGTAACCTTGTACCAAGATGCCATTAATACCGCTGTCGCCAATGAGTTGATGTTGGTATTGGTTTTCTATGCCCTCTATAACAGGAGTGACTCCAAGTCGTTTACAAAGACGCACTAAGGTTAATAGTGTATCTAGCTTTCTGGGGCTGCTTTCAATATCAGAGACTAAACTACGATCAAGTTTTATGAGGTCAACATCGAAGTTATTAAGGTAATCTAAGGTAGAGTAGCCGGCGCCAAAATCGTCCATGGCAATGATGATTCCATGACTGCGGATTTGATTAAAATGTTCTGCAGCTTGCGTGGTTGGTATAGGCAACGAGTGGGTTTCAGTCGATTCAAAGATGAACATAGAACGATCCAGACCGCTGTCGTCTATCAGACTCAGCAAATGAGTGATGAGGTTACTATTAGTGATCTGTGGTAAATTTAGATTGATTGCAAATTTGAGCGCTGCGAACTGGACCTGGTTTAGCAGAATGAACTCTATGGTGCGTCGGGTGACAAAAGAGGCAACCTCATACAAGAATTGATTATCGACTGCCATTTCCATGATTTTAAGTGGGCTGATAGCTCCCAGTTGGGGATGCTCCCAACGCAGTAGCATTTCGACTGCGCTGATTTTTCGGGTATCAAAGTCAAAAATAGCTTGGGCTGCTAAATCAAGATGATCCTGTTGTAGCGCTCTGTGTAAATCCGCAGCCAATGGCTCTTCAGTGGAGGTCACTATTTGGTAAGGTTTTATGTCAGCGTAGTGCTGCCAATGGGTATTCTTGTCGTCGCTAAACTTTGTTGCCAAGGATTCCTTGAAAATTAAATTTTCATTGTAATACTCAATTTTTCCTCGCGTATCTACCAGTAACATTTTTCTTCCAGATGCATCTTTGAGGCAAATGAATGGCGAATTATTTTTATTAGAAAACCTGGTCATGAAAAAACCTCATATTATCCTAACATCGACAGTTGACCGTTTCGTGCTCAAATCAAGCTGCTTTTCTTTAGTTTTATCGTATCCGGTGTATTCACTCAGAGTGTCAATACACCGGATTACTTTAGACTTACTAAATCGCACCTAATGTCGTTACGCTACGTTTTAGGGAAGGCTGTAAAAGGAACAACCATGGACTAAAGATGAGCGAGCTCTTAAATCATCTCAGGCTACTAACGATTTTTCTGCATCTAAAAAGATTCCCAACTGTCGGTTTAGGATTTTTACGATTCCAATTTAATAGGAAAGTTAATTTTATTGTTGTTTTGGCTAATAATGTCGGGCGCTGAGAAACCCTCGTTAATTGACCCTAAGGTAGAGTATTTTTTGATTCAAATCACAAGTGCTTGAAAATCGGGAGACTATCCCGCTAGATTATTATCAATTTATAGTCTAGGTCGCTAGAATCTGCTGTAAATAATAATTGTTTTGGACAGTAGTGCTAAAAAGATGATCGACAAGTTGAATATCCAATGTTGAAGGAGGCCAGAAGTTATTTTCTAGCGCTTAAAGGCATTTGTTTTACGGCAAGTATGCCGTCTCTCATGTTAACGACAGAGCAAAATGTCAGCCGGCTGAAAGCTAAAACGCTGATGCTGTTTACAGTACCACTGTTATTCTTTGTGCTCGCTTCGCTGTTTATGGCGCAAAAGCAATCTCACTATGTAAACCAGCTAAAAGCTCTTGATACATCGTTGCAACAAGCAATTTCGCTTAGTGAACTACTGCACCAGTTGCAGAGAGAGCGAGGTATGACAGTAATATTTTTGTCCAGCGGGGGAGCTCAGTTCTCCTCGCAGTTAATCGCTCAGCGCCGTCAGACCAATGCAGTACTGCAGCGAGTGCTCAACACTAGATTTGACGACTCAAACGGAGTTGTCGCCGGTGTCAGTGAATTAAAAGAGCAATTAACGACGCTGCGCGAGGAAGTGAATGATTTTCAAGTCGATGTCTATGTCGCTATGCATCGCCACACTCGACAGAACAGTCAGCTGTTGCAAGTCATTAGCAACATGGTCAACCAGAGTATCGATTCAGAGCTAGCGTTATCATTCCTCGCTTATACTAACTTTCTTAAGGAAAAAGAGCTGCTGGGCATAGAGCGGGCTGTGCTGGGAGGAGCTTTTACTCGGGACAAGTTTTTAGTTGGGGGGTATCAATATTTTGTGCGCTTAGAAACAGAGCAAAACATTTATCAAGAGGAATTTAAAGCGCTTGCCAGTGCTTCACTCAAGGCCGAGTACCAAGCTATCCTATCCAGTGCAGACTATCGAAAAGTGCAATATTTTCGAGATATTGCTCACGTTAACGCCGCCACTGGAGGGTTTTCCGTCGATTCATTGGTTTGGTTTGAGGTGATCAGTGTCAAGATTGAGCAGCTAAAAAATATGGAGGGGCATATCACGGCCCAGCTACTGGCTAAGTCACAGTTCAGCAGGTCTGAAGCTGACCGAGAAAAGTGGCTGTGGTTGGGCGGCCTATTGGTTATCATTTGGCTAACCATAGTCTATGGGGTGAAGCTCATTGCTAACATTAACGGCTCATTTTTTCGGCAGTTGATAGAGTATCGAGTACTTTTGGAAAATAGTCCTGAAGGATTGGTAATCATAGATGTTACAGACCAGCGTATTTTGTTCTGCAACAGGCGTTTTTCGAGGATGACTGGTTACGCTGAGAGCCAATTAATAGGGATGAAAATAGCAGAGCTCTACACTGAGGAAAACCGCTATAAAACGGCGCAGCTATTTACGCAATTAGTCAAAGGAGCTTTCAGTCATATTGACAAGCTAACGCTGCTAACAAAAGGCGGCAGTCGTCTGGTTACCGAAATATCTAGTTTCCCAATCAAGACCCAAAGTGGTAACTATTGGGCGATTAACACCAGAGATATCTCTGAAAAGTTAGCGGCTCAGGATACTTTAAAAACGGCACAGTTGGCGCTGCAAACCGTTATAAACAGTATGGACTGTTCGGTGGCAGTGATTGACTGTGAAACGGCAGCTGTGATTTATCTCAATAAAAGCGCCGAAACAGTCTATCGCGAACGTGGTCAATTGGACTCGCTCTGGTCACATTTGGCGCCTGCTAACTGTGGCTGGGACCACCAAGTTAAGCGACGGCACCAACAGGAATCGACAGAGCACATCTACATTGCAAGCACCCAGCGCTGGTATCAAATAACCAATAAACAAATAGTTTGGTACGACAGCAGTCATGTATGTTTTCGTACGTTAGAAGATGTTTCTGGACGCTATGCCAAAGATAATCAAAATCGAGAATTGCTGGTTGAAATCAGGAAGTTATCACTGAGAAATTATCGCTTGCAGGAGCGCGAACGCAAGCAAATCGCCGCAGACCTGCACGATCAATTAGGACAGCTAATGACGGGGATATTGTTGCAGGCAGAGTATATTCATCACTCGGCAAAAAAGAAGCACAGCGCCGTCTCTGTCCCTGCACAAAATATTATAGATACCACTAAGACGCTGATGAATTCAGTCGGAGATATTACTGAAAACCTACGCCCGCTACTGTTGGATCAGCTCGGATTAGTTGAGGCACTGCGAGAGCTTGTGCAACAGTGGCAGCAACTACATTCAACGACCAACTTTAGTATCGAGACACTGGATGTCATCAGGCGGCTACCTGATTTGGTAGAGATCAGTATTTATCGAATAGTGCAGGAGAGCCTAACCAATGCAAGTAAGCATGCACAAGCTAAAAATATATCGGTGAACTTGCAGCTAGATTGTAAAGACCCTGATGGGGACGGTGTTTTATATCTGAAAATCGTTGACGATGGCATTGGTTTTAATCGGGATGAGGTGCACTTTAACGGTATGGGGCTAATTAATATGCGCGAGCGGGTAGAGGCATTAGCTGGTGAATTCCGCCTGATCAGTAACACTGGAAAAGGGGTAGATACTTTAGTGTGTATACCTATAGTCGCTGGGGAAACCAATGAAACTTGAAGTTGTAATTGTCGATGATCACCAGATAGTGAGAGACGGGTTAGTGCGGCTGTTAACGTTAGATG
>Ga0105355_10006136_pt1 | contig 10029 bp, 3 predicted proteins | sample GOMGulsemesocosm_2_FD_83508 | JGI IMG/M metagenome (GOLD analysis project Ga0105355, IMG submission 83508) | Methane-oxidizing microbial communities from mesocosms in the Gulf of Mexico - GOM9C Gulf of Mexico | ecosystem: Environmental > Aquatic > Marine > Cold seeps | place: Gulf of Mexico...
AGTTTAGTAATTGCACATAGATTATCAACCATAGTTGATGCCGACGAAATAATGTATATGGAAAAAGGACAAATTAAAGAACAAGGTACCCACAAATTACTATTAGAGAAAAATGGGTTTTATGCAGCATTATGGAAGGTTCAATCAAAATAAAGATATCGGTGAATTATCACCGATAAATTTAGAAGGAAGAATAAGGTGCTATTGGCTTTGGTGAAAATGGTACTGGTCCATAAAGAGGATTAAAATTATACCTCAAATATAGCTGACCAAAGTTAGGTTCATAAAAGTCAGCTCGATCAATGCTTAAAATTCCACCAACAAACCAATTGGGCGTTAATTTATATTCAAATTCAGCGCCTAAATTGTATGATAACCCAGAACTTTCACTTCCTTCATAATAAGGGGTTATTTCGTTTTGTTCAGCAATACTAATGGCTTTTAGTTGTAATTTTGGATCGTTAGGGAAAAATTCAATTGTATCAGTTTCGCTTTGCGAATAAGAAATGCCAGCTCTTAACCTGTAAATCAAGTCTCCCCACCTTGCATCGAGTGAAGCTGGTAAAGAGATCCCGTAATAACTTTGAGGGCTATAATATCCGCCATGACCAAATGTTTCTTCACTTAAATTGTACTTATAGGCCCAATGAGATAAATTCATTCCAACTGAAACCTCAAGATCATTTTCAACAATGAGCCTATAATATGAGCCTGCCAACATTGCATACCTAGAGTTGTCTTTCACATTAACACCAGTATACTTTTGCACATCAAAATTGGACCAAAACCCCCAGTCTAGCCCTAAATCATGGTAAAGCCCAAAAGAAATACCTGTTGATCTAACACCACCCCATATTTGATTTGTTTCAATATCTTCATAGCCACCATAAGAAAGTACAGAACCAGTTACAGGCCGTTTTTCGATAGCGAGATCCCAACTGAAATCTCCAAAGGTGTTTAAATATTCTATTCCCCATGAGGTGTCTTCAATTAAAAAGCCAAGTGGTGTAGTACCAATATCAACTCTCCAATTTTCATTTTGCCAACCTATTGCGAAATCAACCCCTCTATCTTGTGGTTGAATACTATGTAATGAACAGATAGGGTAACAAAATAAGCCAGTGCCATATCGTGTTGCAGAGTAGCTTTGTGTAAAGTCAGTTATTTGTGCCTTTATCGCAATAGGATCCGATTTAACAAACATTTGCCCATTAAATAAAGGAATGTAAGCTTCAATAGGAATTGACCCGAGTCCTAGAGTAGATTCGGACTGCGTGCTTGTTTGCCCATTAAAGTCTACACCAATCGCAATATGGCCATAACCTTTCTTGAAAATATTTGAAATTCCAGAGCGAGCTGAATTCATATACCATGCATCATTTGGCTTTGATTGTGCTATTTTGGTAAAGAATTGTTCTTCAAAATTTGAACTTTCATTAGGTAATTCAACCCCATTTTTGGCTAAAATTGAGCTGTAATATTGTAGTGCCAACTCATCGGAGTTAAATTTAGTTGCAACTTGACCCGCTAAATTTAATAGCTCAGGCTCATGAGGGCTTAATAAAACTAACTTTTTCATTAACGGTAAAGCTGAGTTACCTGATTTGAAATCTAATAAACTATCCATAAGAACGGTTTGTAAGTAAGTTTCATTTTGGGGAATATAATCGATAATATCTTTAATTAGACCTTCACCAAAACCAGTATTATTTTTTTGAATCGATAACTTTGCGACAGATACTTGTAGTGCGATATCAGGTGTTGAAAGTGCTTTCAAGCGTGAAAAAAGAATTTGGGTGCTATCATTATCTTCATTTTGAATATTAAATTCGATCAATTTTTCAAGAGAAGCTTGACTGTGAGGGTTATCAGATAAATGTGCTTTTAAAATAGACTCTATATTGTTTTGACTTTTATTTTGAATTTTATATCCAACAATAAGTTTATCTAAGGCTTGTTTATCATCAGTGGTCACGGTCGGTATTTTGAAGGTGTTATTGAACCATTGGTGTTTTTTTAATGATAACGATTCATCTTGAGTTTCAAGAAGCCATTCACCTTCCAATAAGTGCCAATATGCTGAAAAGGTAGGATCCTCATCAAGTGCTAATCCAAGCTGTTTAATCGCAATTGTTAATTTATTTATTTTATACCAAGATAGGGCTAAATCGGTACGTAGTGCCGGAGTTAAATCTTTTTTTGATTGTATTTGTTTTAACTCATACTCTATTTGTGATATTGGATGGGTTTTTAGACGTTCTTCAGTATTTTGCAGTCTATTACGTATTTGTAATTCTGATTTTAATGTTTTAACTGCATCAGTTTTTAGTTTGACAGGAATTTGATCAAGGCTATGAATCGCTGCTGTATAATCATTCGTCGAGCTCAGAAAAAGAGCTTGGGCATATCTTATGTCTGAGTTTAGAGGGAATCGCCAAGTTGCTTTTTTAAAAACCGTTTTTGCCTTGTCTATATTCCCTTGTTTTTGATATATTTTTGATAAATCATAATATAGCCAAGGACTTTTAGGAGAGAAATCTATCGCTTTTTCAAGCAACATTATCGCTTCAGGTAACTCACCTCTTAAGTTAAGTTTATCAGCATTTTCCCTGTAAATAGATATACTTTCTTGTTGTATTTTATCTTTAATCAATAGGGCTTGTTGTTTAGATAAACTTTGACTAAATGATTCCAATTTAGAAATTTCACCACTTATAATGACTAAATCTAACAAGCCTTCTAATGCGTCTTTGTTTAGTTCATCATCTAATAATAATTTCTGATAAATTTTTTGAGCGGTTGAATTATCACCTTTTTCGATATGTAATTGGGCCAAGTATGATAAAACAGTATGATTATCTTCGTTTAGTTTCAATGCTTGATTTAAATGTTTCTCAGCAGCACTAAAATTTTTAATTGTGAGATTACTTTTAAACTGTGCAATATGTGCCCAAAACTGAGCTGTTTTTGAAAGTCCTAACCATATATCCTTATTATTTTGGCTTGATGCTTTCTTAGCGGCAAGTTTAAAGTACTTAATCGCAGGTAAGTGCAGGCCTTGTTTTAAATGTAACAAGCCCATTGAACCCAATATTTCAGGGTCGGATGGTCTACCTTTAAGGGCTTTATTAAAGAAGACTTTGGCAGATGTATAGTTTTCTTTATCCATTTGAGCTACTCCAGAAATCCAAGCTTTATAATATGGATTACTCTGTAACTTTTTTAATTGTGCAAGCTCTGCCTTAAAGTTATCCCTTTGTAATTTTCCGTTAGGGCTTTGAGGAAATTCAGATATAAAATAATTATATCGCATGGCTGTTTTATCATTTATCGGCATATTTGATAGTGCACGTAACCATACACTTTCGATTTCACCCTTTACAACTGGAGAACTTGAATACTTTCTTAAAACTCGTAGTGAGGTTAAATGTGTAGGGTCTTTTTCTAAACGATGTTTTGCTAATGCAACTTCATATCTTGGAGTATTTGGGTATTGCTTTGTTAATGAACGAAATTTTTTATGTGCAAAGCTCCATTTCTGAGGATCTTGAGCAAGTACATTGATATATTCATATTTTAGCTTAGGCGTAGGGAATCCATATTTGAATAAACCTAAGTATAGCTTTTGGGATTCTTGGTATCGACCAGCACGAGCAAGTAGCCTTGCTTGTTGTAGTTTATTACGATCCTTACCTGTAATATCTTTTAAACTTTGTAACTGTTTTAAAAGTTTATATTTTGGATCTATCTCTTTTATTTTGTCTATTGACTCTATCGCGTCACTTCGCAAGTTTTGAGAAAACTGATATCTAGCTAATGAGGCTAATCCATCTAAGTTATTTGCATCAACTTGGAATAGCCTCTCAAGTGAGTCTATTACAAGTTGAGGTTTCTCTTGCGCTTCTCCAATTCTTATTTGCTCTAATAGCCAATTAATCGGTTGGCTATCAAGCACATTTTGGGAAGTTCGGCTAAAACACAAACTTGAAAATAAAATAAAGAAACACAAAATACTTTGTGAAATGAGAGGGATTACTCGCATTGAAGTTCCCATTTGGTAATTAACTTTCCTTCTGTATCAAAGGAGTACCTTTGCTCTAAAAAGCCAGAACCAAATAAGTTTAATACGCTATCGTAGTATCTATCTTTTAATTGATTACTTCCTGATAAAAGTAATTTTTGTTTTTGTGTTGTAATTGCACTTTGCTTATTAGCGCCTTCCAAAAAAGGTAGTATTGCTGATGTAAAACCAATAGGTCCTTTACCTGAAGTTTTACCTGTTGCGGAATAAGTATTAAGTGGAGTGATGCCTTTACGTGATATTGACTTAGCCATAGGTTCTAAAAGGTTCATTAACTCCCTTTTATACATAGAGCCATCAGCCATTAAACCTGCCCAAAGGTATACTCTAATTGCATTGTAGCTTCCTAAGTCATTGTGTTTTCGAGTAAAGTGAAAACCCTTTTTAGAGCTATATAAAATCCAGTCTGGTGAGTAACCTTTTTTTGCACTTTTAAGCAGCATCGTAGCAGATGCATTATGTAATTCTAACCATGGTGAATCATCATATAATTGAGAAAATCTTTTTAAAATCATTAAAGGTGCATAACTCGGGTTTAATTTCCAAGTTGATTTATCAATTTTAAAACCGTAAGGAGCAGGTAATAAGGTGAGACCCAACTCTGGCAGGTAATGAGTTTCCTCCCTAAGAATTCGTGATGCTAAAACAGACGATAATACTGCATACCTTCTATCATTCCATAATTCACTTGCTTCAGCTAAGGCATAAGCAATCCAAATATCTGAATCAGAAGCTGGGTTTGAGTCAATAATTCCATAAGTACTATTATCTCTTTTTCCCCAGAGCCAAGCAGGTAGTCTGGCACTCAGATCTCCTTCAGATAGATGTTTTTCAGTCCAATTAAGTAACTTATCAAACATAGGCTTATCATTGGCAACTAATGCAAAAAATAATCCATATGACTGTCCTTCAGAAGTTGTGATGTTATTTTCAGAGCCGATATCAATAACTCTACCTTCTTCTGATATAAAGTTATTTTTAAAAGCATTCCACTGTGGCCAGTAACCACACTGTTCGAAAGCATAAACAGGTTGGAAGTTTAAAAGTAAAGCAATGAAAATTAATTGTATACCGTGTTTAATGTTCATTGTTATTCCTCTTCGTGCTTAGCTAAACGTTTTCGTGCGAGTGTTGTTAGAACACGCCATAATATAAACGATAATAATAAAAGTGTTATTAATGATAAAATGGCCAATAACACTGGATGATCTGAAAGGTGGAACCAAATTAACTTATGGATAGGTAAATTACCCACATAATACCTTTCTCCGATATAAGATGGTTTTATACCTTGTTGTGTAATAATTGAAGCACTGCCTTTTATTTGTACGAGTTTATCTCCTTCTGTTAGCGCCGAAATTAATAAACTATAATGGTGAGGCTCTGATGCCATTAAAGCGATGACACTACGATCTGAGGTGAATGGAGACTCAAAACCAGCAATTAGAGCCAGAGGTCCATAACTCTTTAATGAAACCTTGGTGGCGGCATCAGGTACCGAACGAGCATATTCTTGAGGCTTTGTTTCATAAATTGCTTGTTGAAGAACCCGATTACTTTGCTCAACTAGCGCTGTTATTTGATTATCTGAATCAGACTCCTTCTCTATTAAGGCATGTTTATTACCGATAATTAGAATATCTTTATCGTCAAGAACAATTGATGGGTTAGCAAACTTTACGTCCACTTTTATAGCTGGAAACCCAGTGGTTGCCCCTATATGTCCCATAACGGAAAAAAGCAGTGATAATTCGTCTGTATTAGGTCTTGTTGGTAATAAAACGATAGATTCATTTAAATCAGCGTATTTAGTGTATGGAAAACCACCTTGTGCAAAGGCGTTTAAATCTGGCATAGCAATATAATGATCGTAGTCTGAAACATCAATAGTTGAACTGTCATCAATAACCCCTGTCGTGCCCTGTGGTGTTGTTGTGGTACAAAATCCTTCTTTTTCAGTTGAGAAAATAAATTTAAAAGCTAATTCATTTTTAACATCAACCTTAAACCCTGGCACATTGAAGTATCGCTCTTTATCTGAATCATCAGTTGAGAGTAATGGTACTTTAATATCTTCAATCACAAGGCCTGAATATTCTTCTGATCTTAATTTATAGCCTTGTATAAACTTATCATTGATTGTCATATTTAAGCGAGATTCACCTTTGGATGTTGGAGGTGTATATCTGTATTTTAAATCAATTGGAATACCTGAACTATGCCAAGTAAATAAATCAGGTGCAACTCGGACATCTAACTTAACAGGACTCGAATTATATCCATCAACTTGAAGTTGAGATGGGAAATCAACAAGCTCTCCAAATGTAACTTCTCTATCAGATCTTAACCAACGAGGGGCATCATATGCTTCTCTTGGTTGGATATATTCAATATTATCAATTTGAGCAGTACGACCAGTCATCAATGGAAGGCCTAATGCGATTCCTTCAACAGCTGTTTTCAGTTCGTTACTGTTTCTGCCTAGTATAAGTAGCATTTTCTGATACCTATGGTTTGGGTTTGAAATGATCTCTACAGTAGGTCCCTGAGCATCAGGATAATCTAATAAAAATTCAGGCTTATTATCATTGGTTGCGAACACAATACTATGTGTTTTGGGGATTTTATTTATTTTCACTGGAAATTCAGCACCACGCCAGTCAGCTTGTGCACCAAACCATGATGTTAATATAGAAGCCGCTTGAATAGTGGTTTCATCGGGTGCTGAAGTAAATGAAATTGGTAGTTTTAACTTAGAATAGTCTCTTGGATCATAAAAAGGTTCAGGGAAACGCTCTAATTGGCTTTCAAACGGCAGTTGTTGCTCAGTATATTCAATATAACTTGATTTACTTATTTCAGTCCAAATACTGGAGTGGAAGGGGTCTTCACATTCCATCGTATAATGGCCAATCAGCTCAAATCTTAATGAATTAAAGTCATATACTAATTTGGGTTCTAAAGAGACCTCTTGATGAATCAAACCATTATTAGTCACTTTAATATCAAGGGGTTTGATAGGTAAAACAGCCATTATTTCTTCATTTAAATAAACTTTAATATGCGATAAACCAGGAATAAGGGCAGGTGAATGCGAATATGAAAATTTTAATTTTAAATCAGTAATGATATGGTCAACTCTATTTGTAAAATCAACACTTCCACTCGATTGCACACCTCGTAATCTCATATTTGGGCGATCTAACTCTTCAAAAGTTTTACGCTTAATACGGGTTGGTGCTGCTTCAGGATACCCAGAACTGAAGACAGACTTATCACTGATGGGAGTATTTATCGCAAATGCTGGGACAGCGATTAAATTGGTAAAAATCATTAATATGAGACTTTTAAAAATAACTTTATCCATAATTTTTATTTTCTTCTAGTTTTGGTTTTTTAGGCATAAATGAACTAATTTTTACTATTAATTTAATTATATTGTTAATTATTGGTTTTACTTTTTTTGGTGCATAGACTATTAAATTTTTAAATCCTCTTATACTTGTATTACGAACTTCTTTAAAACTTTCGGAAGGCTTATCATGCTTAAAATTATGTTGCCAATCAATCCAAGCATCAGCCCTTGAAAAGGTACATTGAACATATGACACAGATTGACTTTTGCTTAAATCATCTAATATCAAGCCAACATGTTGATTTCTTGAGTTACATACATAAGTAGGAAAAGAGAACTGTTTATAACCTCTAGTCATCATTATTTCAATTTTATCTTCCATTTGAAATAAGTGAGCAAACTCAGTTGTAATTCCAATACCGCTGTCGCTAAAATCCGAAACCATTACTTTTACGGTATGACCATTTTTAAGTTTTGCAATTGCAGGAAATTTAGCTGAAATTCTATGGGCATGCCTTACTTGTTTTGATTCAGCAGCCACAGCCACAGCTGCGCCTAATATCATGAGATTATATCCCGCCCAAGCCATGCTAATCAATAAAACGCCAATTTGGGATATATCCCCAAAAAACAAACGGAAACAACCAACTATTATACCAATAAAATTTAGAATCAGAAGAACAACATAAGGTTTAGATATGCTCCAATCAAAATGTTTTTGTTCTACTAATCCTCCTTTCTCAGTTACGTTAAACTTACCTTTGTTAGGGTTTATTAATGCGACGGTTGTAGGCTTTAAGATATACCATGCAAGTACTGATTCGTATACTTCACCCCAAAAAGAAAAACGATACTTACCTTGTATTCGAGAATTTGTGATTTTGACTTGGAGTAAAGTAGGAATAACATAAACCATTATTGCAAGAAATGGGGCATATATAATGTATGCATTAAAATAAATCATTGCTAATGGCGCTGTTAAAAAAACAATTCTAGGTACTCCTGATAAGAAATGTAGCATCGCGTTTAGATAGCAAAGTCTTTGCCCGATATCCAAGCCTTTACCCATTAGAGGGTTATCTATTCTAAATATCTGGGCCATGCCTCGAGCCCAACGAATTCTTTGTCCTATATGAGCTGAAAGGCTTTCAGTTGCTAAACCAGCTGCTTGAGGTAAATTAATATATACGGTTTTATAACCTTCACGTTGCATTCTTAAGGCTGTATGAGCATCTTCGGTTACTGTTTCAAATGCGAATCCACCTATACTTTCTAATGCTTCGCGTTTTAAAATAGCACAGGAACCACAAAAGAATGTTGCATCCCACATGTCATTACCGTCTTGAATTAAACCATAAAAAAGCATATTTTCATTTGGGGTTTTTGTGAAATTATCAAGGTTTCGCTCAAAAGGGTCAGCTGAGAAAAAATGATGTGGCGTTTGAACTAAACATACTTTTTCATCTTTTAAGAAGGAGCCCATTGTCATTTGTAAGAATGAACGTACTGGCACATGGTCACAATCAAAAATAGCAATATACTCACCTGTAGTATGTTTCATTGCGTGGTTTAAATTCCCCGCTTTTGCATGACTATTATCTGGTCGGTCGAGATAACCAACGCCGATTTCCTCAGCAAACTCTCTAAACTCGGAGCGTTTTCCATCATCAAGAATATAAATGTTTAATTTATCTTTAGGCCAATCCAAGCTTGTGGCTGCAATAGCTGTAAGTCGAACAACGCTAAGTGGCTCATTATAGGTAGGTATATAGACATCAACACAAGGCCAAGTTTCCATGTCTTTAGGAAGCTTGGCGGGTTTTCTATTTAATGGACGTATTGTCTGAAAAAAACCAAGAATAAGAACCATCCAGGCATATGTTTCTGCAGCAAGTAATCCTAAGCCTAACCATAAAGCAACAGGATCAGCCCAGTTGAGTGTTTCAGTATAACGCCACCATAAATATCGTGTAGAGGTGGAGACTGATAGTGTAACCATTATCATAGTGGGCATTCGCCCTTTTATTCCTTTCAAAGCATAAGCTGTAATTAGAATAAGGCTCATAAACATTGCTTGAGCTTCTAAAGAGAAAGGCACTGTAATAAATACCGCACACATAAATAAAACTAAAATAAGTAAAGTATTACGTATTAGAGGTTTTTCCCAAAATTTTGCTGCAGCTAAAGATTCTAAAGCGCTTGGAGAAGTGGACTCTTTACCGAGAACAGTTAAGATTGTTTCAGATACTGTTTGATCAAGCTTTTTTATTTTTTCTAAAATAAAAGGGAGGATTTTTTTCAGTTGTGTTTTGGTACTTTCTTTGAGATTTCTGTCTTTATTTTTGTTTTGTTTAATCAACATCAAATAAGTTGATTGAATTATAAACCTAAAAATATCACCAGCATTAACTTCCCCTTTATTCAATTGGGGGTAATATTGATAAAAATTTTTATAAAGTTTTGTATTTTGAATTTTATCGACTCTAAAACATAAAGGAATAACTAAATAAATTAAAGATAAGATAAAGGCACTAATGACATTCATTCTGTAGTGAGTAAATAAATCATTATATTTATATAGGAAAAAATCAAT
>Ga0105355_10006140_pt1 | contig 10025 bp, 7 predicted proteins | sample GOMGulsemesocosm_2_FD_83508 | JGI IMG/M metagenome (GOLD analysis project Ga0105355, IMG submission 83508) | Methane-oxidizing microbial communities from mesocosms in the Gulf of Mexico - GOM9C Gulf of Mexico | ecosystem: Environmental > Aquatic > Marine > Cold seeps | place: Gulf of Mexico...
CAAATTTCGCCATAAATATGATGGCCGACTTGTTCTTTTAACAAAGCACTAAAAGTAATCAAACGTTCTTTTCCTTTTATCTCTTCATCAATAGCTGTATTTGCCAGCCTATAAATGATATGAAAAAACCGATCAGGATTTTCTTTTGTAGAAAACTCTTTATGAGCTTCAATTATCTCATCAAACGTCCTTCCTAATAAACTTCCTAAATGTATAAACGCAATCTCTCTTTTCTTTTGTATAATTTTTTCCTTTTGAAGAACGATTGTTTCCAAAAACTTCCACTCTCGACTAAAATCGGTAGCATCCTCATCTTTTTTTAAAACACGCCTTTTAATTTTATGCGATTCTATAAATAAAAAAGTTAAATGTGTTAAAACATCATATATATCAGAGCGCCCCCTTGTTATTTCGATATTCATTTGACTCGAATCAATCCTATAACAATTTCTCCTTCTTTTAGAAGGAACAATAGGACTAAAAGAAGATTTTAAATAACCTTCATCCGCTGTAAGGTTTATATATTGACATTCCTCTATTCCTTTTGGTAAACGATTAATTACATATACCAATCCTTTCAATTCTATCCTTTGCTCAGCTATTGAACCATATATTTCTGGTCTCAAAGCTAACAAAGCTTCTATAAGCGATTCGCCTGAAACCCCCATTGGCTTATAAAACCCTCGACTAAACAGATGTCGCATGGTAATATACAAACGCTCTATTGCACTGGAAGACTCCTGTGCTCGGGTTCTTTTTCTATTTTTAAATGTGCTCATCTCAATTTTTTATTACAGACAGTTTTATCTAATAGAAAGTTATTAAATAGTATTGTAAAAAAAGACAAATATCAACTTTCTTTTATTTTCTCAACAAATTTAGCTGCAAGTTTTTTCATTTTAGCCTCCAGAAGATCCTGTTTCCATTCTTCTTTATCAGAATACAAAAGCATCGCTATATATTGCTCTTTTTCCAATTCCTCAGAGAATAACTGTTTGTTATGCCGATAAACTTCTCGTACCACTCTTTTTATTCTATTCCTATCAACTGCCTTATTTACTTTGCGTTTAGGAACAGAAATCCCAACTTGTATTGGATACTTAGCGTTATGTGAACACTTTAAGAAAACCATTCGTAATGGATAAGAAGAAACTGAAATACCTTCAGCAAATAATTGCTCAATTAATTTTTTACTCTTTAATTTTTCTTGCTTTCCGTAAGTAAATTTCATTTCAACAAAAATAAAGATAATTGTTGAATTGTTTATTTGTTGAATCGTTTATTTGTGAATTATAATTGAAGCATATTTAAAACAGGTATCGAACTGATGCAGAAAAATTTCGACCAGGAGCACTGATTCCAGAAGCAAACTCTTTGTAATGCGTATCAAAAACATTATCTACTTGAAATTGAAAATCTATATTTCTAAACAACTCATAGCTGGTAGAAACGTTAAAAACCTCCCAACTAGGTGTTCCTGCATATTTTTCTAAAGCATTATCGCTCTCTTCATTAATTACTGGCGTCTGTTGAATGTTATCGATTCCCTCATCTAAATTGTAATCTTTTGGCTTTTTGGCCGCATTGTATTCATAACCCACATTGACCTCTAACTTATCTCTCTTATAACCGACCAAAAGGTTACCAAAAAGAGGAGGTATTGAAGACAACGGATCTCCAGTATCATAAGCTTCCCCCTTAGTAAATGTCAAAGCTCCTTTTGCATACCAATTCTCATTTATTTCACCTTGAAAACTAACAGTTCCTCCTTTTACATAAGCATTTCCTTTATTCAGATTTGCAACAATAGGAAGACCTTCTTCTCCATCATATGTAATTGTAGACTCTCCATCTACTTGAAATGGAGCTCTAATTATATAATTATGAATTAATGTATAATACAAATTAACTCCCACACTAAATAAGCGGTCATTAAAATGTTGCAAGAATCCTATTTCAGAATTGTATACATATTCTGGTTTTAAGTCCAAATTTGGCACGGTTACTATTCCACTTTTTTCTCTAATCTTACCTATATCATCAATATTTGGAGAACGAAACCCTGAAGACAATACTGCACTAATTTTAGTTGATTTTGTTGGTTTGTAAATATGACCTATTGTAGCGGTAACAGCAGAATTCTTTACAGATATTATCGAATCAGGCAACTTCACAAATGACTGATCTACCCAACTAGCATTTAATTGCGTATTGGTAAAACGTATACCTGCGTTTAAAGTGTGTTTTTCATCATAATCTTGACGGTAGCCTATATACATTGCTTGTGTTAAGTAATCACTTCCCCCATCAGGATACCTTGACTGTACGGTAAAATTACTTTCTACCCCTGTAACACGATTGTTCGAAGAATTTGCTATTAAAAGATCTCCATTCGAATGAGAATTGACCTTATTATAAACAACCTCAAAACCATAGGATAGTTTTTTATTCTTCTTCTTAGCCAATGACACTGAAAAATCACCATTTAAACTAATTACATTTACATTTTCATTTCTATACAACCTTTCTAGACTTCCAAATTTTCTTTGAATTCTTGATTCATAAATATCTTGATAAGCAATGGTTACTGTTCCTTTATCTATCCAATTATGAACTTCATCTAATTGTAATTGAGTAGAAAACAAGAGTCTCTTTTGTGGGCCGTAGAACCACTCCCCAAATTTTAATTTTCCTTTTTTTCTTTCAGTCAACTTATCAAACCTTGGTACGTCTGATGATTCAGAATATTGAAAGTTAAATAATAATTCTGTATCATTAGATACTGGTAAATATACTTTTTGGAGAAAATCTTTTTGTGAATACCCTGTATTCCTTTGAAGATTTGGATCAGAATTCACAAGGGGGTCTTCATTATGAGTTTTATCTGAATTATTTGAATATTCAAACACTTTTCCCCAATCTTCAAATCCATGAGATCTATTTTTACCCATTTTAAGATCTCCAAAACTACTATACGACAAACTTGTATAAGAAGCCCATTTCCTAAAACTTAATTCAGTATCAAATTGGGTTGTAATCTCATTATTGACAGAACTAACTCGTGAAAAAAGAGAAGATTTTACTTCTTTTGACTCTGAGGTTTTTAACATTTTTGTATAATAGTGTATTACACCTCCCAAAGCGTCTGATCCATAAATAACAGATGAAGGTCCAAAAAGAACTTCTACCCTTTCCAAAACAGATGGAGATACTGTAATTGAATTTTGCAAATGTCCTTTTCTATAAATCGCATTGTTCATTCTTACACCATCTACAACCAACAAAACTCTGTTCGCTTCCATTCCCCTTAAAACAGGACTACCACCACCAAACTGAGATTTCTGTACCTTTATACCTGGACTTGTTGCTAATAAATCCGCAGTCGTTTGAGGAGATATTCTTTTTATTTCTTTTTCAGTAAAGACTTCAATTTGCTCTGCTACCCTATTTCTTTTTTCCTTTCCTCTGGTAACAGACAACACAACTTCCTTTAATCTTTCTGTAATTTTCTCTAACGTAATGGTATTGTTATTTTGAGTTAAATTGGATATAAATGATTTCTTTTTCAGATACAGATAATGGTAAATAAATATGGGAGCTTTTTTATTAAAACTGTCAAGATTTACAAGTCCACTATTATCAGAATAAACGACTATCGACTTGTCTTTATTAGATACCGATACACCCTTTACAGGTAATCCTGTATCACTTCCAACAATAATCAATGTCTGTGCATATGAATATGCTCCAGAAAAAAGAAAAAGAAAAACTAATAAAAACCTATACATCAACTAAATAACTCTTTTAATATTTGTATTGACTTTGGTTTTTTAAAACCTGTCAAATGCAACTCAAAATATACAACAATTATCTCTAACAACCGCTGTCTAGAATTCACATCGAAAGACAACTTATCTACTACATCAAAAGTTATGCCCAATAACATTTTAAACAACTCCAAATCCCGCCCAAAAATATATTTCCCAAACAATACTTCATTCGTAAATTTCCCTTCAACAAGATTAAACGAAGAACTATCACTATTAGCTTCATCAGGATAAAACCCTAAATACTTTGTCAAATTGATTAAAAAAACCAAATGAAAATTAGAAACACTATTGTGTATATCTAACCATTTCAGGGAAGTTTCTATGTAAGAATAAAGATCTGTATTCCCTTCCTCTTCTTGAACAGAATTAGACAGCATTTCTGATAAAAAAAAAGCAATGGATTGTTTTATCATGTCTATATAAAGCGACTCATAAGGATATACAACTCTTGCTTCTTTAATTGAATTTAAAGTTCCTTTATTATTATGTGAAGCTGTCAGTTCTAATTGACTCAGCGGCTGAAAATAGGCAGATTTAATTTTCCCTTTTCGGCTTTTCAAAACCCCTCTAAGCATGTAACTTCTTACCCCTGCCTTTTCTGTATAACAACGAACAATAAGACTCGTGTCTCCATACTTAATCGCACTTAAAACTATTGCCTTCGTATTGACTTGCATTAATTTATTATTGCAATTTTAGTTGATGAAGTTTGCTTTCCTTCTTTACTGTACATTAAAACAATGTATACTCCAGATGCCACTTTGATTCCTAACAAATTCGTTTTATTCCAAACTATCTTCCCACCATCGCTCGACTGACCTTCTACAGCATTTGATTCAAATACCAAATTTCCTGAAACATCCAATATTTTAATATTGGTTCCTAATGGCAAATTATTACCATCCTTACCCACAATTGTTATTTCATTATGCTGCTTTAAAGCTGGATTGGGATAACTGTAAACATCGACTAATTTTTCTCCATATGGGGTAACATTACTCTTATAAGCTACAATTCCTTTTGGCGTTGCAAAAAAGACTTTCCCTGTAGATTCGTCCATCTGAATTTTAAGAACTGTATTTGATGGCAAAGGTGAGTTTTCTTTATTAAAGCTTGAGATTGTTTTTTGTCCAGTAGAATTTGTCTGGATTACACCTCCATTTTGAGTTGCAAACCATTTATTCCCTGCACCATCAATATAAATATCATTAATTGTCGAAGCACCGAGCAATTTTTTTGGTGTCCCATCGTCTAGAACTATAATTGGCTCAGCATCTCTAAATGAATCTCCGAAAACATTGGCTACATCATCAAATTTCACTAAACCTTTAGATGTTCCTATCCATATACTATTATTCTTATCAATGGCTATAGCTGTTACGCTATTATCTGGTAAATTCCCTATGGAAACATTAGACTTTAATAGAACATTTTTATTTAACTTGTCACTGTACCCTAAAAGACCTCTTCCTCTAGACCCTATCCAAATATTATCATTTTTGTCAACAACCAACTGATTCAAATCACCTGACAAACCAGAAATCGATAAATCATGACCTGTCCATTCTCCTGCACTAGAATACCTCTTTAATAAATTATCACTTGCCAAGGAATTTGTTATCCAAAAATTCCCTTGACTATCAAATGCCGTACCGTCAATCCTAATAGAAACATACCCTGAATTATCTGGAAAAACTTCACCCAAACCACTATTCGTCTGATTCCAAAAATCATTTATTTCGTCATTTTCTACAACCAGTATTCCCCCTGTCAAGTTAGAAGGTGTTCCATTTGTTTGACTCCAAGAACTAATATAAACCTTCTCTATATTGTTTGGATCTATCGTCACATTTGTCAAATCGCGAGCTTTAAAAGAATCATACGGGGTATTCAACCAATTAACACCATTAAAATGACTAAAACCCAATCTACGTCCACTTGGCCCATAAGATGCATTATACCCTCCATAAACACACCATAAATGATTGTTTTTAACTGTGATAGAAAAAACATCGTTCAAACTAGGACCACTAGGATGAATTTCATCGAAGACATTAGGTGAACTAAATGAGCTTTTCAATACCCCTCGTGTATCTGTTCCGAAAAAAAAAGTATTGTTCTCGTAAAAAACAGATGAAATTCTATCCAAGCCTGAATCAGTAAAACCTTGAAGCTGATAATTAATATCATAAATAAAACTCTGACTCGAAGTTCCTACAATCAAACCACTCTCTGAAGGGGAAATATCAATAATATTCGAACTTTGTGTCTTTTTTAATTCCAAACTCGAAAACAATTTTATACTATAAATATCTTTTCCTTTAACAGCTAAAACCTCACTATTAAAAACCTCCAAAATAGTAAAACCTCCTGAAAATTTCTTTACCCAATTATTACTATCATTTAAATTTGTATCCAAATTCGCAAAATAAACCCCATCTTCCGATGCAGCAAGCACCTTATTGCCAAATATTAGCACATCATTTACAACAACATTTGAAGAATTTAATCCAATAAAATAAGTATCCAAAAATTCCAAATTCACCAAATCGTATACCACCATTCCAAATGACATTGATAAATAGATCTTATTATCATACTCGTCAATAGCATTGATTCGCTTTTGAGAAGAAATGTCAGATAACGAAATATCTACAATTCTTTTAACTTTTCCATTTTCATCAATAATTTCTAACAACCCGTTCTCATAGCCAATAATTAACTTACCATTTGAGCTACTATAGTGTACTGCAGATGTTGTTTCACCTGAAAGACCATTCACAGAAGAAAATTTTGTTATTTCTTCTGAATTAACATTATAACTAAATGCAGCATTATCAACAATAGCATAAAAAGTATTTCCACTTTTTACAAAATCTTTTACCCCAGAGTAAGAATAAAGATCCTCCCATTTATCACTATAATTAGTTTGAGATTGTGCGTTATTATATAAAAACAAAAACACCAGTAAAAAAACTCTCTTCATTTTTTTTATTTTTTTGAGTACAAAGATATTTAATAAACGTGGATAGTTAAAAATTATTATTTTAGCTGCTCCTAAAACACTCGAATGAATATAGAAATAGAAAGAAAATTTCTTGTAAAAAACAACTCTTTTATGCAAGAAAGCTATCAAAAACACTATATAAAACAAGGATATTTAAATTCCAACAAAAACCGAACTGTTCGAATTCGAATACAAGACAATAAAAGTTTTTTAACTATAAAAGGCCGCTCAAACTCTTCTGGAACCACTCGTTTTGAATGGGAAAAAGAAATTTCACTAGAAGAAGGTCAGCAATTATTTTTATTATGTGAAGAAACAATAATTGAAAAATATAGATATCTTGTAAAAACAAAGAACCACACCTATGAAGTTGATCAATTCTTAGGCGAAAACAAAGGACTTATTGTAGCCGAAATTGAATTGAATTCTGAAAAAGATTTTTTTGAAAAACCAGATTGGATTGGAAAGGAAGTAACCGGTCAAATTTCGTATTACAATTCTTCCTTGAGCAAAATTCCTTATAACAAATGGCTCTAAAAAACCTAGGCTCTCAAATAAATGAAAGCCCGAGGCATAATATAAATCCTACCCCTAAGATTTATGTTTTCTTCTTTTAATTCCCTACAAGTTACTTTTTAAATTTTTAATTTCCAAGCACTTCAGTCCAAATATAAACATATGTTTATGTCCTAAGATTAATTTTATGCAAAGGTACTGTTTCTTTTTTTTTGATATTTTTTTTGGAACAAAAACTAACAAATGGTAAATACCCTTGAACAAATACCTTAATACAGCATTTTAAGTGGGAATTTCATACTTACAACTGTACCCGTACCTATTTCCTTTGACACATCATTAATGCCAATATCAACTCCATTGTCATTATGCAACAACTTAATTCTCTTTTCTGTTGCCGATGCTCCAAAAAACTTTCTTTTTGGAAGTACTTGTTTTTTTTGTTTTAAAGAGTTGCTCAACCCAATACCATTGTCTCTAATACTAATAGTTAAAAAGGCATCATTCTTTATCAATTCCAATTCAATTTTTTTGTTTCCAACCTTATCAACTAAACCATGCCAAATTGAATTTTCTATATATGGCTGTAAAAACAAAGGAGGAACTTTTATATCTTCAAGCACCAATCTCTCATCAATTTTTTTAACAAATTCGAACCCGCCATAGACTCTTGTTCTTTCCAAATCTACATACACCTCTAACACCTCCAATTCTTCAGCCAAAGTAATATACATACGTTCAGAATTATTTAAAATCTTTCGAATCAGTTTGGAAAAAGAAGTTATATAATCAGAAGCTTCTTCTGGTTTGTTTTTCAAAACAAAATTATTTATTGAATTCAGGGAATTAAACAAAAAATGCGGGTTCATTTGACTTCTAAGAGCCGTCATTTTTAATTCGGCTGCCTCTTTCTGCTTTAATACATATTGTATTTTAAATTCTGTTTTCTTTTCTTCAATCTGTTTGAAAATCCTACCCATAATATAGGTAAATACCAAAGCCTCAAACAATACTCCTAAATAAGTAAAAAGCATCGGTTCAACACCAATAGCCAACATTTCATCATGTCCATATAAGATTTTAGAGTAAGTACTAACATTTCCTAATATCAAAAATGACAATGACCCAATAATAAAGTACTCAACATTTCTTCCTTTTACTCTTGATATCGCAAAATAAGCCACCACTGAAAATACATTTAAAACACTTGAAAAAGCAAAAACAGTAAACATATAAATTTTATGCCCCAAATAGTACTGAATCATTGGTGCCAAAATTACGAACAGTAGTAAACCTCTTTTTTCTAGAACAAAAAAACGATCCCACTTCGGAATTTTCTTTTTAGTTGAAATAAGAACCCTTGCAAAATCGACATAAAAAACAAAAGAAAGATAAAGTAAAGAATAATTAAAATACTGATAAAAAAATTCTAAAAACTGAGGAACAATCGGTTTTAAAAAATACAAAAAAACAAAAAAAAGATACAAACTATAATAAAGAAATAGCGTTTTTCTATTTTGTAAGTAAACCGTAATATTAATAATAAAAAGCACTAATAACCCTCCACGAATCCATGAAAACACTTCAGAATGAAAATCATCAAACATCTATCTATTTAATTGTAATTTTTCTAACAACTCCGCTTTCTTATTCCTACTTACACTTGCTGTTAAACCATTTGTCATAATGAGTTCTCCTCCCAGTCTTTTCAAGTATTCTTTCACATGATCCAAGTTTATCAAATAAGAATTATGAACTCTATAAAATGAATTTGATTCAAATTTTTTTTCAACTTCTTTCAATGTTTTAGAGACTAAAATTTTCTTTTCACAAGCAAGATAAATTGTTGTATAGCTTTTATCCGATTGAAGCATAACCACATCTTTTGTATCTAACAAATATATTTTTCCATCTGCTGAAACGTTAACTTTTGAAGTAGCACTAGTCAAAGAATTCATCATTAACTCAATCTTCTCTCCCAAATTATCCTTTTCAATATTTCCTTTTGCCTTCTCTACAGCGTCAATTAATTCAATTTTATCGATAGGTTTTAGTAAATAGTCAATTGCATTTGCCTTAATTGCTTTCAATGCAAACTCATCAAAAGCAGTTGTAAAGATCAATTTAAAATCTTGAGTTCCTACTTTTTCAAGAAAAGTAAAACCATCCATTTCAGGCATTTGAACATCCAAAAAAACGATATCTGGTCGGATAATTTTTAAAACCTCCAAAGCCTTTTTAGGGCTAGAACAAGAAGTCACCTCAATATCTGGCACATATCTATTCAACTTCCACTCCAATACCTCTAAAGCATCGACTTCATCATCTACTAATAATATTTTAAGCATTCCAATTCAATTTTTAACATTCTAATGTACATTAATATTTTGAGAAAATAAAAGATCTTTCCTTAATCATTTTATTTATTAGAAAATCATACTAAAGCATACTTATAAATTGCTATAAAGTGACTCAAACTTCCAAGCAATACCAACACATGAAAAATAGCATGATTATAGGGGATTTTACGCAACCCAAAAAAAACAGCTCCCAAAGAATAAAAAATCCCACCAGCCAATAACAACCGCAATCCTTGAGAAGCAAAATTCTGTAACAAAGGTTTGATTGCAAAAATAACCATCCACCCCATTCCAATATATGTAAAAATTGAA
>Ga0105355_10006142_pt1 | contig 10023 bp, 5 predicted proteins | sample GOMGulsemesocosm_2_FD_83508 | JGI IMG/M metagenome (GOLD analysis project Ga0105355, IMG submission 83508) | Methane-oxidizing microbial communities from mesocosms in the Gulf of Mexico - GOM9C Gulf of Mexico | ecosystem: Environmental > Aquatic > Marine > Cold seeps | place: Gulf of Mexico...
ATTCCTTAGCCACCAAGTTCATGCCATCTCGTAGCGAAGTTACTAAACATACTTTAGAACTTCTAAACAGCTTCATTAGTTCATTATGCTCCAAATTTCGATTCAGATAATGAACTGGTAACCAGTCCATTTCTCCATGCGTACCATTTATATGACTTATTTTACGCTCAAGGTTCTCTCGTAAATTAATATAGTCAGGATCGTCAGCACGGCTTACCGTCGCTATTTGCACCATACTTACATTATGGTGATGCTGCGGATATTTGGAGAGAAACTTATCGTAAGCATCCATTTTTTCAAGTAAGCCTTTACTATAATCGATACGGTCAGCGCCAACGATCATCAACTGCTCACATTGCTCTGAAAAGGCAGGAGAAAATAATGCGGGTTTCTTAATGCATTCGACATATCTTTGAATTGCATCAAAATCAACTCCAATAGGATAGGAATGACTAAAAATTAAATGGTTTTTATTTTTTATATAATTTTTTTGAATTGGTTCAGCACCTATTGAACGATGAGCGGCATCTTTGAAGTTGGCTAAATCGTCTTCTGTTTGAAAGCCAACTACATCAAAATTACAAATACATTCAACTAGTTCATTAGCAATAGGTAGAGAGCGCAACATACCATAATTGGGAAATGGCACATGTAAGAAAAAACCAATTCTATTTGTTACACCCAACGCTTTTAGCTCATAAGCAATTGGAATTAAATGATAGTCATGCACCCAAATAATATCTTCTGGTCCAACAAAATCTTTAATTTTCTGGGCGAAAACTTTATTTACTGCTCGATAACCTGAGTACTGCTGACGAGAAAATTTTGTAAAGCCAAGTACATAGTGGAAAAGCGGCCATAAAAGACCATTTGAAAATCCAGAGTAATAATCATCATATTCTTGACTGTTTAGGTCTAGGGTAACGTAGTCAATATTATTAACATGTTCTGTTTTTACATGATGGTCAGTGGTATCGCTAACATTACCTGACCAGCCAAACCAAACTCCTCCATTGTCTTTTAGTGCTCCCTCTAAACCAACAGCAAGTCCACCAGGTGACGTATTTAACTTACCCGGAATAGCGACTCGATTTGAGATAACAACCAGCTTAGACATAATTAAAATCCTTTTGCTTATTTCTATTAATTTAAAGAACCACTTACTGCGTTTGATTGTGAAAGGTATTGCAAAAGTGCATGTACCTCATAAATATCATCGACATAATATTCGGCTGCACTTTGTTTTAATCGCCCTACTCTAATAGATATACCGTTTAGCGCATTTATTGTTTTAAAACCGGTTTCATCAGTAACATCGTCACCGACAAAAATAGGTGTGGTGCCGATTAAAGGCTTAGTAGTATTCTCAATATAATCACTTACCGCTTTACCTTTATTGATATTACGTAAACAAAACTCATAAACCTTTTTACCTGCAAGTAACTTAATTCGTCCAGAAAAACAACTTAAGATTTCATCTAACAGGGATTTTAATGCGCTCACATCACCATTAAAATTTCGATAATGAATGGCAATTGAATAAGGTTTTTCCTCAATCATGACCCCAGGAAAGTCAAAGAGTACTCCGCCAAGTTTTAATTCAACTGCTTGCAACAATTTATCAAGTTTTACTTGCTTATTATATTGCTCCCCTTTTGGGCTAAATTCGGCGCCATGACAGCCAAAAACGTTATAATTAGCTATTGGCAAATGATCTTGTAAGTCATTAAGTGAACGACCTGACACTAAGCAGAATTGACACTTATCATCTAAGTCAGAAAGCAACTTAGGAATGTAATCATTAACATAAATTTTATGAGGTGCGTTGGCAATATTGACCAAAGTTCCATCAAAATCACAGAATACTTGATAGTTTAAATTTTCTAACGGTAATATCTCACTGTATTGACTCTCCAATAAATGCTTCATTGCTGCACCACCTTAATATCTTGATTTAGAAAAGGTTCATTTAATTTATTAAAAAGCAAGCTTTGTAAAATAACACCGTTACTATGACTGCTTAGTCCCCTTATAACGGAGCCGTCATAAGCTTTGCCAGAATAGTATCCAAAGTTATCACTCGCTAGAGTTGAAACTTCTGTCATCATCGCTTTAGAATGTTCATCCGAAAAAACGGCATTAAACATAAAAAGTCCATGGGTACTAAATCCTGAATAGTCGGGGTAATTGTTGCCGTCAAATGAAATAACTTGCCACGGTTTCTCATTATCGAAAATACTAAAATAAGCAAACCATGGGGTTTGATGTAAATTAATTTCAGTTTGAGCAACAGGTCGTTTAATTGCTAATGAATGTTGTTTTTGTACTTGATATATTTTTTGTGTATAACGACTAAAATCTTCATCGATTAAGGAAAATTCCATCGCAGCTAACAGAAAGGGATCAGATACCAAGTGTGCACCACTTCGACTATCAATAGGTACATCGATTTCATACAAACGTTTAAAGATAATAGTGTCATAATTTAGTGCATTATCTACCGTATATCCCCATAACTTATAGCCCATTGCCGCATATTGTTCGTAGCCAAAGCGCCCTTCACTAAATAGAGTTTCGGCAAAGCCATCATGGAATGTGCCGTTAAGTTCACTATTTTTTAATACTCTTTCTAAATCTAAACGATTAACAAATCTTTCGATATCCCCTTTATAGTTAGGGTACCAATTTTCAACTATTTTTAACCAAATCAATAAACGGCCAATACCTATGGCAGACCAACCAGAACCAATATCAGAGACATTATTTTCCATATCAATTAACGACAAAGTATCGACTTTATATTGGCGATTTGGTACTTCCTGATTATAAAGCGGCATCCTGATCAAACTGTTGATTAACAATTCAAGCTTTCGGTTGAAAACATCCGTAGAAATAATACCAAGCTTTTGTGAAGAAACTAACGCAGAAATATAACTACCTATTCCCCACATTGTACTAAACGGATAATCATGGGTGTCATAAGCGAACCCAGTATTACTGTCGACGTTATGACTAAAATACTGCCAAGCTTTTTGAGCTATTTGACGATCTCGAGAGTTATTGACTAAGTTAGCACTAACCAGACCTCTAGCTCCCATAACCCTCCGAGTATTATTACTAATAGTTTTTGCTTGAAGCTCTTCATCGCCTCTTGCACTTTCATTTTCATTGCTAGCAATTTCCACTTCAAATTCAGCGATGTTTTGAGTTGCTAGCGTTAAAGGTGCAACAATGACATTGGTCGCATTAGAGATTGTATTTGTTTCACTGACAGCTAACTCTACAGTTGGCAAACTGAGAGGTTGTTCACTTATGGTATTATCACGAAATCCTCGACTAGTTGCTGTTGCGGGAATATCGCTATCTAATGTTGATAATACCGCCGGTCTTGCAACATAACTTCTTTTAGCTAATTTGCTCTCTACTTCAGCAGTTAATAAATCAGGACCTGTGTTATCTCTTTCATATAAGCCAGGCTCTGGCCCTTGATAGTGGCTTAACGCTAACTCACGCTCTAATTCCATTAGTAATAGTGAACTTTGCTGACTTTCACTTTCTAAGAGTGCAATACCGATTTGAATTTGACCGCTTGAAGCTTGATTGAGAAAGTTGAGTTCTTCTTCATATTCATTATGGATGATTTGTTGAAAATCACGCCAGCGAATATTGCTTTCTAATAAATAGGTTTGACCAGTTGCCCATGCTCGATATGATTTAAAATTTGCCTCTTTTTCATAGGAAATAGCCGCTAAAACTTGTGCAAAGCCAGCGAGTCTTAATTGCTCTTCGCTTCGATTGTTTCTAATTAATTTTTCACTTTTATCTATCCATAACTCTGCCGCTTGAACATATTTCTTTATTTTAAATAATTGCCAGCCTTGACGTAATTCATTGACGTTTAATTCAGCTGAAAAGCTGCTTACACAACAAGACATTAATAAGATAAATAGAAGAAATGATCTAAATTTATTGCCTGTAACTCTTCCTACTAATTCCATAGTTGCATCCTTGAGTTTACAAGTGTTGATTGCCATAAAATTAATCAATAAAATTACAACGGCTAATCAAATTTCGCTGTTACTGTTGTTTCCATTTTGGTTTCTTTTTTAGGCTTATATAGCGCAGGAAAACACTTACCCGGATGTTTAAAAACATTGTCCATTCGTATTTCACTGTGGGTTAATTCTTTGTTCGGCCTAAATAATTTTCCAACTTGCTTATAGAGTAATGCTTCTAGTACCGTAGCATTCGTCGAAGACGAGATGGCTTCTTCATAACCGCCACTACTTTCATAACGGCCTTCAAACCAACCTCTTTTGGCGTCATACAACTCTTCAATAATAAGCATTAATTTATAAGTGTAGTCGGTATTCCATAATATATGCATTGAAAAAGCAGCTTTCACAGAAACAAGTGCTTTATTTTTATATCTTTTGCTCGTATCACTGATGGTATTCCAAGCATAGCCATTAGCAAAAATACTGTCATACAAAAAATAGGGTTCCGAATTTAAAATATGTTCAGTTCGCGCAGTATAAATTTTTTCATTTTGATAGCGCAGCTCTTGTACTTTATAGACCTGCCAAGCAGCCTGGTTCAGTAAGGTATTAGTATGTTTTGAATCCAGTGAATGCATGTCATCGACTCGGTCCCAATTAAACTCCATTCCCATAAAGCTATAAGGTAAAGTCATGATTGGGCTTAATACGTTATCATCACGATGATCACGAGCATCATGATAAACATCTTCACCATAAATGGTGATTACTTCTAATGGGTTTAACGATTCAGCCTTAATGGGAGAAAAACCCCATGCTCGAAAGCCCATGGCAGCGTATTCTTCATAGCCTAAGCGACCTTCTTGATGAAGCGAGATCTCTTTATCAACTAAAGTACCTGTATATAAACTGCCTTCTTGATCAATAACATCACAAAAATTCCATCGTAAAATGGCCTTATCCACATACTCATGAAACTCAGGAAATTGCTGTGAAACGATCCTTAACCAAATCAATAGTCGGCCAATATCGATTGCTGACCAGCCAATCTCTTGATTTTTTCCCTTATAATCAAGCATCTTACCTGTTTTGGTATCGTATATTTTATTAGGTAAGCGTCCCATAAATAGCGGCATTCGATTCAAGAAATGTAAAAGTGAACTGAGACGATGATCAAATTCTTTTTTATCGATTAAGTCCAATTGACGGGCAGCAACTAAAGCAGCTAAATAATCAGCAATGCTTGTCATGGTTGCGCTAGGGTAGCCATCAATAGAGTTAGCCAAACCAGTTTCCACATGACTATTATTTTCAAAATATTTCCAAGCTATTTTTGCCCAGTTGAGCTCTTGTTCACTCAACTCCCCATATTGCCCTTGATGAAAAAGCCCTGAATGGGTAAATTTAGTAATACCTGAGTCGATAGTTCTTACGACGACACCACAGCCCGTTAAAGAGAATAAGGCTGTTACTATTAACGCTTTCCAGGTAAACATTTATTTAGTCCAACAAAATCACTACCGACAATATTGTCCCATTTAGAATTTCTATTTTGACCAAAGTTCAATAGTTTTCCTTGTTCTTTATATAATAATGTTTCCAAGATGATGCCGTTATTATTGGCGGTAAAAGTATTTATTAGCCCAGTACCATTTTCAAAGCGCCCTTCATAGAAACCTTTATTTTCATCATATAAATCAGAGACGGCATCAAAAAGTAGATCTGTATAAGGAGTGTCCCATAACCCCCACATACCTATCGCACCTTTTAAAGCTATGGCTGAATATTTCGGGACGTATTTTCCTGACTCAGTAATGGTGTTCCAAGCATATCCATCGGTATATATGGTGTCATAAACAAAATAAGGGCTGGTCGCAAGTTGATGCTCAGTGCGTGCCGTTAAGATGCCGGTATGAATATATCGTGCTTCTTGAACTTTATATATTCGTTGCGCAAACTCAGCCATCCAAGGTACTGTGTGTGTACTATTATTTGATTTCCTATCTAAGGGTAAATCCCAGTTTAATTCGATTCCATCGAGAACGTAGCTTTCAGCCACTACATAGTTATGTGCCTTTAATGAGCGAGGATCTCTCGAGTCATAAGGTATTTGATGGCCAAACAACTTAATAATTTCGTAAGGCTCAGGCTTAGATGCTCTTTCAGTATTAAAGCCCCAAAGTGCAAAGCCTTTGGCAGCATATTCTTCATATCCTAAGCGACCCTCTTGCACATAAGTTGTTGCTTTTCCCTTTTTGCCATGTGCTCCATATAAAACACCATGTTCATTCACTACATGACAGTAATTCCACCTTAATAAAGCCGTATCAATCGCATCAGCATATTCACCATATCTTTCTTTAATAATTTTCATCCAAATAAGAAAACGGCCTATATCAAGAGCTGAATAGCCTATTTCTCCGGGCTTGTTCGTATAATCAACCTTTTTTGCTGTTTTGGCGTGATAGACCTTATTTGGCACTTCATTTCGGTAAAGCTCCATATTATTCAAGGTCTTAAGCAAAGGGATAAATCGAGTATCGAAGGTTCGTTTATCGATAATGCCTAACTCTCTTACGGCTACCATGCCACCTAAATAGGAGGCGGTGTCCCATAAAGTCGTTGACGGATAATTGTTAACCGCATTTACTAAGCCAGTTTTGGGATGAAAGTTATTTTCAAAATAACGCCAGGCGACTTTGGCCATATTCATCTCTTTTTCACTTAATTTCCCTTGACGACCGGGTTGCTCACCCTTGGTAAAGTAAGGGCTACTTTGTTCTATAATCTTTTCACCATAACTTGGATTATTAGATGACTTATTGGTTGATTGGCAAGCTGAAAACAAAATTAAAACAGCAAAAGTCACCAATATTTTTAACTTATTAACACTCATGGTATTAAATCCTTTTTGTACAGAAGGCTTCCTTACTGCATTGCCACATCGAGTTTTTCTTTACGGCTTGGTCCTGAAATATTCAAGAGCGGACCATTAACTTTGAAGTGTAAACTTTCCAAGATAATTGCATTTGAATTTGCAGTAATAGCTTTATTAGCACGACCATCAATTTCATAAATTCCTGAACGCCAGCCCTTATCTTGAATATAATTGTCGCCAATAAACTCCATTAATTTGCTGGTATATTCTGTGTCATATAACATATGCCAACCAAAAGCTGCTTTGGTACTAACGGTTCGAAATTCACTTGCATCTTCGCCACTATCTGTTATTGCATTCCATGCTTTACCATTACTAAAAACAGTGTTGTAGACAAAATAAGGCGCTTGATCGATATTATCTTCACTAACTGCGGTCAAAATTCCTTGTTGTAAATATCTATTTTCTTGAGCTTGATAAACTCGAAAAGCAAACTCTTTAGAAATAGCATCTCCTCCGAATTCTATTGCATCAAGAATATAAGACTCGCTTACTACATAGTTATGCGCGTTATAAATTTCAGGTATCCTTTTATCTGTTGGAATATCAACGCCAGCAATGGATTCATACTGGAGGAAGTCGTTATACATCATAGCTACAGATACATCCAAGCCAAGTAAGGATACTGATTTCGCCGCATACTCCTCGTAACCAATTCGTCCTTCTTGCACATAATTAGTTTCCCCAAGCTCAGTTACTTCGGCGCCATATAAAACACCGTCTACCACCATTGCTTGTATATCCCATTGTTTAGTTATTTCACCTATATAAGGAGTAAGCTCAGGATAATTCCAAACAATTACGTTGAACGGAACAAAAAGCCGACCAATATCTAATGCCGACCAACCAATTCCTCGCTCAGTTGCATTATTGTTATAATCAACCATAGCTAACGTTTTAGCGTTATAGGATTTATGTGGCAATTGCCCGTCATGTAACTCAAGCGCCGCTAAAGATGTCAAAGCCTTTTTCATACGAGCATTAAATTTTTCTTTATCAACAATACCTAGTCGTTCGGCAGATATAAGTCCTAATAAATAGGAAGCGGTATCCCACATGGTTGCTGCTGGATAACCATCCACAGAGTTCACTAACCCAGTTTCTTCATGAGTATTGTTTTCAAAGTATGTCCAAGCAATTTTTGCCCACTCTAACTCTTGCGCTGATAAAGGCGAGTATTCTCTAACGGGTAGATTTTCATTCACTTCTACTTTAAATGCTTGCCGAGTAATATCAGTATTTTCTAAATAGATCACCAAACCAAAAGCGGCACATAAACCCAATAAAAATATAAGGTGATGCCTAGCCGCTAAAACCCCGTCTTTAAAAGTCATAATGTTTCCTTAGAAAAGTCTGTTTTCTCTGGTTGCCAAAATGCAGATTGAATCATGCCTAACATGGCAAGAATATTGTTGGTTGCCCAAAAGATATTCGTCAAAATTGCATTCAAAGTGAATGACATTTGGTTTCCGAGAAAGAAATAATTGATACCGGCAAATATAAGTGAGCTAACCGTAAGTACAACAACGACAATTTGAGGCCAAACTAAATGAATAAAATTTCCCTCTTGACGTTCTTTAGGGGTTGTAGGAAATGAAATTTTCTTGCCTTTTAGCACAGTAAAAATAGCTTTAATGTTAACCGAGAAAAATGAAATAAATGATGCCTTTGCTTGATAACCAGGTACACCCCAAGTACCAATCATAAAGGCCAATTCATTCAGAATTAAAAAAGGCAAAATATGTTTATAAAAATCACCTGAATAGGCGGCAACAGGGGCTATGCCAGAAAACAAATAAATAACAGGGGCTAAAATAAATACTACATTCCATAAAGCGCCAAAATATGACCACATTGTTGTTGCATACATCATTTTTTGGCTAAAGCTCATGCCTTTTTTAAAAAGAGGATTGTCATTAAATGCAATATCAATAGTGCCACCAGCATATTTAAACCGTTGAACTAACCAAGTTTGTAGATCTTGCGGCGACAACATTTTTGATTCAACCGTGGGATGCAATACTGATTTCCATTGCTTAGTTTTATCGCCATGTAAAACCATTGAGGTATAAATATCTTCGGATACATGAAATTTGTATGGTGTGACCTCTGTTTGTCCAACCAGCTCCTGGCGAATATTTTTAACCACGATGTCATCAATTTCTTGTTCTTTTGTCAGTTTTTTTAACTTGGATAATTCATCGTTTTCCGCTTGAGCTATGTCATTCCCAAAAGCAATTAAAGCAGATTGCATTACTGCGTCTCTACGATGAATGGAACCTGCACCACAGCAAAATGAAGCATTAGCCCAGTTGCGACGCCTTTGAATAATGTCGTAGAACATTTGTGGGCTATTAACAAAAGGATCATCGCCAACTTGTACTCGACCAATACACCTTTGAATAACAACTGCTGTCCATTTCCCTAAAATACCGTACTTTTTATGCCATGCAGTGGTTAAACCTTCGCCTTCGGGTAAATCAAAAAACCACTGCGGCGTTTGAACCCAGGCAACATCAGGATCAGTAAAATAACCTAATGTATTGGTCAAAATTGTTGGGAATGGCCGAGTATCAGCATCACAGATGACAATAAAATCGCCTGATGTTTGCTCCATTGCATTACGCAAATTACCGGCTTTGAATCCGAGGTTGTTGTCTCTGGAAATGTAATTAACACCCATTTCATGAGCCAAATCTTTCATTGACGATCTACGGCCATCATCAAGTAGGTGTACTTTAATATCAATGTCGTGTGGATAGTGCACCTTTAGCGCATCTTCGATACTTAATTTAACTAGTTCAGGCTCTTCATCGTAACTTGGAAAGAAAATGTCAACGGAAATAGCACGATCTAGGTTTGAGCCATCATCAGTTACTTCATTTAGCCGGCTTGGTGGCTTACCGGCAATGACATCTTTAGTTTTCCAAAGGTTAAAAGTAAATAAAATTAAGCCTATGTAGGCTAAGATTTCTGCAATAACTAATGGATAAGCAAACCAAGCGGCATCAAAATTCAGTGAATCAGTCCAGCGCCAATGAATATACCAAGCACCAACAACTAAATTTACAGTTGCTAAAAATTGCC
>Ga0105355_10006144_pt1 | contig 10023 bp, 7 predicted proteins | sample GOMGulsemesocosm_2_FD_83508 | JGI IMG/M metagenome (GOLD analysis project Ga0105355, IMG submission 83508) | Methane-oxidizing microbial communities from mesocosms in the Gulf of Mexico - GOM9C Gulf of Mexico | ecosystem: Environmental > Aquatic > Marine > Cold seeps | place: Gulf of Mexico...
CAGCACCTTTGGCACCTTCAATCACGCGGCGTTTGATTTCGTCGGTAATGTGCGGAATCACCTGCACAGTTGCACCCAGGTAACCGCCCTGGCGCTCCTTTTGCAGCACGTGAGAATACACACGACCGGTTGTAAAGTTGTTGCCCTGGCTCATTTTGGAACGCAGGAAGCGTTCATAGTGGCCAAGGTCGAGATCAGTTTCGGCGCCATCTTCGGTAACAAAGACTTCACCATGCTGGAAAGGGCTCATTGTGCCCGGATCTACGTTGATGTAAGGATCCAGCTTCAGCATAGTAACATTTAGGCCGCGTGCCTCGAGGATGGCACCTAAAGAGGCGGCCGCAATGCCTTTACCCAGCGAGGACACAACACCGCCGGTGACGAAAATATAGTGCGTCATTTATTAACCGTTTTGATGAATTAAGGTGTGTTCAAGATGGGGGGGTAGACTACCAGTTTCGCCCTGTTAGCTCAATCAGATAGTGCGAATCTTTTATCGCAGAGCGACGGAAATTTACGGCCGCTGCCAGCGTAAAATATAGCCCTGCTGGGCTTCAGTCACCTGAAAACCCTCGCAAATCGCCACATCAGCCAAGGCCGCTAACTGATCATCAACATAGATCAGCGGTAGACGATCTCGCAACCAGGGTTCGAGCTGTAAATCATTCAACTGTTTCTTGAGCAATTTTGAATGTGCACGCCCCGCAAGCTTACAACGCTCACCACCCTGTCGAAAACGCACAGTGACATTGGCATTAGCAGGAATACATAAGCCAGCACCGAGTTGCAGAGTCGCAGCTAACCGCCCAGCACCAGGCATCAGTAATCTTTCATCAATATTCCAATCCAGCATCAGTCCTGCGTCATGCTCAGGCAAGGGTTTAGCGGCAAAAACAATACCTTTGAAGCGTCGCACCTCAACACCCGGCCAATTTACTAGCGGCTGGGCATCAGTACGCACATTAACGACATCGTTCAACACTTGCTGTAAATGCCGGTAACCAGGCAGCGGTAAATTCCGTAATTGCAGCCAGGCACGTAATAAATTGATTTGCAGTGCCGGCTCATATCCGGATAACCAGCGGCAATCAATTCCGCCCTGATGCTTTTCCATTTGCGGCCACAGTTCGCGCTCAAGAAAGTAGTCCAGACTTTGTTGGGCATCTTTGGCTACCTGCGCATTACGCAGAAAATTACGTCGATAATAGGGCCACCGTTGCGCCAATTGCGGCATCACCTGATGGCGCAAAAAGTTACGATCAAAGCTAATATCAACGTTGCTGTCGTCTTCCACCCATACCAGCTTATGCTGTTGCGCGTAAGCCTCCAATTCTGCTCGACTAAATCCCAGCAACGGCCTAATCAACGACCCGCCACCCAAACGGCGCTGACTTGGCATACCCGCCAAGCCCTGCGGCCCTGTGCCGCGCAACATTCGCAACATTAACGTCTCGGCCTGATCATCGACGTGATGTGCCAGAGCCAGTAAATCACCAACACCCACAACCTCACTAAACACCTGGTAACGAGCCTCACGCAATTGATTTTCCAGGCTTGCCTGTTGTTGTTCGCCAGTTACGTATCGAACACACATTGGAACATCTAATTGCTCACACACAGCCTGACAGTGCGCCACCCAGCCATCCGCCAATTCACTGACACCATGATGAATATGTAGCACTTCGAGCTGGAAAGGTTCAGTCAGACTAGCGCGCAATTGTACTAAGGAATGAAGTAATACGTGTGAATCAAGCCCGCCGCTGAAGGCGACGATAATTCGTTGCTTTTCTTTAAGAGAGGGAAGTAAATCAAGGGTGAGAAGCATTGCTTTTGCGCCTCATACTAAGAAGGAACTAAACAGAACGAGTTACTGCTCAGTTAACCACTTAGAATGCCTTTAAAAATAGTGATTGCTGCGTGAGAACAAGGAAGCACCGCGCGCAAAACCCAAATGTATATAAAATACATGAGGGTTTGAGCACGGAGCTGACGCCGCTATCGCGCAGCAGGTGCATTTTTAATGGGTATTCTTAAACTGGAATGCCGTAGGACATATATCGCTGATAACGACGCTCAACCATTTCTTCAGTAGAAAGCGCCTGCACTTTACCCAATGCTTCTTTAAGCTGAGCTTTTAGCGTTTCAGCCATTTGACTGATATCACGATGCGCACCGCCCAACGGCTCAGCAACAATACGATCCGCCAGACCCAGCTTACTCAGACGCTCAGACGTAATACCCATGGCTTCTGCAGCATCGGACGCACGCTCAGCAGTACGCCATAAAATAGATGCACAACCTTCAGGAGAAATTACCGCGTAAGTCGCATATTGCAGCATCAACAATTCGTCACAAACACCAATAGCCAATGCGCCGCCAGAGCCGCCTTCACCAATCACTGTGGTGATAATCGGCGTTTTCAAGCGCGACATAACCGCCAGATTATAAGCAATCGCTTCGGCCTGACCACGTTCCTCTGCACCAATACCGGGATAAGCGCCCGGCGTATCAATAAACGTCAGCACTGGCATATTAAAACGTTCAGCTAGCTCCATCAGGCGACAAGCTTTACGATAACCCTCTGGACGAGGCATACCAAAGTTACGAGCGACCTTTTCCTTAACGGAACGGCCCTTTTGATGGCCAATAATCATCACTGGTTGATCATCAAGGCGCGCAATACCACCGACAAGCGCCGAGTCATCGGCGTAATGACGATCACCGTGCAACTCGTCAAAATCGTCGAATACGGCGTTAATGTAATCCAGCGTATAGGGGCGTTGCGGATGTCGCGCCAACTTAGCAACCTGCCAAGAACTGAGGCTACTGAAAATACCTTTCGTCAGCTCGCTACTTTTGCTTTCGAGCTTAGCAATTTCGTCGGCAATGTTCAGATCATTATCACTACCTACCAGGCGCAACTCTTCAATCCTAACTTCAAGTTCGGCGATAGGCTGCTCAAAATCCAAATAATTTATATTCATCTAATCCTGATCCGTGCTGTGTTCAGCAAAATGGAGTATGTGATCTATAGCGGCAATAGTATTAAGATTTGCCAAAAATGACAACTTACAGTCTCATTTATAACGTAAATTAACCCGACTTTCGCCCAGGCTTTCCTGCAGACTTAATAACAGGTCATCAGTTGGTGTCACGCGCCAACTCTCGCCCAAACGCAAACGCGCCTCGGCGGTCGGCCCGGTATATTTCAACACGCAGGGACAACCCTCACTACGATAGGGTGTGAGCAGCGTCGCAAGCTGTTGATTTACCTGCTCACAATTATCTTGATCCACCGTTATCAATAACTCTTTAGCAAAGGCGACACGGGCGCTGCCCATGTCATGTAAAGCTTTGGCCCGTACTTTGAGAGAACCAGAGTAATCATCATTACTCACTTCGCCCTCAACGATCAGTACGGTGTCTTTCATTAAAATATTGCGGTATTTTTCATAGACTTCACCAAATACCGAGACTTCCATACGACTGGTTCGATCATCCAGCGTAACAAAGGCAATGGTATCCCCACGCTTACTTTTCATGGTACGCAAACCCACTATCAAACCAGCAAGCCTTTGATCACCCTTACCAGCCTGCAACGAAACCAACGGATCTTTGGCAATATTGCGTAGCTCAGCTTCGTACTCATCGATTGGGTGTCCTTGCAGATACAGGCCCAGTGTTTCCTTTTCCGCTTGCAAACGTACTTTATCAGTCCAAGGCTTGATGCGAGCGTAGCTGGCATAAACATCTTCGTCCTGCGCAGCATTTGAGCCCGGCATACCGCCAAACATATCCATCATGCCCGCATTTTGATTTTTCACATGCTGATCAGCAACCTTGACTGCTTCATCCTGGCAGGCCATCAACGCAGCACGGTGCGCGCCCAGATTATCCATCGCACCCGAGCGGATCAACGCTTCGAGGGCACGGCGATTCACACGTTTTAAATCAACACGTGAGCAGAAATCAAAGAGATCCTTAAAGGGGCCATCCTGCTGTCGCGCTTCAATAATTGCGCCCACCGGCCCTTCACCCAAGCCCTTGATGGCACCCAAGCCATAAACCACCTGATCATTTAGGTCGACAGTGAATTTGAACTCACTGACATTCACGTCAGGCAGCACAATCGGCAGCTCCATCTGCCGGCAATCTTCGATCAGTATCACTACCTTATCGGTGTTCTGCATATCCGCCGACAACACCGCTGCCATAAAGGGTGCAGGGTAATTATGTTTCAACCAGGCCGTTTGATAGGACAATAATGCATAGGCCGCCGAGTGCGATTTATTAAAACCGTAACCAGCAAACTTTTCCATCAAGTCAAAGATGTATTCAGCCTGAGCTTTATCAATGCCGCGTTTATCGGCGCCCTCAGAGAAAAACTCTCGCTGTTTGGCCATCTCTTCAGGCTTTTTCTTACCCATCGCACGACGTAACATGTCGGCTTGGCCAAGGCTGTAATTCGCCAGCACCTGGGCAATCTGCATCACCTGTTCCTGATACAGAATAACCCCATAGGTATTACCCAGCACCGGCTCAAGTTCCGGATGCGGGAATTCCACCTTGGAACGACCATGTTTACGACTGATAAAGTCATCAACCATGCCCGATTGCAGTGGCCCCGGGCGAAACAGCGCCACCAGAGCGATAATATCTTCAAAGCTACTGGGCAAAAGTCGCTTGATCAGATCCTTCATGCCACGTGATTCAAGCTGGAATACCGCGGTGGTATTACCCGCCTGCAGCAGCTTAAAAACGGCCCGATCATCGAGTGGTATTTCAGTAATATCGAGAAAGGCTACGTCTTTGTTCTCGTTGAGCTGGTTAATGTTTTTAACCGCCCAGTCAATAATGGTGAGAGTTCTCAAACCCAGGAAATCGAACTTCACTAAACCAACGCTTTCAACATCATCCTTGTCGTACTGGGTGACCAGGTTGCCGCCAGTTTCATCACAATACAGCGGCGAGAAATCCGTCAAAACAGTGGGCGAGATCACTACGCCACCCGCATGTTTACCGACGTTACGAGTGATACCTTCAAGTTTGAAGGCCATCTCCATAATCTCGGCGACCTCTTCATTTTCAGCGACGAAATCACGCAATACAGCTTCCTGCTCCATCGCCTTGCTAAGTGTTATACCCACTTCAAAAGGAATCATTTTGGAGAGCTTGTCGGCCAAGCCGTAGGGTTTCCCCTGCACTCGCGCCACGTCACGCACCACCGCTTTAGCCGCCATGGTACCGAAAGTGATAATCTGCGATACCGCGTCACGACCATAGGTACGCGCTACGTAATCAATCACGCGGTCACGGCCATCCATACAGAAATCGACATCGAAATCGGGCATCGATACCCGTTCCGGATTCAAGAAACGTTCGAACAGCAGGTCGTATTCCAGTGGATCAAGGTCAGTAATTTTCAAGGCATAAGCCACTAAAGAGCCCGCACCGGAACCCCGCCCCGGCCCCACCGGCACATCGTTGTCCTTAGCCCACTGAATAAAGTCCATCACGATCAGGAAGTAACCAGGGAAACCCATTTGAATAATAATATTGAGCTCAAACTCCAGCCGATCGATATATTCCTGATGGCGCTCGGCGTAATCTTCCGCCTGTGGATCAAGAATACGCAACAGACGCTCTTCAGTGCCTTCCAGAGAAATCTGGCGGAAAAACTCATCCATGGTCATGCCATCGGGCACCGGATAGTTCGGCAGGTAGTTTTTGCCGATCTCAATTTCCAGATTACAGCGTTTGGCGATCTCGACGGTGTTTTCAATCGCTTCGGGCAGATCAGCAAACAGCTCGATCATTTCGGCACTGGATTTCAGATACTGCTGTTCGCTGTACAAATGAGTCCGACGAGGATCATCCAGCGTACGGCTATCGTGAATGCAAACCCGCGCCTCATGGGCTTCAAAATCTTCGGATTTAATGAAACGTACATCATTAGTCGCCACCACTGGCAATGCCAATTTATCCGCCAGTGCAACGGCTAAGTGCAAATAGCGATCCTCGTTTTCACGCGAGGTACGTTGCAGCTCAATATAAAAACGATCGGGATAAAAAGACTGCCACTGTTGTGCTAATTGTTCGGCTTCGACGGCCTCATCATTCAGCAGTGCTTGGCCAATATCGCCTTCACGGGCACCGGACAACATGATCAGTCCATCATTGCGCTCTTCAAGCCATTCGCGCTGAACAATGGGCCGCCCTTGGCGCTGACCTTCTAGATAGGCCCGGGAGATTAACTTCGTTAGGTTGGCGTAACCTGCGCCATTGAGAACTAGCAAGGTCACACGATAAGGCTGACCATCATTTTGGCTGTTATCCAGCCACAAGTCAGCTCCCACAACAGGTTTAATACCGGCCTTACGGGAATTACTGTAGAACTTCACCAGCGCACACAGATTACTCTGATCGGTCACCGCAACGGCAGGCATACCGTCAGCAGCAACGGCTTTAATTAGCGGCTTCACGCGTACCAACCCATCAATCAGGGAAAATTCAGTGTGAGTGCGCAAATGTACAAAAGTTGACGCGGTCATGTTAAGCAGTTTTTAGTAATGATGAGTGATGTATTTTTGAATCAGCTAAAGAATGTCTAACTACCCAAACTTAGATAACAGGTTTTTAACCGGGCCAAAAGAACGCCGATGGATAGGCGTGGGGCCAAGTGCTTTAAGGGCTTGCATGTGCTGCGCCGTGGGGTAACCCTTATGAGATGCAAAACCGTAACCCGGGTAGGTCTCATCAAAGGCAACCATTTCATTATCACGCACCACCTTAGCAAGAATGGAAGCGGCACTGATAGCTGGTACTAAGCTATCGCCTTTAATAATTGCTTCACTGGGATAAGGTAATTCCGGGCAACGATTACCATCTACCAACACCCGCTCTGGTGCTAATTGCAATCCAAGCACTGCTCGGCGCATCGCCAATAGGCTGGCGTGCAATATATTCAGTTGATCAATTTCCGCTTCACTGGCTCTTGCGATACACCAAGCCAAAGCGCGCTCTTGTATCAACGGAAACAATGCCTCACGCCGTTTTGCAGTTAACTTCTTGGAGTCTGCCAGTCCTTCAATAGGATTTTCAGGATCAAGAATGACAGCAGCGGCAACCACGGCCCCGGCCAACGGCCCACGACCAACCTCATCAACGCCTGCGATCACACCCTCAAACAGCAGCATCAGCACTGCCATCCTGTGTTGATTCACGGCCAATTTCTGCCAATACGGCTTCAGCAGCCTTGAGACTAGCGTTCTGACGCAGCTGTAGATGGATATCCATAAAAGTATCTATCTGCTGCTTAACCGCTTCGTCATTACGCAGATAATTCAATAATGCCTCAGACAAATTTTCCGGCGTAGCTTCATCCTGAATAAATTCAGGCACCATCGGCTTTTTGGATAGTAGGTTGGCAAGGGCAATATACTTCACCTTGATCATTCTTTTGAGAATACGGTAAGACATGGCTTTGACTTTATAAGCCACTACCATCGGACGTTTGAGCAACGCGGCTTCCAGCGTCACAGTACCTGATGCGACCAGTAATACATCAGCCGCAGCCATTACCTCACAGGAACGCCCTACACTAATGTGAACATTATTTAGCTCGGGAAACTCAGCCAACTGCTCAGCAATCAGATCTTTAAGTTTTTCATTTAACGCCGCAATGAGAATCTTGCACTCGGGTATTTGTCGCTGGCAATGCAATGCGGTATCAATAAAGGTTGCGACTAATCTTTTGACTTCCCCTGTGCGACTACCTGGCAACAGGGCCAGCACTGTATCATCAGCGGCCAGTTGTAAGCCCTCACGAGCTGGCAATTGAGGGGTTTGAAAATCAATGGTATCAGCCAACGGGTGGCCCACAAAAGTAACAGGAACCTGACGCTCACTATAAAAGGTCTTCTCAAAAGGCAATAACGCCAGCACCAAGTTAACGCTTTCTGCAATATGTTTAACTCGATTTTGGCGCCAGGCCCAGACCTGAGGACTGACATATTGGACGGTTTTAATGCCGGCATTCTTAAGCTTTTTTTCCAGCTGAAGATTAAAATCTGGCGCATCAATGCCTATAAAAACATCCGGAGGATTTTTGATAAAATATGCGGCTAAATCACGGCGTATTTTGAGCAATTCAAACAGTCGCGATAGCACTTCAAATACACCCATTACCGACAGGCGTTCCATCGGCACGTGAGTTTTGAAACCCTGGGCAATCATTAACGAGCCGCCAATACCTTCAAAAATCGCATCCGGATGAGTTTCCCGAATAGCTTCGATAAGGCCCGCGCCGAGAATATCACCTGAAGCTTCGCCTGCCACAATACCGATACGTAATGGTTTGGTCATAGAGTTGACAGGCGCTTTGAGTTAAAAGTAGGTGCTACTTAAGATCTGAATCGACGCGTATTTTAACGCACGATTCCCCGTGTAGATGAAAGGATTGACTGGATAAACACATCCAGTTCAGGGCCTTGATACTGTAACGTCTTCACTTCTTCAATGGCATCATGAACCGTCAAACCTTTGCGGAAAACAATTCGATAAGCCCGATGTAAAGCAGTAATGGTTTCTTTACTGAAACCACGCCGGCGCATTCCTTCCACGTTAACGCCATGAGCAGAAGCGGTGTTGCCATTGACCACTGTATAAGCAGCCACATCCTTAAGAACAACACTACCGGCGCCACAGATACTGTGAGCACCGATATGGCAGAACTGATGTACCGCTGAATAACCACCCAATACGGCATGATTATCAACATGTACGTGTCCTGCCAGCGAAGCATTATTGGCAATAATAGTATGATCTCCGACCATTACGTCATGAGCCACATGTACATTCACCATCAACAAATTGTCATTGCCGATACGGGTAATGCTATTGTCCTGCACGGTGCCACGGTGGATCGTACAGGACTCGCGAATCACATTGTTATCGCCAATTTCCAATACGGTGGGTTCGCCTTTGTACTTCTTATCCTGGCACTCTTCACCGACACTGGAAAACTGGAAAATATGGTTGTTGGCGCCTATCTTGGTTGGACCTCTGATAACCACATGCGGACCAATCACAGTACCTGGACCAATACTGACGTCAGGCCCAATAATCGTCCAGGGGCCTACCTCAACACCTTCCGCCAGTTCCGCACGAGAATCAATTTCAGCAGTTTTGTGGATCAAACTTATTTTTCCCTGTCTGCACAAATTATCAAACCAGAGCTTACCAGCTCACCTTCAACGGTAGCCTTGCACTCAAATTTCCAGATACCACGTTTTTCGGCCACGATAGAAGCTTCAAGACGTAGTTGATCTCCGGGTACAACAGGGCGTTTAAAACGTATTTTCTCACTACCCACAAAATAATAAATAGAACCATCACTGGGTTTCTTTTCCATGGTTTTAAAACCAAGAATACCCGCCGCCTGGGCCATTGCTTCAATAATCAAGACACCCGGCATAACCGGAAAATCAGGAAAATGTCCGTTAAAAAACTCTTCGTTAACCGTCACATTTTTATAAGCAACAATCGACTTACCCTTCTCAATATCCACAACACGATCCACCAATAAAAAGGGATATCGATGTGGCAGGTATTCCCTGATTTCCTCAATATACATCATGCCTAATGATCCTGATTTCGAAGTTTAGTGATTTCTTTTTCCAACTGTTTTACCTGCTTAACCAGAGAGTCCAAATGTTTCAAACGTACTGAACTCTTTTTCCAGTCAGGTGTAGGCATCATTGCGGTTCCTGATGAGTAACTGCCAGACTGGGTTATTGATTTAGTCACCATCGTCCTTACAGTCACAAATACATGATCCGCTATTTTCAAGTGTCCGGCAAAACCAACCCCGCCGGCAATCATACAATGACTACCAATTTCAGTACTGCCGGAGATCCCAACACATGCGGCAATTGCCGTGTGCTTACCAATCCGCACATTATGGGCCACCATGACTTGGTTATCAATCTTAACGCCTTCCTCGATGACAGTATCCTGAAGCGC
>Ga0105355_10006146_pt1 | contig 10019 bp, 6 predicted proteins | sample GOMGulsemesocosm_2_FD_83508 | JGI IMG/M metagenome (GOLD analysis project Ga0105355, IMG submission 83508) | Methane-oxidizing microbial communities from mesocosms in the Gulf of Mexico - GOM9C Gulf of Mexico | ecosystem: Environmental > Aquatic > Marine > Cold seeps | place: Gulf of Mexico...
TGGAACGTTAATTTATTGTCTATTCAGACAACGACACTTGCCATAAATTATAAAGCTGTTGGTACAGTAGTCTCAGATCAGCGAATTGATGTCTCATCGAGAGCTACAGGTTATATTAAAAACATTTTAGCTTTAGAAGGGGATAAAGTTTTTAAAGGGCAAGTATTAATAGCACTTGATGAGGCAGACGTCGAAGGGGCTATTTTACAAGCTAAAGCATCAGTAAATACCGCTGAATTGTCGGTTTATGACGCCGACATTGATGTTGAAAGGTATCAGAAACTTTTTAAGAATGGTAGCGTTTCAGAAAACCTTATGCGTAAAACACAATTATTTCGTGATAGATCCAATGATGCTTTAAATACAGCTAAAACAGCGTTGCATATTGCTATATCACAGCGTCAATATATACAAATATCAAGTGAAATAGATGGTATTGTCGTAGATAGGCATCTTAGAAAAGGAGATCTTGCTACGTTAGGTAAACCGATACTGACTATTGAATCAAGCCAAGGACTTTTCTTTGATACTTATGTTGCTGAAAGTCAGATAAGTAACATCGAACAAGGATTGAATGTTGCTGTTTTTATTGATGCGCTAGATAAAGAAATGAATGGTATTGTTGCTCGAGTTGTTCCTGCTGGAGATGCCACTACTCGCCGTTATAAAGTCAAAATTTCGTTGCCAAACGATGACGGACTTTTATCTGGAATGTTTGGTCGAGTTAACTTTATATTAGGTGAAAAGCCAGCGGTAGTTATTCCTTCTTCAGCATTAGTTGAACGGGGAGGGTTGCTCGGTGTTTTTGTGGTTAATGCTCAGAAAAAAGCGTACTTCAGATGGTTAAACCTAGGCACTGAAACTTTAAAGGGAGTTGAAGTTAGATCTGGTTTATCGATTAATGAGAAAATAATCGTGCAAGGTAATAGCCAAATTCGTGAAGGAGACGCTGTTAAATATACAGACTTATTGGAGGCCGTCAATGAGTGAATTAAACCTAAACCCCGCAGGAAAATTAGCTAATATTTTTATTGAGTCAAAGTTAACAATATTGGTGATGATGACATGCCTATTATTAGGTCTAATGGCAATAACGTTAACACCAAGAGAAGAGAATCCTCAAATTGTTGTACCTGGCGCTGAAATTTTTGTGGCATTACCAGGCGCTACAGCCGAAGAAGTAGAACAATTAATTGTCAATCCGTTAGAAGGAATTGTTAGAGAAATAAAGGGTGTTGATCATACTTATGCGGCAGCATTTAACTCCCTAGCGGTTATTAATGTTCAGTTCGACGTGGGTGAAAACCCAGAAGAGTCTTTAGTAAAGCTTTATGATCGTGTTTTAGGTAAAAGATATCTGCTGCCATTAGAGGCTTCAACACCATTAATAAAGAGCGTTGATGTTGATGATGTCCCTATAATTACTATTACCTTATCTTCTGATAAATATAATGATTACGCGTTAAAACGTTTGGTTGATCGCATGGTAGAGCGTTTACATTCTTTAGAAGAAGTTTCTGTCACTGCGGTTAAGGGCGGAAGAGATTTAGAAGTTAGAGTAGAGCTTGATCCAGAGCGGTTATTAGCCTTCGATTTGACGTTAAACCAAATTACTCAAAGCTTACAACTGGCTAATATATCAGTACCAATGAACTCACAAGTGAGAAACGGTCAAAATAGCCGAATCCACCTAGATGCCTTTTTATCATCTAAAGATGATGTTAGTCAGCTTATTGTCGGTGTATTTAACCATAAGCCTATTTATTTAAACGATGTTGCTAACATCATTGTTGCGCCAAACCAAGAGCGTGAAACGCTTTCTCGCTTTGCATTTGGTCATGCGGATCCTCGTTTTAATCAAAACACTGATATTGAAATGCCAGCAGTAACTATTTCTGTAGCAAAAAAACAGGGCACTAATGCTGTTTTTGTGGCAAAAGACATTATTGACCGAGTTGAACGTCTTAAGATAAGCATGATTCCAAAAGGTGTTCATGTGGTTATTACCCGAAATGATGGTGAAATAGCCAATACATCAGTTAATAACTTAATCGAACATCTCGCTATCGCTGTTTTTTCTGTTTTTATTGTGTGTATTTTCTTTTTGGGTATAAAAGAAGCGTTAATTGTTGGTATAACAGTCCCCTTAATTTTAGGCTTAACACTGGGGATTTCATTTTTAGCGGGATTAACCATTAATAGAATTAGCTTATTTGGTTTAATTTTATCACTTGGTTTATTAGTTGATTCGGCGATTGTTGTTATTGAAAATATTCATCGTCGATATAAAAATTTAGCGGGCAAAGACAAGAGTGAGGTTACCGTATTAGCGACTAATGAAATAGGTAACCCTACCAACCTTGCTACTTTTGCCATTATGTTGGTTTTTTTATCCTTATTATTAGTAACTGGTATGATTGGGGAGTTTTTCTACCCCATTGCCTTTAATGTACCTGTTGCAATGATTTCTTCGCTTGTTGTTGCCTATATCGTAACGCCTTGGGCTGCTAATCGCTGGTTAAAACCACACGAAGGGCATGATCTTGAAGATCATGACAAAACCGATAATTTACATAAATTCTATCATTGGATAATTACCCCTTTACTGAATAAAAGAAAAGTAAGGTATATTAGTATATTGTTGATTTTATGTACTATTGGTTTATCTGTTTTGCAACCTGCTTGGCAATTTATTCGATCAGATGGTGTGTCTGGTTCATTATCTTCTGGTGGTGTAGCACTTTCTTTATTACCTAAAGATAATAAAAACACCTTTAATATCACTATTGATATGCCCGAGTATAGTCCTGTTGAAGTGACTGATCAGGTGACGCGTGAAATAGGCCATCTACTGCGTAAAAACCATTATGTTACCAATTATCAAACTTGGATTGGCCAGTCAGGCATTATTGACTTTAATGGTTTACTAAGAGGAAATAGCAATAAATCAGGACCTCATGTTGCTGAAATTAGAGTTAACCTTATTGATAAAAAATCGCGTGATATCAGTTCTATTTTATTGGTTAAATCACTTCGCCCTGATATTTTAGTCATTCAAAATAGTTATCCAGGGAGTGTTATTCAACTTGTTGAAGATCCACCTGGGCCACCTGTTCGTGCAACTTTGCTCGCTGAAATATATGGACAAGATCTTAATGTAATGCGAAAAATATCAGCTAAAGTTGTTGCTGAATTTAAAAATACCTTTGATGTGATTGAAGTAAAAGACTCTGAGGTTGAAGATATTCGCCAATATCGGCTGGTTGTTGATAAAGAAAAAGCCGCACTTTCAGGTGTATCGGCAGTTGAAGTCGCTCAAGCAATACGTCGCCTTGTTAATGGTGAAAACCTTGGTCGATTACACCTTAGCAATGAAAAGCACATTGTGCCTATTCGTTTACATATTCCACGAAAGCACCAAATTGATCCTGAACTATTATCTCGTGTATTTGTCACCAATAAAGCCAACATCAAAATACCTCTATCAGAATTAACCTATGTTATCGAGTCATGGCAAGATAGACCGATACTTCATAAAGATTACGAGCGTGTCACTTATGTCGGAGCCGAATTAAAAGAAACTGCGCCAGTATATGCCGTAGTTGATTTAGATAATCGTCTAGACAACATGGTAATAGATCATGCTGAACTTCATACGGGAAATTTACAACTTGTGCCTGTCGTGCCAGACACCATAGATGGCTATCAATTATTATGGGACGGTGAAATTAGATTAACACTAGATACCTTTAGGGATATGTTCTTGGCTTTAGGTCTCGCACTCGTTTTTATTTATTTATTACTGGTCGGTTACTACCGTTCATTTATTATTCCTTTGATAGCTATGTCAGCAATACCTTTAGGTTTAGTGGGTGTATTCCCAGGTCATTGGTTAATGGATCAACCTTTTAGTGCCCCTTCTATGATAGGTCTTATTGCATTATCAGGTGTTGTTGTGCGTAATTCCTTACTTATTATCGATTTTGTACTTGATTATATGAAGCTTGGTATGCCGTTGCATGAAGCGGTAAGCGAAGCCGGTGCCGTTAGGTTAAAGCCTATTTTTCTTACAGGGTTAGCCATCATACTTGGCTCTGCGGTAATGTTAAGTGATCCTGTTTTTGGTGGTTTAGCCATTTCGCTTATCTTTGGCACGATTGCCTCAACAATACTGACGTTAATCGTTGTGCCGGTATTGTTGTACTCTTTTTTACGTCGGGTTTAGGGGGGTAATAAGTTAATGAATAGACAAAAGCATCAAAGTTTAAAAATAGGTATAGCTCTAGGAAGTGGCTCGGCAAGAGGCTGGGCACATATAGGTGTTTTACATGCACTAAAAGATATGGGAATAGAGCCTGATATTGTTGCGGGGTGTTCTATTGGTGCTTTTGTCGGCGCTGCTTATGCAAATGACCAACTTAATGCTTTAGATGAATGGAGTAAATCACTCACTTTGAAAGATATTATTGGACTTTTTGATTTGTCATTAACAAAAGGAGGAGTGATTCAAGGGGATAAGTTATTTAAGTTCATAAGGGATAAATCTGGAGATCCTGATATAAGCTCTCTTTCAAAATCATTTGGCGCCGTTGCTACAGATTTAAATACAGGTAGAGAGGTATGGCTAAGAGATGGGTTGTTATTAGATAGTGTAAGAGCTTCAGTTGCACTACCCGGATTGATAGCCCCTACTAAGCACCATAACAAGTGGCTTATTGATGGTGGCTTGATAAACCCTGTTCCAGTATCACTTTGTCGAGCTATGGGGGCAGATGTGGTAATAGCTGTCAATTTGAATGGTGATCTGATGAAAAATAAAGTTAACACAGCTGATAGTAACTCTACTACACCAGAATTAAATAAAGATGAGGGTGTCAGTTTTTTTGGACGATTATCAACACCTTTAAAAGTGGGAATTGAAAGGCATAAAAATGTACTGATTTCTAGGTTTTTTTCTCAAAATGATAAAACCCCTGGTGTTTTTGAAGTTATGGCTAGCTCAATTAACATCATGCAAGATCGAATTACTCGTAGCAGGATGGCCGGGGATGTACCCGAAATTATTATTTCGCCAAAGTTATCGCAATTAGGCTTGTTGGAATTTGATAAAGCGGAAATAGCCATTGAAGAAGGTCGTGCAAGTGTAAAAAGGGTACAACATGAGATAGAAGAAATATTGAACGAAAGCGTTCAATATTAAGTAAAGAGTATAATCTGCTAATAACATTGATTTTTAATTGAGAGTAATCGAGCAACAATACCACCTATTGGTGTTAGCTTTAAATTAAGGAGAAATATAAAACAAAAGAATCGAAATTTTTTGTTTTGGTAGCGGAATAAATAAGTTTTCTAGACAGTAAAAAATCTCAGTTTAATAAGCTGTTAAGTAATAAATGAATAAAACCTACAATGTCTTTCTTAGAGCTGAAATCTTGTCTGATATTCGATTTGATAAAGGCAATATATTGGGTTTTATTGAATAGACTGGTAAAAATGTATTTTGAGGAATACGTAAAATGAATCTAAAAGACTTAACGTTAAAGTCACAGTTTAATATGATGATAGTAGTAGGGGTTTTAGCACTATTTGTCACATTATATGGTATTCGCTTAATGGGTAAGATCAATGATCTTTCTTATTTAGAGTATCAACATAATCAATCAATCAATATTTCGAATATTGAGTTGTCAAAAGATGAAATAAATAAATATATAATTATGGGACACCTTAAATCTGCATATCAGGTAACTCTTAGTGTCGATGATGTGCTTTATGGTCTTGAAACGTTTATGTTTAAGCTTATGGGTCAGGGCGGGATAATTGATTTAGTAGGTGAGAGTGAGACTAATTTAAAGAAAGGGATGTTTCTTTTAGAATTAAAGGAAGAACAATCTTTCAATAGCAGTGAAAAGCAAGCTATGGAATCGGTTATGGCTATATCTTTAAAACTTGCTTCAAGTTTTTCTGAAGGAATGAAAGAGCTGGCACATACTATCAATAAGTTAGTTACCATTTCGATTGTTATTTGTATTGGAGGCTTAATACTTTTAATAGTCAATATACGACAAACAATAATTCCTCCATTAGAAGAAGCAGTGAATGTTATTGAACAAATTTCTGATGGCAATCTTACCGTTAATATCAATCAAAGTGCAGGTGGAGAAGTTGGACGTATGCAGCTCGCCATGGGCAATATGGTTAGAGATTTACGAAAAATGATTACTGATATTAATTCAATTGTAATGGAATTGAATCATGAGACAAACTCATCTGGATTATTAACAGGACAAGTATTGAACGGAGTAAAAAACCAAAAAATTGAAACTGAATTACTTTCATCTTCCATTAAAGAAATGAGCATTGCAGTAAATGAAGTAGCAATATCAGCTTCTAATGCCTCGCTTTCTTCTACTGAAGGTTTTGAAGCAGCTGAAAAAGGAAAAAAGGTTGTAGTAGAAGCTGTTGAGTCGATTAATGCGTTAGCTGCTGAAGTAGAAACATCTGTCGATGCTATTCAACGAGTTGAGACTGGCAGTAACAAAATAAGCTCTGTAATTAAAATTATTAAAGATATTACTACGCAAACAAACTTACTTGCTCTAAATGCTGCTATTGAAGCGGCGCATGCGGGTGAATTTGGAAGAGGATTTTCTGTGGTGGCAGATCAAGTTAGATTATTAGCAGAGCAAACGGAGGCTTCTACAGTTGAAATTCAGAAAATGATTAAAGAACTTACGAGTAGCACCCAAGCCGCTGTTGAAATTATGGCTCATAGTCAGGAGCAAGTTTTAATAAGTGTAGATAAAGCTCAGCAAGCAGGAGATCTTATCGGTGATATCGTTTTAGCTGTATCAACTATTACCATGATGAATGAACAAATTTCTAGTGCTACTGAAGAACAGAATGTCGTTACAAGTGAAATTGCAAGCAATGCTGAAGTTATTAATAGTATTGCTGGACAGGCGGAGGTTGGTGCAAATGATGTACTACAATCAAATAGAGCCTTGGTAAATATATCACAGAGACTGTCTAGTGTTGTTGAAGAGTTTACAGTGTAATGTTAAATCATCATAACAGGGTTATTAAGGCGAGCTTTATTATTTTAAATCTATTAGCTTCGTTTGCTATTGCATCAAATGAAAGTGTCGATGATTGCCTTATCGAAAAAGCTCAGTCAGAAAACCAACGAATGCCCTTGAGTGAGTTAAATAGTATTTGTAATGAAGTCGTTGTTCAAAAAATCGGTCAACCAGCGGTAGAAAAACGATTTAATGAAGAGCGACGAATTGCCTATCATCCCTTTGTTCTTACGCCGCATAATAAGAATTACATACTGCCGGTCACATATACCGATAATATTAATCAGGTTGCATATAATAATGTTAGTAATTGGTCTCAGAATTTAGATGATATGGAAGCTAAATTACAAATAAGCTTCAAAGTGCCATTACTAACCGAAAGCTTGTTTAACGAAGGCGATGGAATTGCCTTTGGTTTTACGCTTCAATCTTGGTGGCAAATGTATAATCAGGAGTTATCTCGACCTTTTAGAGAGACAAATTATAACCCTGAACTTTTTTATTTTACCCCTTTAGGTTTAGAGATAGGGGGTGGAAAAACTGGCATGTTTTTGGGAATTGAACATCAATCTAACGGCCAATCACAGCTATTATCTCGTAGTTGGAATCGAATATATGCAAACTTTATATTTGCAAAAGGAAACTATGCTTTGTCATTTCGACCTTGGTGGAAAATTCCAGAGGGGGATAAACTAACAACGGCTGAAGAAGCTGGAAATGACAACCCTGATATTAGTGACTATATGGGGCATTTTGAATTGATGATGGTGTACAAATGGATGGGGTATGAGTTTTCAGCTAAAGGTCGAGAGAACTTTGCAACGCACAACGGTGCTGTTGAGTTAGGCATAACATTCCCATTAAGTGGTAAGTTAAGAGGGTATTTCCAATATTTTAACGGATATGGTGAAAGCTTAATTGATTATAACCATTCACAAGAGCGATTTGGTTTAGGGATCGCATTAAATGATTACTTTTAACCGTTAAGAGAGAAATAATGGAGTCTGTAACACTAGTAGAGTCAATAGCTGACACACCTTACGGTGGTTTATACATTAAAGAATGGCTGCCAAATGAACTATCATCAAACATTCCCATTATTATGCTGCATGACTCATTAGGTTGTGTGAAACTTTGGAAAGACTTTCCTGAAATGTTGGCTACCACACTATCTAGGCGCATCATTGCTTATGATCGATTAGGGTTTGGTCAATCCGATATTCGTATTGAACCACCTACGGCTGATTTCATAAAAGAAGAAGCTTCAATATTTTTTCCTGAAATAAAAAAATATTTATCTATGGTAAGTATATTCTTCTTGGCCATAGTGTTGGAGGCTGTATGTCACTTAATGTTGCCGCTAATGATAAAGACTGTACCGGAGTGATCTCTATATCAGCCCAAGCCTTTGTAGAAGACATTACCTTGCAAGGGATTCAGACAGCTAAGGAAATGTTCGAAAAACCTGGACAAATTGAACGACTTGAAAAATGGCACGGTAATAAAGCTAAGTGGGTATTAGGTGCATGGGTTGATACTTGGTTAGCACCCAACTTTTTAAGATGGAATTTAAAATATTGTTTAAATAATGTTCTATGCGATGTTTTGGTTATTCATGGCGATAATGATGAATATGGCTCAATCGAGTTTCCAGAGTTTATTGTCAGAAATGTTTTAGGCTGGTCAACTAAATTAATCATTCACAATTGTGGACATTTTCCCCATAAAGAAAAGACAAATGAAGTATCTGACGCAATTATAAATTTTATGAGCTAACGTTGGTTTTTTGTTTGGTGTTTGACGAACTTAAGTTCCGCTATGAGGAAGTGAAGCTCATCATTATTATTAAAACCTAACTATTGTTAGGTTTTATATCAGAGTATTTCAGGCATAGTCTTAAGCTAATAAAAAGTTATATTCAGCTCAACCAAAGCGGTTTTTATAATCGGTCGTGTCGCCTGAGTTTATTTTATTTTAATTTGAGGACAATTTATGATTGGCAGTATGATGAATTATCAATTGACGTTAACGTCGATTATGCAGCACGGTAAACAAATAAACCCAAATAAAGAAGTGGTATCTATAACCAGTGATCATGAACAACACCGTTGTACTTTAAGTGATATCTTTGAGCGTTCAGCCCAAGTTGCTAACTTGTTAAAATCTCATAATATTGAAAAAGGTGATCGCATTGCGACCTTAGCATGGAATGATTTTAGACACATGGAATTATATTATGGCATAGGCTGTTCAGGTGCTGTTTGTCATACTATCAACCCAAGGTTACATCCTGATCAAGTTAATTTTATTGTCAATGATGCTAGCGATAAGATAATTTTTCTTGACGTTATGTTTATAGATTTAATCAAAGCCGTTGAAATTGAACTAACCAGTGTTAAACAGTTTATTGTTTTGACGTCTGATGTTTCAGTAGTAGCGCATTTAGGAGACAAATGGTCTACCTATGAAGATGATATCAGTATTTGTTCTAAAGAGCATGATTGGCCTGAACTTAATGAAAACGATCCTTGCCAACTTTGTTACACATCAGGAACTACAGGTAATCCTAAGGGAGTGCAATATAGCCATCGTTCTTTAGTGTTACATACCATGGCAGCTATTGCGCCAGATGCATTTTCAATTGGTAAAAATGATTGTATCTTACCCGTTGTGCCAATGTTCCATGTTAATGCTTGGGGAATACCATACATGGCTGCTATGGCCGGCTGTAAATTGGTGTTGGCGGGTTCACAAGTTGCTGACCCAGCGGTATTAAGTCGTCTTATTCAAGACGAGAACGTTACATTAGCCGCAGGCGTGCCAACTGTTTGGAATTTATTAGCTCAATATCTTCAAGAAAATGGTATTTCATTAGCAGGCCTTAAGAAGCTAGTGGTTGGAGGTACTGCTATGCCTCCTCATTTATATCGTTATTTTCAA